>Ga0209275_10000108_pt1 | contig 26124 bp, 17 predicted proteins | sample HubBroMetageREF2_FD_188344 | JGI IMG/M metagenome (GOLD analysis project Ga0209275, IMG submission 188344) | Reference soil microbial communities from the Hubbard Brook experimental Forest, New Hampshire, USA - Hubbard Brook CCASE Soil... | ecosystem: Environmental > Terrestrial > Soil >... | reverse complement strand
TACAGGCATACCGCTGGTCGTGATGTCGCCATTGGCGTTTTTGAGCCGGCCGGAGCGATGGCTGCGAGCGATTCACCGGCATCGCGCGACGATTTGCCCGGCGCCGAATTTTGCTTACGAGCTGTGCGTACGAAAGATCGCAGACAAGGATTTGGAGGGGCTGGATTTGAGTTCGTGGCGCGCGGCGACGAACGGCGCGGAGCCGGTGCGCGCGGAAACGATGGAACGTTTTGCGAAGCGTTTTGCGCCGTACGGATTTCGGCGCGAATCGCTGATGCCGGTGTACGGGCTGGCGGAAGCTACGCTGGCGGTGTCCGTGCCGAGACTTGGAACTGGCTACAAAGTGGACCGGATCGAGCGCGCGCAATTCGAATCGGAGGGGCGCGCCGTGCAGGTGGCGAGCGCGGACGCGGCGGCGTTGGAATTTGTGAACGCGGGGAAGCCGGTGCCGACGGTGGAAGTACGCATCGTGGATGGGGACGGCGTCAATTTGGGCGAGCGGCGGGAAGGGCGGCTGTGGTTTCGCGGGCCTTCGGCGACCAGCGGCTATTACCGCAATGCCGAGGCGACGCGCGAGCTGCTACGCGACGGCGACTGGATCGATTCGGGGGATTTGGCGTACTGGGGCGAAGGCGAGATTTACATCACGGGCCGCGCCAAGGACGTGATCATCAAGGCGGGGCGAAATCTTTATCCGCACGAGGTGGAAGAAATTGCGGGGCGCATCGCGGGAGTGCGCACGGGATGCGTGGTGGCTTTTGGCGCGCCGGATGAGCGCACGGGCACCGAACGGCTGGTGGTGGCGGCCGAGGTGCGAGACAGGGGGAGCGCGAAACGGATCGAGGGAGAAATTGCGCACGCTGTGGAGGAAGCGTTGGGGATGCCACCGGATGTGATTGCGTTGCTGCCGCCGCAATCCGTTCCGAAAACTTCCAGCGGGAAATTGCGGCGGAGTGAAACGCGCCGGCTTTTCCTGGAAGGAAAACTGGGGCGGAAACAACAGGCACCGTGGGTGCAGATCGCGCGGCTGGCGATGCGTGGCGCGGCGCCGCGGTCTTGGAGTTGGCTGCAGCGAACAGCGCGCAGCGGTGTGGAATTATTGTATGGCGTGTACGCGCTGGCGGCATTCGGCGTGATTTTGATTCCGTTGTGGCTGGTCGTGGGACGCACGCGCAACCGGCGGCACGCGGCGAGCTTGGTGCATCGAGGAGCGCGCTCGATGCTGGCGGCCGCGGGCGTGCCGGTGACCGTGGTGGGGGCGGAGATTCTGGAGCAGAGAACGAAGACGGGGCCGTGGATTTTCGCGCCGAACCATTCGAGCTATCTGGATATTCTGGTGATGCTGGCGGCGCTTCCGGACGATGTGCGCTTCGTGGCTAAGGGTGAGATTCGCGCGATGCCGTTCGTGAGTTTGCTGGCGGACAGGAGCGGGCAATTTGCGTTCGACCGCAACAATCCGCAGGCGCGCATACGGCAATCGGAAGAAGTGAACGCGGCGCTGCGCCATGGCGAATCGGTGGTGATTTTTCCGGAAGGAACTTTTACGGCGGTGGCGGGAATACGGCCGTTTCAATTGGGCGCGTTTAAGGCAGCGGTGGATGCGCAGCGGCCGATTTGCGCGGTTTCCGTGCGCGGCGCGCGGCAGATCTTGCGCGACAAGACGATGCTGCCGCGGCCCGGGCATGTGACGCTGACGTTCAGCGAGCCGATTGCGCCGAATCCGGAGGCAGGCGACGACTGGCACGAAATTGTGCGATTGCGCGATGCAACGCGCGAAACGATTGCGCTGAACTCGGGTGAATCCTTGATTTAGCTTCGGGATTTAGATTTAGGCAAGCCCGTTTCAGTAACCCTTTTGACCTGAACAGCATCCAAAAAATACCAGCTTACGCAGATGCTTGCGTGGCCCTTCCCCGGGCTGCGATGGCGTCGTAAATCTGTCAGGGCGGGAGTCTACTGTTCCGGTCGACTGGGAAAGTCCCGCACCACATCCTAAGGAGAACAATTCATGGTACGGAAAGTTTCGTTACTGTTGGGTTTGCTATTTTTGATTTCGCTCGGGGTCGGAACGCGTGCGAGCGCGCAGGACAAAGTGGAGTTTTACGGCGGATATTCGTTTTTCCATCTGCAGAATTCTCCGGGGGCTAACAATTTGAATGGATTTATTCTCTCGGGCGAGTACAAGTTTGCACCGTGGTTCGGCGCAGTTGGGGAAGTGGCCGGAGATTACGGCGGCGGTTCATCGGTGACGACCTATATGGTTGGTCCGCAGGTTTCGTTTCCGGCGCGCATCTCGCCGTTTGCGCACATATTGATCGGCGGAGCGCATTACGGCCAGACGGGCTTCAACGACAATTCCTTTGCCACGTCCCTGGGATTTGGGATTGATGCGAAAATCGCGCCCGTAATTAAGTGGCGGATCATCGAGGGCGATTATGTAACGACGCGCTTCGGCGGAGGCGTGCAAAACAACGCGCGTATTTCGACCGGGATCGTGTTGCGGTTCTAACGCTGCGTGATGGACGGAGACGGTAAGCGTTCCGTCCCCGTTTTTTTATTGCTGGTCGAGGACGAAATTCACGGTTATGAAGGTTTCAACTTCGACGGGTTCGCCGTTGAGGCGCGTCGGTTGATATCGCCACTGGCGTACTGCTTGCAATGCTGGATTCGCGAGGATTGGGTTGCCGCTGATCACTTCGAGTTGGCGGACGGTGCCGGCCGTACCGATGATGGCGCGTAGGTAAACGGTGCCGGCCAGGTGGATGTTGCGCGCGAGCGTGGGATATTGCGGCTGCACTTTGTAGATGAGCGCGGCAGCCATCACGCCTTCGCTGCGGTGCAGGGGCGCTTGGTGCTGCGCAGGTTCGGGCTTTTTGATCTCGATTGACGTGCCGGAGCGGCCTGTTGCTCCAAGAATCGAGTCGCCGAAGACTGCGGGGCCATCAGTTCCGCCGTCGCTGATGCCTGGCGCGGAATCTCCGCTGGTACTGGATGCGCTTGCGTCATTCGCTGGACGGGATGGCGCAGGAGCCGCGGGCTTCGCGCAGAACAGGCACGGCACCGGCCTGGGGGTGTTGTGGAGCGGTGGAAGTGGGTGCGGCGGAGCCGGTCTTTCTGCTGGGCCACCTCCGCCGCGGTAGGGCGGCGTGGGCGTCACGTTGAAGAGACCGGGCAATACTGCCGGCGTGATCAGCGGCCACAAGAGCATCGCGCCGAGCAGCGCTGCTTCGAAGACCACGGAAATGACCAGCGCCTTGCGGCGCAGATTGCGGGCGCGGTCGCGAGATTCCGAATCGTTTTCCAGCATGCACTGCGACAAGCTACCAAGATCGCTCACGGGCACACCTCCGCCGAAGCATTCGCACACCAGGGAACACCATCGAGGCGCGGCCGAGGAAAAAATGGCCTGACGACATGCGGCCGGTTTTGAAGATTCCGGCCGGGTCGCATCGGATGGTCTAGCGGAGTTCGCGCGATCTCTTTAAAGATAGACACCGGTGCTGGTAACTTGTGCCCGCCATGGCTTCGCTGATCGCTGGATTGTTGGCGAAAACTGCAACCAGAGCCGAGCGTGGGGTTGTAAACCCCTGTAGACAAAATGTTTACAATTCTTGTGCTGGGGAATGCATCATTTTGAACGTGGCGTGCGTCTAATCCCCCATCATCGCTAAGTTATAGTTTTCTTAGAGGATGGAGGGGGAAGTCATCATGAGCCGAAACTCAATAGAAACGGTGGGAGTTCGTTACACCGGCTGGGCTGCGTTGAACCGCGATCCGCTGGAAGACCGCGTGGAGTTCACCTGTCCGCAGTGCGGGGAACAGGGAACGAAGGCTGCGCGGAGGCCGCGTGCGGCGTATCATTTCACCGACGGGTTCGTACAGGACCTGGAGGGTGAAGCGACCACTTGCCGGAGCTGCAAGAATTCGCTGCGTGTTGTTCCGGTGGTGATGCTGCACGACCAGGACGAGAAGCGGCGGTTCCAGGCGGTGTTTGCTCTGGATCCTATTTCGAACAACTAAATTCGGGCCGACGGGAAGTGGGCTGCATTGTTTTCGGTGAGTGTCCCGAGTGATGCGTGCTCTTTACGGGTAGGCCTCAAACGAAAACAGAGGGGACGAGCTTGGGCTCGTTCCCTTTTTGTTTTTGGGCGCGATTTTTTTGAGGATCAGGGCCGCATGACATTAGGAATCAATTGATGCGGATGCGCGAAGGACTCGCCTTCGGTATCCAGATGCAGGTGATGGGCTTCAAGGTCCCGGCGGACGTGATCGAACGCTTCGTCCACGGAATCGGCGAACTGCAGAAGTTTGTAATCGCGTTCATTCATGGTGCCGGTGCGGACCATGTGGCGCCAGTTGATGAGTTTGTCCCAGTATTTCCTGCCGTAAATCAAAATTAAATGATGCGACGAGAGTTTGTTGGTCTGCAGCAGCGTCAGCATTTCCCAAAGCTCGTCCATGGTGCCGAATCCGCCGGGAAAGACGATCAGGGCTTTGGCCATCTGCGCGAACCAGAGTTTGCGCATGAAAAAATAGTGGAAGTAGAAATTTAGGTCGGGAGAGATGTAGCGATTGGAGCTTTGCTCGTGCGGGAGCTGAATGCTGAGGCCGACGGAAGGGCCGCCGGCTTCCGCTGCACCGCGATTGGCTGCTTCCATGATGCCGGGTCCGCCGCCGGAGCAGATGACGAAACGGCGCGGCTGATTGCCAAGCGTCATGGCCCAGGAAGTGATGCGATGGGAAAGCTCGCGGGCATCTTCGTAGTAGCGCGACATTTCCAGCAGCGAGCGGGCGGCGGTGATTTTTGCGCGCGACGCGGGAGTGCGCCGGCCGCGCGCGGCTGCCTGCGCTTGTTTCAGGTGCGCGAAGGCGCGATCGCGCGATTGAATGCGCGCTGAGCCGAACATGACGATGGTGTCACCGATGTTGGCGCGACGCAGGCGGCTGAGCGGATCGAGATATTCGGCGAGGATGCGCAGCGGGCGCGCGCCGAGGCTCTCCATGAATTGCGGATCTTCGTAGGCGAGCTTAGGCAGTGGCTGGTGCTTGGGCTGTTTTTTGGAACGCTTCATTGCTGGCACTCCGATCCGCACTTCTGATCACGCCACGGATCATGCTTCGAATTACGATTCAATGCACACCTCAGTTCCCACCGCAGTTTGGTTTTTTGCTTCCGTTGCGCCACTTCCATTCTAGGAGAACGCGCAGGAAATGACAGCCGCGGCGCGTGGCGGCAGTGCTCTGGAAGCAACGCCTGTGCGCGGCGGCGAATCAGATACACTGGACAGCTACAGTGAATTTGGGAAGAAACTTGTGAATCGCGTGTTATTTCGGCGTTTAATTCGATGCGGTGCAGCGGTTGCGCTTGCAGCGACGGTGCTATTCGCTGCGCCGTTTGCAAGGTGTCAGGAAGCGCCGGCTGGACCGCTGCATCCAAGGCCGGGCGTGCCACCGGAGCAGATTCCTCCCGCGGAACAGCAGAAACACGCGATTCGCGTGCGCGTGAATGAAGTGACGGCGCCGGTGATCGTGCGCGATCCGAAAGGCGAGATGGTCTTTGATTTGCGGCAGGATAATTTCCGCGTGTACGACAACGGAGCGGAACAGAAGATCGACCATTTCGACGTGGGCGGCGATCCTTTGTCCATCGTGCTGGTGATTGAGGCCAGCTCCCACATTCAGCCGATGTTTCCCAGCATCAAGCACGCGGGAATCGTGTTCAGCGAAGCGGTGATGGCGCAGACGTCTGAAGCGGCGGTGCTCAGCTACGACAGCACGGTGGACCTGCGCGTGAAATTCACGACGGATCCGGACAGCGTGCAGTACGCGATTGAACATCTGCCGCTGGGTGTGAATGATTCGCTGCTTTACGACGCGATGGCGCGGGGGATTTCTATGCTGAATGAACGGCCGGCGGTGCGGCGGCGGATTATGCTGGTGATCGGCGAGTCGCACGATAGCGGCAGCGAGAGCCGGCTGGGCGAGGTGTTACGGCAGGCGCAGCTGGCGAACGTGACGATTTATTCCGTGGGGCTGAGCACGGCGATGGCGGATCTGCGCGCGAAGCCGGATCACGTGAACGACACGCCGGATTTATTGGCGCTGGCCGTGTTTCTGGTGAAGACCGGGAAGAATGCGTTGACGGCGAGTTCGCTGGCGGTGGCGAGCGCGGCTACGGGCGGCTTGCATGTGGATACCGTGCGGGATCGTTCGATCGAGAAAGCGATCGATAACATCGGCGGCGAACTGCACGCGCAGTACACGATTGGGTATCGTCCGGTGGGAGACGATCCGGAGGGCTACCACGAAATTAAGGTGGTGGTGGATCGGCCGAATCTTTCAGTGCGCACGCGGCCGGGGTATTACGTCGCGCCGCCTGCTCTGTAATTTTTCGTAACGTCCGCGCTGCTAATGCTTATTTCTTTTCCGGTTCGGGCGGCGTCGCGACTGCGGCGGCGTCGTCTTCTTCCAGGATTGCAGCGGCTGCGGCTATGCGGTCGCCTTCTTCCAGGCGGAGCAGGCGGACGCCTTGCGTGGAGCGGCCGGCTTCGCGAATTTCGCCGGAGTGCACGCGGATTACTTTGCCCTGGCCGGTGATGATCATCACGTCGGAATCTTCGCGGACTTGAAGGGCCGCGACCACGGGACCATTGCGGTCGGTGGATTTCAGGTTGATCACGCCCTTGCCGCCGCGCGAGGTGACGCGATATTCGGCGAGCGGGGTGCGCTTGCCGTAACCCTTTTCGGCGACGGTGAGCATGAGCGAAGTGAGCGATTCGCGAATCTGATCGCTTTCGAGTTCGTCGAGATTTTTCGTTTCTTTTTTGTATTCCTTTTCGATGATTGCGAAATCAGGCTGCACCGCGTCCATGCTGACGACGAAGTCTCCCTGGGCGAGATCCATGCCGTTGACGCCGCCGGCCGCGCGGCCCATGGAGCGGACTTCGGTCTCGCGGAAGAGAATGGCCTGGCCGTCATGGCTGGCGAGGAAAATCATCTGCATGCCGTCGGTGAGTTTCGCGCCGATGAGCTCGTCCGCGCCATCGAGATTGATGGCGATGATGCCGGAAGGACGCGGATTGGAAAATTCGGCGAGGCCGGTTTTCTTCACGGTGCCGCTCTTGGTGGCGAGGAAGACGTAGCGGTCGGCTTCTTCCAGGTTGCGCGCCGAAACGACCGCGGTGAGCTTTTCGTTTTCCTGGAAGCGCACGAGATTCGAGATGGCTTTGCCGCGCGTGGCCGCCGCGGCTTCGGGAATTTCGTAAACCTTCAGCCAGTAGATGCGGCCTTTGGATGTGAACAGCAAGATGTAGCTGTGCGCCGAGGCGACGAAGAAATGTTCGACGAAATCGTCGTCGCGCGTTTTGGCGCCGATGCGGCCTTTTCCGCCACGGGACTGGTGGCGATAGGTTTCGACCGAGGTGCGCTTCACGTAGCCCGCATGGCTGACGGTGATGGCCATTTCCTCGTCTTTGATCAGATCTTCGAGTTTGATTTCCTCGACGCGGTCCACGATCTGGGTGCGGCGCTCGTCACCGTAGGATTTTATGATTTCGCGCAATTCGGCGACGATAACGGCTTTCAGTTTCTTTTCGCTGGCGAGAATTTCGCGCAGCTCGGCGATTTGCTCGCGGATTTTCTTCAGCTCGGCAAGAATGTCGTCGATGGAAAGCTGCGTCAGGCGGTGCAACTGTAATTCGAGGATGGCATCAATCTGCGGAAAGCTCAGGCCGACCACTTCCGCGGGCATGCCGTATTTTTTGTTGACGAGCTTTACGCCGGCGACGCTCTTGGCTTTGCCGTCCTCGGAAATTTTTACGGTCTTATTGGCGAAAAATTCGTGCAAGTTCTCGCGGGCGTTGGCACGGCTGGAGGAACCGCGGATCACGCGGATTACGTCGTCGAGATAATCGAGGGCGATCTGATAGCCGAGCAGAATATGCTCGCGCTCTTCCGCTTTGCGCAGCTCGTATTGCGTGCGCCGGCGCACCACGTCCACGCGATGCTCGATGAAAAGACGCAGCAGGTCCAGCAGGCCGAGCTCGCGGGGCTGTCCGGCGACGATGGCCAGCAGGATCATGCTGAAAGATTCCTGCATTTGGGTGTGCTTGAAGAGGTGCGCGAGAATAATTTGCGGCTCTTCGTCGCGCTTCACTTCAATGACGATGCGCATGCCGTCGCGGTCGGATTCGTCGCGAATGTCGGCGATGCCTTCGATCTTTTTGTTTTGAATGAGGCCGGCGATATTTTCGATCAGGCGCGCTTTGTTGACCTGATAAGGGAGTTCGGTGACGACGATGTCCTGGCGATCCTTGCCGCGCTGTTCGATGGCGACTTTGGCGCGCACCTGGAAGGAGCCGCGGCCCGTCTTGTAGGCCTGTTCGATTCCTTCGCGGCCGTAGATGTAACCGGCGGTGGGAAAATCGGGGCCCGGGACGAGCTTCATGATTTTTTTCAGGTTGGCTTCGGGTTCTTCGATCAGCACGATCGCGGCTTCAACGACTTCTTTCAAGTTGTGCGGCGGAATGTTGGTGGCCATGCCGACGGCGATGCCCGAGGAGCCGTTGATGAGCAGGCCGGGAATCCGCGTGGGCAGGACGACGGGTTCTTTTTCGCTTTCATCGAAGTTGGGAACGAACTCGACGGTTTCTTTTTCGATGTCCGCGAGCATTTCTTCAGCGATTTTCGAAAGGCGCGCTTCGGTGTAACGCATGGCCGCGGGCGGATCGCCGTCCACGGAGCCGAAGTTGCCCTGGCCGTCCACGAGCGGGTAGCGCATGTTGAAATCTTGCGCGAGGCGGACGAGGGCATCGTACACGGGGGCGTCACCGTGCGGATGGAATTTGCCGAGGACTTCGCCGACGATCTTGGCGCACTTGCGGTAGGACTTGGTGGAGGTGAGGCCGAGCTCGTACATGCCGAACAGGATGCGGCGGTGCACGGGCTTGAGGCCGTCGCGGACATCGGGCAGCGCGCGGCCGACGATCACGCTCATGGCGTAGTCGAGGTAGGACTTCTTCATTTCCGATTCGATATCAACCGGGGTGGTGATTGATTTGTCTAGTTCTTCGGCCATGATTCCCTCACCTTGGTTTGATTCGTTGCTTGCGCGCCTCGCGGGCTTCCGCCAGCATCACTGTATGAACTACCGCTCTTCAGCCCTCATTACGAAACAAGACGATTGGTGCGTCGCTCGTTGCCCCGAATTCGTCGTGACCTCGCAGGGCACCGACGTCGAGTCCGCCCGGGCCAATCTTCGCGAAGCGATCGAGCGGCGCGTCGAAACTTGGGGCGCTCCCGAAGTTGACATAACCGCTCAGCAACCTTTCTGGACATTCGTCGAAATAGCCAAATAGCATGACTCGGTTGCCCGCTGTCTCGGGCGAACGCCTGGTTCGCGCCTTAAAGCGCGCCGGCTTTATCCAACTCCGCCAAAAAGGGAGGCACGTGTCGCTCGAAAAACGGAGCGGTGAAGTGACGCTCCGAACGGTCGCACCGCTGCACGCAACTCTCGCTAAAGCCACTCTCTCCGACATCCTGTAACAAGCAGCACTCACCGTGGACGAGTGAGTCGAACTTCTCCAAATGCTTCATCCGGTCTTTGGCGTTTGCTCGGCGACATATGTCTTCACTGTCTCAAAGGCTACGGCGTTATTCGAAAAGCGCTGCGGGCCGAAATGCGATTCCAGATCGTTGAGCAGCGCTTCGCACTCGGCTTGCGTCGAGCATTCGAACGCTACACCCTGCTCGTTGTTCGGCGTCTCGGTGGGCGTCGCGCGAAAATCGGAACAACTCATTCCGCGCAGCCCGGGCAATATCTTCCATACCAGTTGATAGTTCACCAGAGTTAAATATCCAGGTTGACGACGTCGAGGGCGTTTTCTTCTATGAATTTGCGGCGCTCTTCGACGTTTTCGCCCATCAGGGTGGAGAAAATTGTTTCGGCGGCTACGGCGTCTTCCAGGCGCACCTTCAGCAGAGTGCGCACTTCGGCGTTCATGGTGGTGTTCCACAATTGCTCGGGATTCATTTCGCCGAGGCCCTTGAAGCGCGTGATGGTGAAATCTTTCTTGGCGTCTTCCAGGACGTAATTGAGCAGGCTGAGCGAATCTTCCTTCACGACTTTGTCGCCATTGTGGGCGATGGTGAAAGGGCCGCGATCGAGTTCGGCGATTGCGGCAGCGAGAGTGCGCAGGCGTTTATAATCCGGCATGGCCGCGAGCGCCCAATTGATGCGCCGTTCGCCGCCATTTTTCAGCACGAGCTCGTGCAGGCTGTGCTCTTCGTCGAAGATGAATTTTGCTTCCATGTCGAGCTTGGCTTTTTCGATCCGCTTCACCAGCTCCTGCAATTTCTTCTTGTCCGCGAAATCGGTTTTTTTGTCCAGCTCGCTTTCGGCCAGCAAATCCACCAGTTTCGGTTCGCGCAGGCGGCGGCCCAGTTTCGCGGCCACTTGATCGTATTCCTGAATATTCAGGAGGAAAGTGGTGAGGTCCGTGCCTTCGAGCGATTTGCCGTTTTTGCCCTTCACGGTGTGCTCTTCGGTGGCGCGCTTCATCAGCTCGCGAGCGAATTCGCGCTCGTCGCGGATGTAGCGGTCCATTTTGCCGCGCTTGACGCGATAGAGGGGCGGCTGCGCGATATAAATATTTCCTTTTTCGATCAGCTCGCGCATGTGGCGGAAGAAAAATGTGAGCAGCAGGGTGCGGATGTGGCTGCCGTCCACGTCCGCGTCGGTCATCAGGATCACTTTGTGATAGCGCAACTTGCTGGCGTCAAAGTCGTCTTTGCCGATGCCGGTGCCGAGCGCGGTGATGATGCAGCGAATTTCCTCGTGGCCGAGCATCTTGTCGTAGCGGGCTTTTTCGACGTTGAGGATTTTGCCCTTGAGCGGCAGGATGGCCTGATAACGGCGATCGCGGCCGCCCTTGGCCGAGCCGCCGGCGGATTCGCCCTCGACCAGGAAAATTTCGCAGCGCGCGGGATCGCGTTCCTGGCAATCGGCGAGCTTTCCGGGCAAGCCGCTGGAATCGAGCGCGGATTTGCGGCGGGTGAGTTCGCGAGCCTTGCGGGCTGCTTCACGGGCGCGCGCGGCGTCAATGCACTTGCCGATAATTTTTCGCGCGATCGAGGAATGCTTGTCGAAATATTCGCCGAGGCGCTCGTTAACCATCTGCTCGACGACGCCTTTGATGTCGCTATTGAGCTTGCCTTTGGTCTGGCCTTCGAATTGAGGCTGTGGCAGTTTTACGGAGACGACGGCGACCAGGCCTTCGCGGACGTCGTCACCGTTGATCGTGACTTCGTCCTTCTGTTCCTTGAGCATACCGAAAGAATTGGCGTAGTAATTGATGGTGCGGGTAAGCGAGGAGCGGAAGCCGGAAAGGTGCGTGCCGCCGTCCACTGTGTTGATGGTGTTGGCGAAGGCAAAAACATTTTCGGTATAGCTGTCGTTGTATTGCAGCGCGATTTCCACTTCCACCTGGTCGCGCTTGCCTTCAATGTAGATGGGCGAATCGTGCAGCACGCCTTTGCCTTTGTTGAGGTGCTTGACGAACTCGGCGATGCCGCCGGTGAAGCGAAACTCGGCTTTTTTGCCGCTGCGTTCGTCATCGAGCGTGATTTTCAGGCCTTTGTTGAGGAAGGCGAGTTCGCGGAGGCGTTGCGCCAGAGTGTCATAGCTATAGATGGTCTTGCCGAAAATTTCGGGATCAGCGTGAAAAGTAATTTTCGTGCCGGTCTTGCGGGTCTTGCCGGAAGCCTTGAGCTTCGAGGTGGGCACGCCTTTTTCGTAGGATTGCTCCCAGACTTCGCCTTCACGCCAGATTTCCAGATCGAGCCAATCGGAAAGCGCGTTGACGACCGAGACGCCGACGCCGTGCAGGCCGCCGGAAACTTTGTAGGTGTCGCTATCGAATTTTCCGCCGGCGTGCAGGACGGTCATGACGACTTCCGCGGCGGGCTTTTTTTCGGTGGCGTGCATGTCCACGGGAATGCCGCGGCCGTTGTCAATTACGGTGACGCTGTTGTCTTCGTGCACGGCGACGTTGATCTCGTCGCAGAATCCGGCCATGGCTTCGTCCACGGAATTGTCGGCCACTTCCCAGACCAGGTGATGCAGGCCCATTTCGCCGGTGGAACCGATGTACATCGCGGGACGTTTGCGGACGGCTTCGATGCCGCCCAGAACTTTGATGGAAGTCGCGTCGTACTTGTGGCCGCCAGTTTTTCCGGCCGCAGCATCTTTTTCAGCCATGGGTCGTGCTTCTCCTCAGATTGCTTGCGGAAGCAATTTTCAAACTAAGCTTTAAGGCTGCGGGAAGGCGGTCGCGCGGATGTGCCCGACACTCGCTCGCCAAAATTCTGGCGAGTTACCTTGCCCATTGGTTTCGCTCACTCGAAGCTGGGTTCGAATACTTTCGAGGGCGCGCGAACGCGTCGGCGAAACTCGAAGGGTTGCGGCTCCATCCCGTCCCGTTCCGAAAAATTCGGGGAGACGCGGCGGAGCTTTTTAATTTTCCCCTGCGGAAAGGGGACTACCCGGCGCAATTTTGGCTTCGCTCGCCCTGGCGCAGGCAAGAAAAACAGAGGCAAATTCGGGCCGAATATGGTGCCGCTCAGAAGGAATTCTGAACGAATTTATTGTATCGAAATCGGGGTGAATTCACAAGGCGAAAGCGCGCTGCGGGATTGAATTTATCGCGTTTCTATTCAGTGGTTTACGGGTAGTTCGCAGGCTTCGATTGGAGCTTTATGCGTCCGCCTCAGAAAGCCCAGAAAAACGCTGTTTACAAGCCTCGTTTCGAGCGATTCCAGCGTTATCGCCGGCCTCGTGATGCGCGCGCGGTGATCAAATGCGCATGGGCATTACGACGTAGCGGTAGCGGCTGGTTTCGTCGCCGGTGGGGCGGAGCTGGCCTGCGGATTGTTCGTCTTTTAGTTCGAAGCTGATGGGGCCATCGGCGGCGGCGGCTAGAAAATCGAGCAGGTATTGCGCGTTGAAACCGATGGCGATGGTCTCGCCTTTGAATTCCTTTTCGATGATTTCCTTGGCTTCGCCGTATTCGGGGCTCGAGGAAGAAACTTCCAGGCCTTCGGTGGTGAGCGTAAACTTCACGGCGTGCGAACGCTGGTCGGCGAGCTGCGCGACGCGGCGCAGCGCATCCTGCAATTCGACGCGCTCGAGCGACAGGGTTTTATTCGCGTCGCGCGGCAGCACGGCTTCGTAATTCGGAAATTGTCCGGTGAGCTTGCGCGAGGTGAGCAGGCGGCGACCGACCTGGAAAAACAGATGGCTTTCATCCTGGCCGAATTCGATCTGGACATCGTCGCCTGATTTGCCGACGAGGCGCTGCACTTCGGTCATGGCTTTCTTGGGAATCAGGACGCGCGTCTCGTTGCTGAAGCCTTCGAACTTGTGGTCGGTCTCGACCATGGCCAAGCGATGGCCGTCGGTCGCTACCATTGCGAGCGAGCCTGGTTTCAGCACCAGCAGCGCGCCATTCAGCGTGTAACGGGATTCCTCGAGTGAGATCGCGAAGGTGGTCTTGGCGATAGCGTCGGCCAGAAGCTTCGCGGGGATTTTTACCAGTGCGTGCGGGAAAGCCGGGAGCGCGGGAAAATTATCCTTGGACATGCCCACCAGTTTGTAATTGCGGCGGTCGCTGATGATGTGCACCCAATGATTTTCCAGCAGCTTGAATTTCACTTCGCCTTCGGGCAGCAAGCGCAGCAGCTCGAAAAGTTTTTTGGCCGGGATCGTGCCGGCGCCTTCTTTTTTTACTTTCGCATCGCAGGACGTGCGGATGCTGAGCTCGAGATCGGTGGCCGTAATGGTGAGGCGGCTGCCTTTGGCTTCCACCAAAAGATTCGAGAGGATGGGAATGGTGGTCTTGCGCTCGACGACGCCTTGCGTCAGTTCGAGTTCATCGAGCAGGTCCGATCTCTTTACGCTGAATTCCATCTGGGGCGACCCTCGCAATTTTCGAGCTGATTTTTGCTGCGGCTACTGTACTGCTTTTCTTTATGTATATAAATATATAAGAAAACCGTCGCCGTCGCCGCATCTGTGGAAACTTCGGAAAACGTAGCAAGTGGAATGGTGCGCTGCGATTGCCGCCTGTGGTGTGCTGTGCAACCGCGCACGGCGCAGAGGATAAGGTCGGCGAATCGCGGCGCCAGCGGCGTGGCCGGCAGCGATGCACAGATCATTCACAGGGCACTCACAGCTGGTTCACAGACGATGCACAGGGCATACACAGAGCAAGCTCTATATGGGTACAGGAAAATCCACAGATCCAAGGAGCGGTTGAGGGTTTCTGAAGGCTAAGTCTAACCAAATGAATCCAGTAACCTGTTGATTTTCTTGTTCAAATCTTTGTTGGTCTGGCGCTCGGATTCGATTTTGTTGATGGAATGCAGGACGGTGGTGTGATGCTTGCCGCCGAACTGGCGGCCAATTTCGGGAAGCGACGCAGAAGTGAGTTGCTTCACGACGAACATGGCCACCTGGCGCGGCAGCACGATCTGCCGGGAATTGCTGCGAACATTCAGATCCTGTGCGCGCAGGCCGAAGATTTCGCCCACGCGTTTCTGAATCTGTTCGATGGTGACCTTCTTTTCCTGCGTCTCGATAATATTTTTCAGGACTTGCTGGGCGGTAGAAAGGTTTAGCTCCGCGCCGGTAAGCGAAGCATAGGCCATCAGTCGGATCAGCGCGCCTTCGAGCTCGCGAATATTGGATTTGATGGCGCGGGCGATGTACTCGGCGACTTCGTCGGGGAGCTGGACGCGTTCGCTCTCCGCTTTTTTCTGCAAGATGGCGATTTTGGTTTCCAGATCGGGCAGCTGAATATCGGCGATCAAGCCCCATTCGAAGCGTGAGCGCAAGCGTTCTTCGATGGAAGAGATTTCCTTGGGCGGGCAATCGGAAGAGATCACGATTTGCTTCTGCTGATCGTAAAGCGCGTTGAAAGTGTGGAAAAATTCTTCCTGGGTGCGTTCGCGGGTGGCGATGAACTGGATATCGTCCACCATCAGAACGTCCATATTGCGGAAACGGTCGCGAAAGGCTGCCATGCGCTCGAAGCGGATGGAGGAAATAACTTCATTCGTGAATTTTTCGGCGCTGACGTAGGTGAGCCGCATCGCCGGGTTTCTGCGCTTGAGCGTGTGGCCGATGGCCTGCATCAGGTGCGTCTTACCGAGTCCCACGCCGCCGTACAGGAAAAGCGGGTTGTAGGATTTCGACGGCTGCTCGGCGACGGCCAAGGCCGCGGCGTGCGCGAATTGGTTGGAAGCGCCGACGATGAATGACTCGAAGGTGTAGCGCGGGTTCAGCTGATTTGCCACCGCGTCAAAATCCAGCTTGGCCTGCGGTGAGGCTGGCGCGGCGACAGCGGCCGTAACAGGAGCTTCCGCTTCGGCGCAAACAAAATCCAGATGCAGCTGTGGCTTACCGATTTCAACCAGCACCGCTTTCAGCAACTCGCCGTAAGTTTCCGTGAGGCGCTTGCAGAAAAGGCGCGTAGGGACACGAATCGTCAGACGATCATCTTCCGAGCGATCCAAGCGAGTGGGTCTAAACCAGGTGGCGAAGCTATGTGGATTAACGCGCCGCTCTGTGTGTTGCAGAATCTTATCCCAAAGGTTCATCGAGCGAGTCAGCCCTTACCGCAATTTCCACCGATGTGGAAATGCTGTGGAAAAACGCCACCCATACCGGCGGGTGTATTTTGGTCTGGTGGTTCAGGTACGACGAAGCAGCAGCGTGCCTTGCGTTGCCCGCTCTAATGAATCCCCGTGCCTTAAGCTCATCAGAGGCGTGAGGCGGGATTCTGCCTAAACGCAGCGCTGGTAGCAAGAGAAAACTGCGTGAGCACCAGGCATGCTCTCCACAAACAATTCACAGGATTTCCACAGCGACGAATTTTAATATTTCCACTTGTAAAAAATTAAATTCGCGCGCCGGAATTGCGGAAGAACTAAAAAGTTTTTCGGCGCGCGAATTATTTGTTGCGGCGATCAGGGCCGCACCAGAGTTGGCGCAGGCCTGCCGTTCAGGATTGCGTCTACATTGTCGAGCGCCAGCATGCCCATTGCTGTCCGGGTTTCGATCGTGGCGCTGCCGATATGCGGCAATAGAAATGTGTTTTTCAGCGAAACATATCCTGGATTAAGTTTGGGTTCGCCTTCAAACACGTCAAGCCCGGCGGCGGCGATCCGCCCGCTCTTGAGAGCCGCGATGAGGTCGTCATCGACCACCAATCCGCCGCGGGCAGTGTTCACGACGATGGCGCCGGGAGGCAGAAGGCCTAGGGCTTTGGAGTTCAAGAAATGGTGAGTTTGCGAAGTATCCGGAGCGTGCAGGCTCAAGAACTGGCTTAGGCGGAGCAGATCCGATGGATTCTGATGGTAGACGGCATCACCTGCGATTTCCGCAGATAACTCAGAAGTATTGCAATAGTGAATCTTCATTCCGAATCCTCGCGCACGACGCGCCAGGGCTTGTCCCACTTGCCCCATTCCGAAAATGCCGAGGATCTTGCCGCCAACTTGCCATCCCAAGAGCATGTCGGGGCTCAGGGGCTTCCACGCTCCCGTTCGAACCAATTCCTGGGCTTCGTACGCACGACGCGAAGCACCAAGTAAAAGCAGCATGGCGATGTCGGCCGTTGCTTCATGGTTGACGCCAGGGGTATAGGCGATCGAAATTTTCCTGCGAGCGGCGGCTTCCAGATCGATATGCTCGAAACCCACCGAGTAGGTGGCGATGATTTTTATCGTGGGTGAGACTTTCTCGAAAAACCCAGAGTCCAACCGGTCGGCCGGCGTGATGAAGAGGGCGTCGGCTCCTTCGGCTGCAGAGAGCAGGTCCTGCTGGCTGAAAGGAAACTGGTGGGGATTTCGCCGCGCGCTGTAATCGCGGTCGATACGGTCTTCAACCTGCTTCGGATAACGGCTGGTCACGAGCAGAATTGGCTTGGTCACATCTACCTCCTTCCGTGCAACGAGGACGATGCAAGGTCCGCCTGCGCAGTTTTAATCGAGGCGGAAATTAACACGATCGATGGAGCGGGCGCGGCCGGTGGATTCATCCACATCAATCTGCACGGTGTTCATCTGCACGTCGCCTTCGGCTACTGCGAATTTTGCAGGCAGCGCATCCAAGAAGCGCTGCACGATGGGTTTTTTCTCCATGCCGATCACAGAATCGTGCGGGCCGGTCATGCCCACGTCCGTGATATAGGCGGTGCCACCTGGCAGCACGCGATTATCGGCAGTGGCGACGTGGGTGTGCGTGCCGAGCACGGCGGAAACCTTTCCGTCGAGATGCCAGCCCATCGCTTGCTTTTCGGAAGTAGCTTCGGCGTGCATGTCCACGACAATCACTTTCACGTCGGGTGGCAGCGCGGCAAGCTCGCGTTCCGCGGTGCGGAAGGGATCTTCCAGAGGAGCCATGAATGTACGGCCTTGCAGATTCATCACCGCGTAGGCGATGCCATTTTTAGTTTGGCCTACGAAATGGCCTTTTCCCGGCGAGCCAACTGGAAAATTCGCGGGGCGAATCAGGCGCGGCTCGTGCGGGAAAAAATCGAGAATCTCTTTGCGGTCCCAAATGTGATTGCCGCCGGTGATCACTTCCGCTCCTGCCGCGAATATTTCTTCGGCGAGGCGCGGAGTAATTCCGAAACCGGACGCGGAATTTTCACCGTTGGCGATGCACAGGTCTATGGAGCGTTGCGTGATGATATCCGCGAGGCGGTCATGGACGATCTTGCGTCCGGGTGATCCGACAATATCTCCGATAAAGAGAATTTTCATTGTGGGGGTTTCTCATTTCGAACCGCGATTGAGCTGTGAATCTGTAGCGTTCCGATGTGGAGCGGTCCACTTCGCCGTGCGTTGCTAGGTCCTGAACCCCACGAATAGGTGGGTGCCCTGCGCCTGCTTTCAGGCTATCCACCGGCCGAAACCGATGGACGTGCACAAGGGCAGGACGACGCGGACTCCCTGGGATCCAGTGTTGGTTCAAAAGACCATCGCGACGTCACCTGCGTCGCAGGCCGGTTCCACCAAGTATTGTAGCAGGAAATATTGCCGCAGCGAGCCGGGCGGCAGCACCCGGACCTGCGGCTTGAACGAAAAAGGCCGAAGAGCCGGCCCGACGCCGGCGCTACGAACGTCAAAGGCTGGCGTCAAAACAAGAACTTGAAGCCCAGCTGGACCAGGCGGGGCGAGGTCGCGCCGATGACCTTGCCGAACGTGGAGCTGCTGATATTTCCGTCAACGGCTTGCGGGCCGAAAAACTGGGCGTGGTTGAAGGCGTTGAAGGCTTCGATGCGAAACTGGAGAGACTTCGCTTCGGTGAGGCGGACGTTTTTGAGCAGGGCCAGGTCGTAGTTGTTCATTCCGGGACCGTAGAAGAAGCGGCGCTTGGCGGTGCCGGGCGTGCCCAGGACGTTCTCTGTGAACGCAGCGGTATGGAAATACGCCTGGCCGTTGCGAGGATTGGAATTCAGGTTGAGTGCGGCGCCCGTATCGTCCGGCTCATCCACACCGAAATTATTGATGCCGTTGGGTTCGGAGCCTAGAAGTGAATTGTCGCCGAAATTCACCAGGGTGACAGGGAGGCCGCTGCTGAAATGGGCGATGCCGGAAAGTTCCCAGCCGCGCGTCCAGGCGTTCGATGCGCGGATGAGCTTTTCGAAAGGAAGCTGGTAGTTATAGCTCGCGACGAAATTCTGTTTCACGTCGAAGGAGGAAAGCGCTTTGCTAAGCGCGGGATTGAGCGGATTAACGGCTTCGCCGAGGTTTGAAGACTGGTCTTGGGATTTGCTGAAAGTGTATCCGGCGAGCACGGTGAGGCGCCTGGTAGTGTGGCGCAGCGTGACTTGTAGCGCGTTGTAATTGGAGTTGCCGATCGTCGCTTGATTCGCGTTGCTGCCAAAGTTCGGGCCGAGCGGGCCTCGCGTGCCGTTATAAACCTTGCCCGTAGAAGTGATGTACTGGGTGTCTTCGCCGAACGGGCCGCAGGGAGTTAGTCCGGGCGCGAGATTGGCAGGATTGCTCAAGAACAAACAGAGTGCTGGATCGCCCGGGTTCGCTTCTTCGAGCACGAGAAGCCGGTGCCCTTGCGTGCCGACGTAATTCACACTTACGACGGTATTGCTACCGAAGCCGCGCTCGAGCGAGAGCATGTAGTCCTCGGTGTAAGGGATGCGATTGGTTGTTTCGTAGTTGGGCAGGCCGGTAATGGGCTCAAACTGCGCCCAGTTGATGTTGGAGTCGGGATTTTTCGCGCTGGAATTTAGTGGAGCAAGCGCTACCGGAAAAGTCTGGCCGAGATTCTGGCCGCTCGCCGCGGTGACGAAGGGCGTGGCGAAAAGCGGCGGAGCGGGGCTGGTGTAGGTGGTGCCGTAGGGGGCGTTCGCGCTCATCACGCCGATGGTGAGCGCTTCGATCGCGGTATAGAACATTCCGTAGCTGGCGCGGATGCTGGTCTTGCCGGGTCCGCCGAGAATTTTTGCGAGCAGGCCATCGCCCGCAACGTTGGGCGAATACGCCAAGCCGATGCGCGGCGCGAAATCCCGGTTACCCGGAGGCGCGAGCGTGCGCGATACGCCGGGATCGGAGGGATAGAGAATGCCGGCGGGAGCGCCGGGGAAAACGACCGACTGTTCGCCGGGCACGAACGTGGCGATCTGGTTGTACTTCTCGTACCAGGGCTCGATGCGGTCCCAGCGCAAGCCGTAATTCAGAGTCAGGCTGCTGTTGATGCGCCAACTATCCTGGCCGTAAAGACCGAAATACTTGTTGCGACCGTAAAAGGGCTGCAGCTGGCTCTGGTTGTACTGGCTGGGAACTCCGAGCAGGAAATCGGCGAAGTCGAGGCCGGTCTCGGTTCCGAAGAACAGGAAGCTGCCATTGAATTGCGCGATGGCGTTGACGTTCACCTGATCGTAGTGGACCTCTCCGCCGAACTTCAGCGTGTGCGTTCCGAGCACCTTTGAAAAATTGTCGAGCCATTGAAAAGTGTTGCCGGCTTGATTCAGCTCGTTGGTGTTGGTGCCGATTGTATAGCTATTGAAGCCGACACTTTCGACGCCTTCGGTTTTTGGCGATAGCGGCACGATGCCGGGAGTTCCGGGGCCAACTTCGAAGCCTTGCGAGGCCAGGCTGACCCCGACTCCTCCTACTGGTTTGCCGAGGTCAACGGAATTGCGCAGGTAGCTGAAATGCAATTCGTTCGCGGCAGACGTGCCGAGCGTCTTGGTGAAGCCAAGATCGAGCAATTGCGCGCGGCCGGTGTAGAGCGCGTTGAAGCCGGGAAGGTTTGCGCCGCCTTGCGCGACCGGGTAGGGATTGTTCTGCGACCAGTCGTCGAGAAAGTAGTAGGCGGAGAGCAGACCGAAGCGCGTATTGGCATCGAGGCGGTAGGCGCCCTTGTCGTCGCGCAAGGTTTGGTTGAAGGCCGAAGTGGAAAACGTGCCGTTGGAATTGTTGGGCGCTGGAATGTATTGCAGGAGGTTGGTTCCGGGCGCGGTCCATGCGCTCGTAGGGACAGTGGCGTTCGGAAAGACGCAGCCGGTTACCGGATTGTTGCTGGTGCACGGTCCGCCGGCCGGATGCTGCTGCGTAGGGCCGCTGAAGTAATACGGCTCGCCGGGCTGGACGGTGTAGCCCAAGTTGCTCGAAAGAGTTGTCGCGATGTTCGGCCCGCTTACGACGCACGGAATTTCCAGCGAAGGCGCCACCACGCCGCAGAAACCCAGCGGATGGAAGCCGCTGGAATTCAGCGCGAGATCGGAAAAGTTGCCGGTGGTGCGGTCCTGTACGGACGGCACGGGAATCTGGCCCGTGTCCACGCCCTGGGTCGAACGAGTGCCTTGATAGTCGGCGAAAAAGAAAATTTTGTTATTGCGAATAGGGCCACCGACGGTGCCGCCGAACTGGTTTTGATCGAAGGCGCCGCGCGCAGGAGAAAAGTAGTTGCGCGCGTCGAGATTGGTGTTGCGCAGGAATTCGAAAAGATCGCCGTGAAAGGCGTTGGTGCCGGACTTGGTGACGACGTTAATCTGCCCGCCGCTGAACTCGCCATACTCCGCGTCGAAATTGCTGGTGAGAATGCGAAACTCGGCGATGGAGTCGAGGTTGGGAATGATCGCCGCGCCCATGTTGACGTCCTCTTCGACGTCGCTGCCATTCACGATGAAGGCGTTGGCAAATTCGCGTTGCCCGTTGATTGAAATCGTTCCGGGATTCAGATCGCCGGAAGGGGAAAGCACGCTGGCGCCGACGTCTTGCACCGTGTCAGTTGCGACGGAAGTCACGGGCGCGACTCCCGGCTGGAGCGCGAGTAAGTCGGTGTAGCTGCGACCATTGAGGGGTACGGTGGTCATCTGTGCGCCGGTGATGACCTCGCCGATTTGCGTGCTGGTGGTGTCCACGTGCAGCTGGGTATCAGCGACAGTAACGGCGTCGGACCTGGCGCCGACTTCCAGAACTGCGTCAATGGTCAATGCGCTGTTGGCATCGAGGACGATTCCGGTGCGCTGATAGGGCCGGAAGCCGGTCGCTGCTACTTCCAGATTGTAGCGGCCGACCTGGACGTCCAGGAAAAAATAGGCGCCATTGTTGTCGCTGGTGAGGATCTGGCGCACACCGGTTTCTGCATTCGTGATGGAGACGGTTGCTGTGGGAACCACGGCGCCGCTGGAATCCTTCACGGTGCCGGAGATACGGCCGCCGACGCCTGCTCTGGCGACGCTCGCTAGTGGTAATAAAGCGGCGAAGAGCCACAGAACGTGAGCGAAAGAGCGGGAAGTGATGCGAAGCATGGATCTCTCAGTTGAAAATGATTATCAACTGGGAAGAGAGTGTAGGCTAGTTGCAAATGTGTGTCAACTGGAGTTTTGTAAGAATTTGATTACAATGCAGCGCGGCGGTGGCCGATAGCGCTGCGAAAACGCAGAGGGAAAAGCCCCACCCTTCAGAAACGAACGGTGGGGCACCCTCACACTGATTTAGATACGAGGTAATTCGTGTGTAGCGGCTAGCTAGAAGTGGAAGCCGACCTCCGCTGTTACGGTTCGGGGCGTCACGTAATGCGTGCCGCTAAACGTTGACAGGAAGTTGTAAAGGACATAGTTGTTGGCCAGGTTGATTACTTCCACCCGGGCACTCCATTTGTAGCGATCGCCATGGAAGAGATTGTCGTGGCCCACGGCCAGATCAAACAGGTTGCGCTGTTGGATGCGTGGGGGATTGTGGTCATCATTTTCCTTGTTGGGGGCCGGCACGGAAATGAGCGTGGAGCTGAACTGCGTCGCAGGGCAGACACCTCCCGGTATCGGAATACCGGCAGGATTTGCCGCAGTGGGCGGCGCGGCGTGCACGCCGTTGCAGCTGAACCCGGCCTCGAACTCCTGATCGGCGCTCAAGGGAACGCTGCCCACGTTCGAGGCCACCAGCGAGACGGAACCGGTGGCGGGGTCGGTGCCTATACTGCCTGGGCAAGTGTTGAACGATTCGATGCCGAAGCAGGGCGTCGCGCCGGCCACCAGGCCGCTGTCGTAGCGCCAGTTGAAAGCCACCCATGGGTATTTCTTCCAAGGCTGATATTGCAGGTGAGTCGTCTCGTTGAAATGTTCGTCGTGGTCAATGCGAAAAACGCCCGTAGGCGCCGTGGGATTTGCCCCGGCTCCGGCCTCCTGCGGGGTAAAGAACCGGGCAGCCACGCTGGACATTACGATGAAAGCCGTCAAACCGTGGTAATCCGGCACTGATGCGCGGATCGCGAATCCAGGGATCTTGGACCGGGCCCACTCGATCGGGAAAGTAATTGGCGTGTTACCGAGCACACTGAAATCGTAGGCGTTATGGGTGTACTTCCAGATGTATTCACCGTCGATAACTAAGTACTTCCCAAACGCTTGTTGCAGGCCGGCGTGAAATTCATTGCGATACCCGGACGCGATCGGATTTGTGGAATTTCCCGCGCATCCGAGCAGAGGGTTCAGAACATCGCTGCTGCACCCAATGCTGGAAAGGACGAGATTTTCGTTGAAGGGAGATTCGAGAGTTCGGGCGTAGGAGACACGCAGAACGGTGTTGCTGGGTTTGATGTTGTAAGCGACGCCCAGGCGAGGCTCGGCTTGGTTCGCGGTAGACAAACCGTTGTACAAGTCGCCGCGAATGCCCAAATTGAACGACCAGTTTTTCCAATTGATGGTGTCCTGGACGTACAGCGCCAGTTCCTTGACATCCGTGTGCAGAGGAAATGATGCAGCGGTTTGGAATCGACTTCCTCCGCGCGTGAGGTCAAAGGGAAGCAAGGTCGGATTAAACAAAGGGTATAGGGCTGTGCTCAAGAATCCATTGGCCGGGTTGCCCGGGGCGTTGGGATTGGTCGCCACGTTCGGTTGAAATCCCGCTGCCGCGCACTGGCTGGTGCTTGTGAACCCCTGCACCGGGGCGAACGGGTAAAAACCATCGGTTACGGGATTCGTATTGGGACCGAGGCACGGCGCGTTGAACGTAGGATCGACAATGCCGATTTGATCCTTCTCTGTGAGAAATGTCTGCTCATAGACGATCCCCGCCTTCACATTGTTGATGCCGTGCACATACGAAATTTCTGAATGGATGCCCGCGTTTGTAAGGGTGCGATCCTGGGTGACGGTTTCCCTCTGCAGGCTGAACGGCCCGAGGTCCGCGAACGGGTTGTCGCTCGGGTAGTAGTTATAGGTATCGCTGCGAACAAAGGCGCCGAGAGTAAGGACGGTGTTGGAGTTGATCAGGTGCGTCCAGCTCGGGGCGATGTTGAATGTGCCGATCTTCGAGCGCTGATCCTGCACACCGACGGGCTGACCACACGCTGCGAGAGTGCAACCCGAGGCTGCGGAAGGAGCAAGCCCGCCATTGTTAACGACGACGCCAAACCACGGCGAAGCGAATTGCGCGTCGAACGAATTGGGCGTCTGAAACCAGGAACGCGTGTATAGGGCGTTGAGATGGATCGAGTCTGCGGGCGAGATCTGATAATCCACACGATCGAAGATGTTTTCCTCGTTGCCTTTGTCGTGCATCACTGTGAATTCCGGGGGATCCAGGAATCGGCCGCTGTTCAATCCGTTTGCGGAGATGAAATTGCCCCATTTCTGATTGCCGTAGGCGAGGTCGAAGCCGGCGTTGGACGTGCCGAACGAGCCGTAGGAGGCCGTGACGCTGCCATGAGGCGTGGTGACGCCGAGACCGGAACGGGTCGTGGCCTGGATCACGACGCTGGTCTTGCCACCGAATTCGGCGGGCGGCGCCCCGGAAATGACTTCCAGTGACTGCACCGCATCCACGGGAAGCTGGTTCGAAAAGACTTTGCTCTGCTGATCGGTGATCGGTTGGCCGTCAACGGAAAATGAATTCTCCGCATGGTCGCCAAGCCCATGGAACAAACCATTCGAGTCTGCCGCTATGCCGGGAGTCGTGAGCGTGACGAGCGAACTCAGTGACGACGATTGGCTCTCGAGAGGAAGCTTTTCGAATAGTGCCCGGTCCACGTCGGTGTGGAAGGTCGGCTCGTTTTCAAGCAGGTCGCCTCCGCCTTCGACCGTCACCGTGCTGGAGCTACCTGCTACGGTCAAAGTGATTTTCACCGAAAGTGGCACCGAGGATCGTACGTCAACGTCCTGCGCGTAGGGTCCAAATCCCTTGGCCGTCACGGACAAGTGATAGGGATTGAACGGCACGTTGGGGAAGCTGAAAGCGCCGGAAGTGTCGGTCGTGATGGAACGCTCGTATTGGCTGACGGGGTTGTGTATGGTAACGGTCGCGCCAGCGACGACGCCGCCGGAAGGATCCGTCACCGTGCCTGCGATGTTTGCCGCGTTTCCGGTTTGTGAGAAACCGCTGGGTGCGGCTGCCAACGTGACGAAGACCAAAAACAAAGCTGCCAGAAATGCTCTTGCTAAGCTCATGAATGAATCTCCCTTTATGAATGGCAGCGTGTGCGCTGCGCAGCGCCCGCCGCGGATGAAATGAAAAAATATGGAATTCGACGCCTGCCGCCATGAACACGGCACGCGTTAAGGGATTACGAATTTATGAATGAGGAATTAAACAGGAGGCGCGCGAGGGATCCGGTGACTGCAAATAGGGTCGAGGCTGAGCTTCTGACCTTCGGCAGCGGCAAATCGGGCGACCGCGACCGGCGACTGCAGTTCCATCTGCGCCGCGGGCTGCGGTACGGCGACGTGCCCGGTGTGGCAGACCTGGCAATGCTGTTCGTCGGAGGAGTGCCCGTGCCAATGCCCGGCAGCCTGCATGGCAAAGAGGCCCACGGAAAGAACCAGGGCCACCGCCAGCAATCGTAGGGCTATTCGCTTGGGCATAAAAAGCTGTAGGACCCCCGCCCGTATCATAACCTCTGATGCACCTTCGAGCGCAATCGTTCCGCGAAATAATTCCATTTGCTAACGCTGTGGGCTGGGCGCCTGCGGCAAAATTCTGACTGGCCTCATATACTATACTGGGGTATATTAATAGGTGCTATGGCCCATACCTCCAAAGACAAAGAAAAGCTTCTGAAACGCGTGCGCCGGATTCGCGGGCAGGTAGAGGCGATCGAGCGCGCTCTGGAATCCGAGCAGGAATGCGCCGGCGTGCTGCAATTGATGGCGGCTTGCCGCGGGGCGCTGAACGGCCTGATGGCCGAAGTGATGGAAGGGCACGTGCGATTTCACGTGCTGGATCCGGAACAGGGCAAGGACTCGCCGCAGGGAAAAGCGGCCGAGGAGCTGATTGATATTGTTCGGGCTTACTTGAAGTGAGGAAACGGCGCGAATCGCTGGAAATGGTGCGGCAGAGGATCCAATTATGGGCCAGACGAACTTGAGGGAAACGGAAGCACCGAAGATTAGCGGGTTACACCCGGCAAGCGCTGCGGTTGACCACGACAATCATGAAGCTGAGCACGAAAATCCCTTGCAGTGGCGCGAGATCAACCGTGTGCTGTTCACGGCAGCAGCGGCCGGGGCCATCTGGTTTTTGGGAGGCGCGCGGAATCCGTACATCACAGCGCTTGGCGTGATTTGCGCCATCGTTGGCGGGTTTCCGATATTTCACGAA
>Ga0209275_10000107_pt1 | contig 26205 bp, 15 predicted proteins | sample HubBroMetageREF2_FD_188344 | JGI IMG/M metagenome (GOLD analysis project Ga0209275, IMG submission 188344) | Reference soil microbial communities from the Hubbard Brook experimental Forest, New Hampshire, USA - Hubbard Brook CCASE Soil... | ecosystem: Environmental > Terrestrial > Soil >... | reverse complement strand
TTGACCATCGGCAATGGTATCGCCCACTGATACGTGCAGGCGCAGTAACCCGGCGCGGGTTGCCCGTGTTATGGCGCGGCCGGTAGCGCTGATTTGAGCCCGCGGGATCTTCGGCTGCCCGTCGATCATCTTCAAATAGCGCATCACGTTCCAAATGCCTTCAAGATGCACTCGAACATCCTGCTCATCGAGCGTGCCGTTGCCCCCTGATTCGGCAAGTATAGAAACGACCCCTCGATCCGCTGCACAACGCACGATCGATCCCGCGAATGGCGGAAGACTCGTACCATCGGTCGACAAACAAATGAGCTGCGGAGAGTACAACCGAACCAGAGTTTCGGTTTCCCGGTCGAGTTCGACCTGCCCGGTTAATACGCCTCCTGCGAACTCCCACAACATCTCTCCCAGATCGCCTGCGTGCAAATCAATGTGGTACTGACACTTTGTAATTACATCGTCGAGCAGGGTACGCACCAGAATTTCCGAGATTGATCCATCGCCTCCGGGCGCAACCTTGTTCAGGTTCAGACCGTCAACCGGAGAAACAAATCCGCAACGGCCCGCGAACATGTGCATGCTGACGACGGGAATTACCACAACCGCACCGCACAAGCTCTCTGGCGTCAGTTGACCGATTACTCTCAGCGCCGCATCGATAGGAGCATACTCAGTCGCGTGCACCCCAGCGGTGAGGCATAGCGCGGGCCCCGAACGCTTTCCGTTGATGATTGCCACCGGCATCTGGACCGGGCCGTTCGCCGTTTCACCGGCTTTGATGAAGCCGCATGTCAGACTGCCTGGTTCGGCACTGAGATGCCCAATCTTCACACTCTTGCCTTCCATATTATTGTTGTCCTCTTATCGGGATGCGGACTCCGGTGAAGGTTTAAGCGCATTGCCGAGAGCGGAAGCAGTGCCTCCGCTGGCCAGGATGCGCGTGATCGTCGCTCGCGCCGATGCAGCACCGTGCACGTCGTCGAGCGTTTCACAGAGCGTAGCCAATGTCCTCCAAGCCCACAGATCATGCGGGCGCTTCTCGATCTGTTCTGTGAGAAGCGCCCGTGCCAGGGCCAGCCGATTCGCGCGAATCGCCGCATCGGACAGCATCTGGTGGAAAATGTCGCGCTGGGCATGACTGCCCCCCACCCGATGAATGATGTCCTTCACCGGCAGAAGCAAGTCGGCAGCCCGGTCGTATTCGCCGTTACGATGGGCAATAGCTGCTTTCGCCACGGGCAGGCCGACTTCCCGCATCACTTGCGATTCTGTGCAGGGACGATGCGGGTCACTCGCATACCGGGCGAATGAATTGACTAGGTCTTCAACAGAGGTTGCGGTCTTCGCCCCGGCCGCAATGGCGATCGCATAATGCAGGTCGACAAACACAAAACAATGTTCGCCGCAGTGGCGCCGGGCTCGTTCGGCAAGCTCTTCCCATCGCAAGCCTGCGTCCACTCCTGCTTGCTCAATTCGCCAAAGCAGCGCGCAGGCGTTTGCAATGTCGAGATATTCGTCGCTCTCTTTTGCGCTCACCTTTCGATCGTATAAATCAAGTGCAAGACCATATTCCTCTGCCGCAAGGTGGAGCAACCCACAATGCCACCAAAGATGATTAACGAAAGTTCCGCACTCCTGCCAGTTGTGGCGGGAGGTTTCGATCCAATCCATCCCCTCCCGCACGCGGCCAGTCATCTCCATCACGTGCGTCACAGCGTGCGCCGCCCACAAATCTTTCGGGTTCAACTCCACCGCGTGCCGGCCAAATCGCTCCGCCTCGTCATATTCCCCGGCCTCTTCTAGTCCGTAGGCGTAGCAACCCAGAACGAACCCGTATCCGGGCAGGCCAGGGTCCCAAGCCGGCAGAACCTGCGCAACCGAGTCCCTGATGGCCGTGCTGCGTCCCAAATAAGAGGTCATAAACTGCGCCAGGCGCAGGGCCAGCAGATCGAGGGGAAACTCGGCCAATATTGTTTCCCATGAGTTTACCGCGCCGATGAGATCCCCCTTCCACCACGATTCAAGCGCGGCGATATGAAACTCCTCGCGGGGCATGACTCGCGACCTGCGCGCGATCTCCTTCGCCCGGTCGAGGCTCTGTTGTGCTCTTCTCGCCCCTTCACTCTGGCATGCGTGCATTTGCAGATAGCCGTTGAAACAGTGCGCCAGCACGCATGCGGAGTCGCTTTCAGTCAGCGCCGCAGCCCGCAACAACGTGTCTTTTCTCATGCCGAGGTAAGCGTTTACCGCTTCGTCGAACATGGCCGGTGTCGATGGCAGAGACGCCGTAAGCGCCAGGCCGCGTGAATCAATGTGCAGAGGCATGGCAAGAAAGGGTCATAATCAGAAGATTCACGGATGGATGCAACAAATGTTGCACCTTGTAGATATCGATAACTTTATTCCGCCGCAGCCTGGGCTGTCAACCGTGGCAGATAATGCAAATACGGCCTTGGGATCGCGTATTTTTTCACCCTTCTTCCATGACGTGTCTTGACGCTGGCCTGATTACTGCTAGTATTCACAGTGGCCCGCGCAAGATAAACCAGGCAGGATTTGGAATCTTAATGAAACGGTAGGGCCTCGATCCTCACTAGAAAACCTATGCGAAAGCGCGCTAGCAGTGCACCATCAGATGCTTCCGGGGCAATGATCGAACGGCTTGCGCCGAGCCGGCAGGAGATCGTGCGCCGCATCCTTGCCGAGCCAAGGACGTATGTGCTGCTCAGTTTGAGAACTGCCTCACGTCAATTAAAGATTGATGCGGCTACGCTGCTGCGCACCGTTCAAGCCATGGGTTTCAAGCATTATCACGATTTCCAGCAGTATCTCCATGATCGCTCTATTGCATTTTCGACGGCGATTGACGCTCTAGAGCAAGTTGCCGAGCACGGTAACAGTGCTGAAGCCCTGGTTGCGAAATCCATTGATCGCGATATCGAAAATCTAAGGCAACTGCGCAGCGGCCTCGATCGTGGTCAAGTCGTCGCGCTTGCCAACAAATTGCACACTGCTCGCCGCATCCTTGTCTTTGCCGGCGACTTGTCCCGCAGCCTCGCTAAGTATCTGGACTACAATCTCGGCACGCTCGGCTTGAACACCGTGGCCGCGCTCACTCCCGGCGAAATCGTTCACCGCGTGCGGCACGTCACGAACAAAGACGTCGTCATCGCCATTAGCTACGGCCGTGGATTGCAACAAACCGTCGAAGGGTTAAAGGATGCGCAAGAGAACGGCGCTTTCTGTGTTGCCATCAGCGATACGTTCTTGTCTCCGCTCGCCCGCCTTGCCGATCAGTTCTTCGTGACCTCAACCGAGCATGTGTCCTACGCCGACTCCTATGTGGCGGGCATGGCGCTTCTGAATGCCGTGCTGGTTGCCTGCGCCAACGTCCGCCGCCAGCGCAATGTCTCAGTTCTCAAGAAGGTTGCTCAGGAGCAGCGCACCGGATTTCGCTGGTACAAGGAAAACGCCTAGCTCTCTCCTGTTCTGGTCAATTCCCTGGCTTCGCGGGCAGCGTGTAAACCGGATTCCCTTTGTCGTCCAGAAATTGCAGTGTAGCCACGTCGCCATTGTCAACGGAGAGCACGATGCGCGGTTTCCCCTTGGTGTCGGACAGAGTAACTGTGGCTTCATTCTTCGGTCCGCGCCCCACAAAAATCCTCGGGACACCTGCAACTCCACTGGCCGCAGCCTCTGTGCGTAGGTTCTTCATAGCTGCCGTTTTCTCGGGGCCATCCGGCTGTTTCTCAATCGCCTCCACTTTCTCGGCAAATGGGCCCATCGGAGTCAGCGGGCGCTCCCAGACACGCAATCCGGACGAACGGTCTCCGTTGCTCTGCGCGTAGGCAATGCCCACGGTCTGATCCTGATCGTATTGATCGAACATCAATTCAGAGCTGGCACTGATGTGTCCGTCTTCGGTCTTGCCGCGCCAGCATAGCCCTCCACACTCATCGCCCTCGTCATTAAAGAAGATGAGGCCGGCGCCCCGCTTTCCTTCCCGTGTCTGCATGTAGTGCCCGTGCAAGATCGGCCCAGGCGACCGCTCATTGTTCGAGATGGTCAGCCTCAGCTTTCCGTTCTCGACAATGTTGATGCGCTCCGCATCGATCTCTTCAAACTTCGTTTTGTGGCTTGGCTTCGCCGCCACGAAGATCAAGATGGCAAACAGTAGAGATGAAAGGCCTGCGTAGGCTTTCAGGATGCGAAGTTCTTTTCGGATTGTCATTTTCACCGAGAGATCTCCTTTTCTAAACGCATGCGGCTTTAGAGGATCAGTGTGATTGAGTAGCCGCAGGCCCCGCAGGCGATCCTGCCTGATTTGGCCCCATGTACCGCTCAAACCAGTCCACGGTGCGGCGAAGGGCGTCAATCTGATCTTCTCGCCGCCGCCAGCCGTGGCCCTCCTGCGCATAATAGTGAGCTTCCACTGTGTTCCCTCGAGCGCGCAGTGTGCTTTCAATCTGTTCCGCCTCTTCCTTTGGAACGCGCACGTCATTCTCTCCCTGCAGCAGCAGTAAAGGCGCCTTCTCCGCTGGCAGGTAGGCAAGCACCGAGGTTTTGTCGTACACGCTCGCATCGCTCTGTGGATCACCAAGCAGCCCGCGCACATACTCCTGAAGAAAAGGATCGGCGTGTGCCAGCATGGTTCGCCAGTTTGCAACCCCGTATTGCTCCACTCCCGCAGCCCATACATCCGGGGTTTTGCTTACCGCAATCAACGTCATGAAGCCGCCGTAGGAGGCGCCGGTAATACCGATGCGCTTGCTGTCCACATAGCCCGTCTGCTTCAGAAAATTGGCGGCATAGACTTCATCCTGCAGATCGCCGCCTCCCAGATCCTGATGATTCGCCTTCTGAAACGGCATGCCATATCCAGTTGAGCCACGCACATTTGGAGCAATGCATACGTACCCGCGCGAGGCAAGCGCCGCTGCAGTGGCGTTCCAGCCGTCCAGAAACTGCCCCGTCGGTCCGCCATGCGCAATCACAACCGCCGGGTTGGATCCGTCGCGTTTGAGATTGAACGGTATCCACAAAACCGCGCTGATCACCGTTCCGTCGAAGCTTTTGTAATGCACAATCTCTGAGGGAGGAACGTGCTCCGGATCAAGCGAAGCGATTCCGGAATGCGTCAACTGGGTGGCATGATTCGCAGCCAGATCATACAGCCACAAATCGGAGGGCTGGCGGGAACTTTCATGTAACACCAGCAATTGCTTGCCATCCGGCGAGAAGCCATCCGGATCGGAGTTCAGCGAGTTCAATCCCTCCAGGTCATGCAGCTTCGAGATATGCAAACTTTTTGCATCCACCAGATACACTTCTCGTCGGCTGTCCTGATTCACGCTGAAAGTAAAAACGCGACCATCCGGAGACCAGTCGCCGGGATCGGCGTCCCAATCGCCCGCGGTAATCCACTTTGTCTGCTGCGTATTCAAATCGAACAGACCGATTCGCGAATGCTCCACGCCGTCGTTGGAGCTCATCAATAACTGATCGTCACCCGGAGAGACGGCAGACGCCGCGTACAGGGCCGAGCCTTTATGCGGCGTAAGATTTTCCGCCTTGCCCGTCGCAACTTCAATCCGGTAGAGATCGGAATCCGTAAAACTGTTCTCGCTGCGCACGGCAAAAACATATTTTCCGTCGTGGCTCCAGCAGATGCGATTCCAATAGCGGTTCGGCGACTTCTCTTCAGTAAGCTCCCGCACCTCGTGGGCTTGCCAATCCATCACCGCTACATTGGTCATCGGCGATTTTGAGGACTTGGTATTGAACACGATCCAATGGCCATCTGGCGAGAACCTGGGCGCAGTTTCACGCACGTCTGGGGTATTGGTCAGATTGATGGAGACGCCGCCGCGAGCTGGAATCGCGTAGAGATCGTAGAGTTCGTTGCCGCCTTTGTCTTGCTGGTAAACGATCCACTTGCCGTCAGGCGAAAACGTGGGCGAACCCTGCCATTCATCGGATTGCGACAATTGGATCGGCCAACTCCCTGAGGCGCTGACCTTCCACAGGTTCGTGCGTCCGGAAAGGTTGGTCGTCAGTACGATTTCCTTTCCGTCTGGTGACCACGTGGCGCCGCCGATCGAGCGCGTGTAGTGAAGATCCTCGATCGGGATTGCCACTGCTCCCGCACGGCTCAGCGATTGAGGAGTCTTGGCGTCCGTGGGCTGGAGATGGGTGTTTATCTGTGCAGCCGCTGAGCAACAGGCAATAGCGAGCATGCATGCGAAACTGGCGGGTTTTAACATTTACAGATTCCTTAGAACATCCACTTCAGCGCAAACTGAATCACTCGGGGAGCAACCACGGTTGGGCCGGTAATCTGGCCGAATCCCGCGCCGTCGCACACAGGCTCGCCGGGGGATGCTGCGCCGAGAGTGCAAGACGTATTCGGATCGGCGAACATCGGGTGATTGAAAAGGTTGAAGAACTCCGAACGAAACTCAAGATTGGATCCGTCCGCGGGAAACTTAAATTTGAAGTTCTTGGCGACTCCGAAATCGAAGTCGACTTCGCCAGGGCCCGCGATGTTGCCAATGGGTGCGTTTCCAAAGGCCGACGCCAAACCATCAGACCCTATGACCGGAGGCGCCGTGAAGCAATTTCCATTGAAGTAATTATTGACCTTGTTTTGCACGGAGCCGGGTTCGCCGAGTGCGCATCCCGGCGTGTAATCGGGGCGATCATACGGAATACCGTAGGCATTGCTCGGATTAGCCAGTGTCGCGGTCAGGCGATGACCGTTTTGCACTGTGGTCACACCAGAAATCGACCAACCGCCCAGCGCTTCGCCCGCCAGCGACGCAAGGTTGGCTGGATGCGGAAGATCATAGGAATAACTCAACACAAACCGTTGCGGCCGGATAAATCCCTCCGGCCCAAAATTTGTTTGCCGGGCAGTGAATTGATCGCCGAAAATGCTGCCTCCAAAGCCGCCTCCCACGACCCCTCCTTGCGTATCGGTAAGGTCGCGGGCCCAGGTGTACGAAGCCAGGAAATTAAAACCATGGCTGAAATGCTTGTTCAAGCTCGCTTGCAGGCCGTTGTAGAAGGCTTCGCCCCCGTTTTCATTCAGCAGCAATCCTGCCGGGTTCCAGCCTATGTATGGAACGCGCTGGGGAATGTTCGCCTCTGTGTTCGCACTTAACGGGCTAACCAATGCCGCCTGATTGACATAAACATTTTCGAATAATTTTGTGCCGTGTCCGCCGACATAGCCAATTTCAGCAATCCAGTTGTTCGCCACTTCCGTTTGCACACCCAGGCTGTATCTTTGCCAAACCGAAGGTTGGTAGTTCTGGGCTGGTCCCTGGAAGGTCGCGCTGGTCGTAGGCGAATACGGCGTCCACGAGGGGAAGCTAGGAATTGCTTGCGGTATCGGATTCTGCAGTGTCGCCGCGTAGTTTTGCGTACCTTCGTTCAACACCACCGACGCCCACGGTTGCGCAGTGAGCGACTGGATCAATCCGGTTCCATCCATACGGCTGCGGAAAAGCCCATAGCCTCCGCGCACTACCACATGCTTGCTCGGCGGCATCTGCCACGCAAAGCCTACGCGCGGCTCAACTGTATTTTGCCCCGTCCCTGAGATTCCAAACTCGTTACTTCCCTGGGTTACTCCGGTGGGAGGAGTTCCCGGGTAGTTCGAGGGAACAATATAACCCGCCAGACTGCCCGCCGCTGGCGGATTGGGATTGATCAGGTTCAGATTTAATCCTGTATTGCGTCCTTGAGCCTCGGAGAAATCACCCAGATGTTCGAAACGCAATCCCACGTTCACTGTCAAGCGAGGAGTCGCTTTGATGTCGTCCTGCACATACGCGTTTCCATCCCAATAACGGAAGTGTCTGCCTAGAATGCCGGGCAGCGCCAGATCCAGGTACTCGTTGCTGTAGGGAGCTCCCGCCGCGGCTGTGCCATTGTTCGCCGCATCCAGTCCCAGCAGGAAATCGGCGAAGCTCAGATAGTCTCCCGCTCCGAAATATTGAAAGTTGGCCTCGTTGGTCTGGTTCTTGGTAAAGCCTCCCCCGAAGCGCAGACTGTGGCGGCCTAGCGTCCACGCCAATGAATCCTCAACCACAAACGTATCCTGCGCAAATGGCGCCGTCTGCCCGTACCCTCCCAAGCCAACGTCCGCAATGGCGATACCAGGCATGCTATTTGCGAAGCTCGGGACTGTTGCTCCAATATCAGACCAGCTAAACAACTCGCCCTGGTCTTTTTCGGCAAAGCTGTGGTTGAACCCAAATTCAAATTGGTTGAGCAGGTTTGGCTTGATGGTATACGTGTGCGTGAGGGAAGCGTTTCTGAAATTCGAAATCAATCCGTAGGGGAAGCCGGGCACTCCATAGGAGCCCAGGTTCGGTGCCGGGATTGTCTGTGTAGCTGTGCTGTTGGCGAAGAAGAATCGTCCCTGGATGCGGCTCTTCGCGGTTTGCGTATAGTCGAAGTTCGTCATGAACTGATTTTCCGTAAACGGGCACGCTTCGCTGAAACTCGCGCTCCCTTGCGCGTCGGAGTAAGGGCCTGCGGCTATCGTTTGCGGTGTGGGTATCAGGTAGCCGCCGTCAGGTCCTTTCATCTGCAAAACCGTGAGCGCCACCGGATTGATGTTCGAACCGTCGCTTGCGACCGCCGGACCCACTCCGCCCAGCAGATTCTGAATTGCGCCACGCTGCCCCCCAAAAACCGCTCCCAGGCCTGCCGGGGACCGATCATCTGTGAGCGGCGGCACCAGCGCCGTCACCGCACAACCCGAACTCATGCCATTGCGCTGCCGCGTGCCCTGATAGGAACCGAAGTAAAGCAGCTTGTTTTTTATGATCGGGCCGCCGATCGTGAAGCCGAACTGGTTCTGCTTCAATACCTGCCGGGGTTGCCCGTTCATTTTGTTGAACCACTCATTGGCGTTCAGATCGTCATTGCGGAAAAATTCGAAGACTGACCCGTGGATCGCGTTGGTACCGGTCTTTGTAAGCACATCGACCACTGCACCGCCGTTGCGCCCGTTGGCCGCGTCATACTGGCCAGTCAGTACCTTGAACTCTTCGAGCGTGTCGGGATTGGGTATTGGTATGCCGCCGGTGAACTGCCCGGCACCGAAATTGTCGTTCACCTCCACGCCATTCATCTGGAAATCGTTATCGTTGGTTGTGCTGCCGTTGGCCGAAAAGCCATCACTGGATGAGGCCAGACTGCTGTTGCCGCGTCCGAGATCCGCAGCATTGGTAATCTCCGCCGAAACTCCCGGATTCAACCCAACGATCTGAAGGTAATTTCGCGACACTAGCGGAAGTGACTCGATCTCGTGCGTGTCGGTCACCGAGCCCAACTCCGCCGACTCCGTTTGAAGTTGGGTTTCGGCCCCCGTCACCGTGACCGACTCACCACGCGCTCCAACTACCAGTCGGACTCGCAGAGCCGCCGTCTCTGTCACTACTACGTTCACATTCGTCCCGTTCCACGTTCGGAACCCTGCAGCCCCGATCTGAACGTTATAGGTGCCAGGGGGAAGCAGCTGAATCGAAAACTCGCCGTTGGCTTGCGACTGCGCGGTGCGGCTGTCCCCAGTGGCCGTGTTCGTGATCGTCACGTCGGCGTGTGCTATTAAAGCTCCAGAAGGGTCAGCGATGATTCCAGATATCGCGCCAGTCGATGCGTTCTGCGCGGCGGAAACTTGCAAAAGCATGCCCAATAGCAACAGTAGCGGCGGCAGCCATTTTCGGTTCATCTTGTTCCCCCTGGGTCAGCGCGCAACGTTCATTGCATCGCAGGATATCAGCGATCGTTAGCCGCCAATTATGTATCTGGAGCGCTATTTTGTCAACGCGCAAATTTAATACGCCGCACTCGATTAATTAGAATGCAACAAGTGTTGCGACGACTGTAGCCGGGAGGAGGTCTCGGCTTCGATGACAAATAGACCACTGCAGGGGGAGGGCGGTGCGGTAGATGGGGTTACGGCCGCGGTGCGGATGATGCGAACTCGTTCTTGTAGACCACCCCTGCCTTCATGACGAATTTCACCTGTTCGAGCGTCCGGACATCCGTTGTGGGATCGCCGTCCACCGCGATTATGTCAGCCCACTTGCCCGCCTCGATCGCACCCGCCTTATCCTTCAGCCCCAGCAGGTCGGCTGCGTTGATCGTGGCCGTTTGGATTGCCTGCAGCGGAGTCATGCCCATCTGTACATAATCGGAAAACTCACGCGCGTTTAGGCCGTGTGGAAAAACCGCTGCATCCGTGCCGAATGCGATTTTCACGCCGGCCTGAAACGCTCGCCGGTGATTGATCTTCGCCTGCGCCACCGCCGCCTCGATCTTCTGCGTCATCTCGGGCGAAAGATGCGTCTCGTTTTCATGATCTGTAAGCCAATCACCTACATAGGCAGTCGGAACCAGGTATGTCCCGTTCTTTTTCAAAGTCGCAATGGCTGCGTCGTCCATGAGAAAGCCATGTTCCACGGAGTCCACGCCCGCTTCTGAGGCCAGCCGCACTCCCTCGGCTCCATGAGCATGTGCTGCGACCCGGCGGCCGAGTCGGTGGGCTTCGGCAACAATGGCCTGCATCTCCGCCATGCTGTATTGCAGGCCTCCGGGATCCGTGGGTGACAAGAGCCCCCCGGTCGCACACATCTTTACGACGTCGGCGCCATACTTAACTACCTCTCGCACTTTGTGCTGCACGCCTTCCACGCCATCCGCCACGCCCGGAGATGTGTAGTGACGCTCGTACGCCATGCGGATGTTGTCGCAGGAACCGCCGTCGATCGTAATTGCGGGTCCACTGGCGAGAATGCGCGGGCCCACCACATCACCGTCGTTGATGGCGTCGCGCAAGGCGACGTCGGGATAACCGTCAGCCCCTACATTGCGAATCGTCGTAAACCCCGCCTCGATCGTTACTCGCGCATTGCGCGCTCCTTTCAGGGCGCGGCGCGCCTCGGAGATTCCCAGCTTGTCCACATCGCTGATCGAGGGATCTCCGGTAATGTGCTCGTGCGCGTCGATCAGTCCCGGCAAGACCGTGGCATGGCTGAGGTCGATCACGGTTCCAGATTCTTCCGCCCCCGCCGATGCCGGTTTTATTGCTGTGATTACTCCGGCGCTTACGATGATGTCCTGCTCTCGCAAGACCCGCCCGGTACGCACGTCGAGCACCCGGCCGGCGCGAATAACAACTGGCTTTTCGGCTTCTGGGGTTTTCTGCGCGCACACTGGCGCCGCCAGCGCAAGCAATGCCGATCCCATGCAAAGCACCTTTTGCATGGACCTCGGAAAGCGCATGATCAGTAATTCCACGAGTCGGTCGAGCCGGGGGGAGCGTTATGGGAGATCTGCTCCGCCATCTGGCGCAGCATCCCGGCCGTTGTTGTCGGTCGGATGCCGTGCCCCTTCAACGGTCTGCCATAAAGAAAAGACCCACCGTAATAAGGATCTTTTGTGTTGGAGAGGAACTCTTCTGTCTGATAGATCGCGAGATTCAGATAAAAACTGTCCATGTCTCCAGTATAGAAATGTAGCTTGCCTACCAATTGCGGGCCGATGCGGCTCCAGTTGTGTTGCAGGTAGTAGTCAAGATCGTAGCCATTGTCGCGCATGTAATTCGCAACCTTGTGATTGATCTCTCCGGTTTGCTTGTCCCAGAGCGGCACGGGATAACCATCCTCGCCAACAGGTCCATAAATCGCCTTCCAGGCATCGCACTGTTCTCCCGACCGTCCATGAGATCCGAGCACAGCTTCCAGTTGCGATTCCTGCTGTTGGGTCACGATGACTTGACCGGTCGCCATGCGCAGAAAAGGACGCAGCACCTTCTGCCACTCGGTGCTGCCCAGCGTCAGCCCGATCCCGCTCGTCCCCGGCGCATAGAACATATTTTCATCTTCGTAGATATTGCTGAGCTGCCAACTGCGGAAGTCAATCGGATCGGGATAAAACACCCACGCTCCACCAAAGAACTCCGGATGTTGCAACTGCAATGCGAGCGACTCCCACCCGCCGGTGGAACCGCCCGAAAGCACGCGCGCATAAGGCTGGCGAATGATGCGGAAGTGAGACTCAATGTATGGAATCAGTTCGGTCATGATGGCGTCACCATAGGGACCGTTGTTGGCCGAATTCACGGCATAAGAGTCGTCGTAATACGGCGTAGGATGCAAAAATGTCACCATCAGCACACGGGGAAAACGATCGGAAGTCCAGTCTTGGAAAAGCCGAAAACCCTCCCCTTCGCGCATGGCAAGCACCGATCCTTCGGGAGCGCTGGAAGGCTGATCGCGAAAGTGATATGGCGGCGTCAGGCGAAAGTGATCCTGCTCGTAGACTACGGGATAGTTAACATTCGGTTGTTCGTCGTAACCTTTCGGCAACAGTACAACCGCGCCCAGATACATGGGGCGCCCCCAAAACTCCGTCAATAACTTGCTCTGAATCTTGAGATGCTTCGCCCAAGAAGTATCAGCGGGAACGGTCTGCGCCGGAATGACTTCCGTGAGCTGAAGCTTTACATCGTAACCAGAGGGATCAAGATGCACTTTCTCCACAAGGCTGTACAGGTTGCCGGGAGAAGAAAACATATCCTGACCTTCCCATTGGTCCATGTGTGCCCAGATGGTGTGGCCGTCCGAACGATGAAATTCTGTGTACACACTCAGGAACGCCTGGACATAGTAATCGCCGATAGGAATTTCAGACAGAGTGCGGACCGGATAACCGGGACTGGAATTGTCGATTTTTGCAGCTGCCCCTGGCTCAAGATGATCGATATCCACTCCGAAAAATGGAGCGCCCATATATCTCGCGCCGGCCTGAAAGCGGGGTTCCTTGCCCGCATCTCGCGTAATGATCACAAACACGCGGCCGGTCGCCGCCTGCGCATGAATTGCCGCCGAAAACGAAACCTCGAAATTCTGGCCAGATGGTTGAACGGCCGCTGCCGGGGAGGTGACGCACAATGACAGGATCACTAAACATATGCTCACTCGCAGCAGCGCAGTTAGAGATGCAACGGTTGTGGAAGATTGAGCCATGAGAGGGGAGCAAGCATATAATTTCATTTCTCTTGGTGTCAACAGCGCGTTCAGCGACTGAAAGCGGCGATTGTTGAACATTGACACGGTATGCAACAATCGTTGCGCCCATCGCTTTCCTCCTGCTTTGAATGTGTTAGGCGAGGTTGCGCGAGCGTCGCATTTTCAATACGTGTGAGGTCGTATGCTAACTTTTGACGAGACAGCTCATTTATTTTCCGCAAATCTGAGGGTTTTACTCATTGCTACGGCTGTGCTGGCGCTTTGCCCGCAGCTGCTTTGCCAAACCGCTCCGGAAGTCGCTTTGCATTGCGCACAAATGTGGGACGGCCGCTCCAAGGCGCTGCGGTCGGACGTGACCATTGTGATTGCGGGGCAGCGAATAAAAACCGTCACACCCGGGAGGATAACAACTTCCGGAGCCGAGCCGCTCGATGTTGACGGAACCTGTATGCCGGGACTCATCGATGTTCACACACACGTCTTCTTGCAGCAGGACGCGATTTCGCCCACTTACGATGATCAATTGCTGAAACAATCGATTGCGTTTCGCACCATACGCGCGGTGCGATCGGCGTCTCTTGCTCTCGAACACGGTTTCACCGCGATTCGCGATCTCGAAACGGAAGGCGCCGGCTATAGCGATGTGGATCTCAGAAATGCGATCGAAGCCGGCATCGTGCCGGGCCCAACGATGCAGGTAGCTGGCCGTGCTCTCGACGTGACCGGAGCTTACCCTCTCCAGGGTTACGCCTCCGAACTTCAGCCGCTGCTGCCGCACGGCGTGCAGGTTGTGGATGGTGTCGAGGCCGCTCGCCAAGCAGTTCGTGAGCAAATCAGCTATGGCGTCGATTGGATCAAGATTTATGTCGATCGCGGCGCCTTCATTGAAGGCGACGCGTTGCATGGAATTCCCACGTTCACAACAGAAGAAGCAAAGGCGATTGTGGACGAGGCACATCGCGAAAGGCATCGCGTCGCGTGCCACGCCCGAACCATCGAAGGAGTCCAGACGGCATTGTTCGCCGGCGTCGATAGCATCGAACATGGTGTATCCATGACCGACGAGCAAATTGCGGAAATCAAGCAGCGCGGCATTTACTACGTGCCGACGATATGGGATCTGCAATATACCGCCGAGCGGCGTCACAGTGCGGAGATTGAAAAGCAATTCCAGATCGGGTTGAACACTTTGACCCGTGCCATGCATGCGGGAGTCAAAATCGCCTTCGGTACTGATATTGGCGGGTTCGACTGGACCATCACGCCAGCCAGACAGATGGAAACTCTTGTTGGCGCAGGGATGACGCCCCAAGAGGCGATTCTTACATCCCTCCGGACCGGTGCGGAACTGATGGGACTGAGCGCCAGCGTTGGAACTCTGCAAGTTGGACAGTTTGCCGACATCATCGTGGTTCCCGGCGATCCGCTCAAAGATGTCACTGTCATCGAGCACGTTCGCGCGACAATAAAGCACGGTGAGGTTCACCACTACGCGCAAAATCGGCCTTGACAGCCGCACCGCCGCAACATAAGTTTAACTATGCAACGTTCGTTGCAGGGACGGCTGTTTTGACCATTCTGGCCGCCGGCCAGGGTAATTCACACTTCGGAGGTGCCCCATGAACAGCGAGACGATTGCGGCCCGAGTGCCGCTGGCCACGCGCGCGGCGCGACTGAACCCGAGTTTGCCGGCTTCCGAGTCGCACGACGTAATTTCTTTTGCCTCCGGGCATGGGTTTCCGGGCGTCTTTCCCGATCTCACGGAAATGGCTCGTACCGCGCTCAATGAATACCGTCACGAAACGCTCCAATACGGGCCCGGCCGTGGGTTGCCGGAAATGCGCGAATGGATCGCGAATCACATGAAGGAAAATGGGGTCAGCGTATCCGCCGACAACGTCCTGGTTGTGAACGGGGCCAAGCAGGGTCTCGATCTCATCTGCCGTCTTCTGCTGGAAGAGGGCGATTCCGTGGTCGTGACCGCGCCGACCTATTTCACATGCATTCCGATTTTCAAAAGCTTCGGTGCGAGCTTCGTGGAAGTCTCTCAGGATGTCGACGGAATGGTGGTGGAAGAACTGGAGCAAACTCTGGAGCGCCGGACGCGCGAGGGTTTGCCTCTTCCGAAGTTCATCTATAACGTCCCTGACTATCACAACCCTGCGGGCGTTACCATGTCGCGCCAGCGGCGCCAGGCCTTGGTACAACTGGCCGAGGCCCGAGGCATTTTCATCATCGAGGACAGCCCATACCGCCGCGTGCGGTTTGAGGGGGAACCGGAGCTGATGATCAAGGCCTTCGATCGTTCCGGCACTGTTTTCGTCCTCGGTACATTTTCCAAGCTCGTGGCGCCCGGGCTGCGAATCGGCTGGGTTGTCGCGTCTCAAGAGATGGTGGCGCGACTTTTGCAGTTGAAGTCGGACGTCGGTTCGTGCCCGCTCACCCAGCGAATCATTCTCGAATTTTTCCGGCACGATCGTTTGGAGAAGCACACGACGCGTGTGCAGAATACCTATCGCGCGCATCGCGACGCGATGGTTGCGGCTCTGCGGCAGTGCTTGCCGGAAGCAACGTTCGTTGTTCCCCACGGCGGCTACTATCTCTGGCTCACTTTACCGGCTCATATCGACGCCGAACAATTAACCGCACGCGCGCTCCAGGAAAACGTCAGCATCATTCCCGGCAGCAAGTTTTTTGCAGGGATGGGCCCGAAAGGCGCGGGTGCGCCAAAAAACCATATCCGCCTTTGTTACAGTCACGCCACTCCCGAAGAAATCCTCGAGGGAGTGAAGCGTCTGGCTCGGGCGGTCCGCTCCGTGGCTTCGTGATTGCCGCCGCAAGGGAGTGAACACGGCCCGACAGGGGGGCTCGACTCAAAGTCTGCTTAGATCGGCGCCTGCATTTCCATTCATCCAACTTTGACCTCGCCAGGCTAAAGTCATAGGGCAGGATGTGCAACGTATGTTGCACTATGGTTACAACTTACCCAATTATCGTGTTGACCTCGGGCGCATTAGTCCTGTACATTACGTCTTTCCTGCGTAATGCAACGTATGTTGCATAGCAAGGAAAGGATAACCTGGAGATTCTGGAAGTGGCTGACTGTACATCCATCGACGACCTGGCGGCACAGTACCGTGAGCTGTTTCCCATAACCCAATCCTATGTTTATCTGAATCATGCCAGCGTCTCGCCTCTTTCGACGCGAGTTCGAGACGCCATGGCCGCCATGCTAGACGGCGTGACGCGGTATGGCGACAGGAAGTTCGAGCAGTGGGACAGTGTGGTCACGGGCGCGCGCGAGGCGGCGGCGCGTCTCGTAAATGCGCTTCCCCGGCAAATTGCATTCCTCAGGAATACTTCGGAAGCGCTTTCAGTCATCGCTAACGGCGTGCAGTGGCGTGACGGCGACAATATCGTGAGTGCTGCCGCCGAGTTTCCCGCCAACATTTACCCATGGTCCCGCTTGCGAGCGTACGGGGTCGAACTCCGCCTCCAGCCAGATCGTGCGGGCCTACTGGATACGGAATCACTCCTTTCACTGGTGAATGAGCGCACGCGGGTTGTGACTGTCAGTTGGGTTCAGTTCGCCACCGGCCAACGGCTCGACATTCGGCGCATCGGGCAGTTTTGCCGGGAGCGGAATATTTTGTACGTCGTCGACGCTGTTCAGGGCTTGGGCGCGTTGCAAGTGGATGTGGAGCGCGATTGTGTCGACGCTCTTGCCGCGGGCGCGCACAAATATCTTCTGGGACCGAAGGGCGTCGGTCTGCTGTACGTTTCAGATCGTGCTCTGGCGCGAGTGTCCCCTACCGTCGTAGGGTGGACAGCGGTCAATCACTATCAGGACTATCTGGCCCACGACCTCGATTTTCGCGACGGCGCCTTCCGTTTTGAGGGGGGAACATTGAACCAGTTGGGCATTTGTGGACTGGGGCAAGCAATAGAACTCTTTCTCGCAGCGGGCCCCGCGAAGATCGAACAGTACCTCCTCTCTCTGAACCAATACATGACGCGCAACCTTGAACAGCGGGGATACCGCGTGATCAACCGGCGGAATTGCGAGGAGCAGTCTGCCATCGTTGCCTTCGACCACCCCGCATCCTCTGTCGAGGGTATATGCTCTCGCCTCGCTTTGCAGAACATCATTGTTTCAACCCGCCTGGGCAGAGTGCGCGTCGCGCCGCATTTTTATAATTCGCGGGAGGATATCGACCGCATGATCGAAGCTTTGCCGCAGATGTGAGCTTTTAGAATGGCAACGTGAGAAAGTGAGGCGCCGAAGCAGATACCGATCGAAGCCTTGAATCCACTATGCGACCTGCACGGATGGTGCTCTTGTTTTTGCTGGCTTTCTCAGCGCTAAGTGTCGGCGAGTCCCCCGCCGTGCACCTTACTCGCGAGCAGGCCATTAAAGATGCCAGAACATTTTTCTCGCTGTTGGAATCCGCACATCCCGATCCTTACACGAATTTTGGCGGGAAAATCGAATTCAAGCGAAGAGCGCAGAAGCTGATCGCAGATCTTCCTCCGGATGGCTTATCGGTCCCCGAGCTTACAGATCGCCTGAGCGCATTTCTTGCGCCTCTCAAAGATGGCCATACGCGCGTTCGCGGGCCTCGATCGCGATGGCAGGATCCGGCTCCGCGTCTGGCAGTTCAGTTCGATGTCGCATCGGATGCTCTGGTTATTGCCGCGTCCGACGTCCCCGCGCTCGAAGGCTTGCTAGGCGACAAGCTCGTGGAGGTCAACGGCCATAGCATTACGGAGTTGCTCAGTCGCATGTCCGCCGAAGTGTCCACCGAAAACGAATACGGTACGTATTACGGTCTCACAATCGCGCTGCGCAGTTTTAAACTCCTTCATAATCTGATTCCGGATCTCGATCAAGCAAAGGGCGTGCGTTACACCCTCGAGGATTCGGGCAATAAACGCGTCGAGAGGACCGTTCCCTGGGATGGTGAACATCCCGAAGATCCGCAGAAATGGTCGAGCAAGCCTGTGCAGTGGAACGGTATCCCTCATCCCGATCAGCCGTACTATTACTCTTTCCTGCAAGAAGGAAAGACAGCCTACATTCGGGTCGCCAACATGACTCCACGCGAGACCTACGAGATTATGAAGGGCTACCATGTTGGCGATCTGCAGCAAACGCTCACGGATTATTACAAGGCGCACAAGAAAGAAATGCCAGCTGACTTTGACGCTGCGCTGCAGGGCATACCCTCGCTCACCGAACCGGCGACGCAGATGCTGCTGGAGATGAAGCAGCGTGCCAGCGCGAATCTGATCATCGATTTGCGCGGCAACGGAGGCGGATCGACTCCGGTTATTGTGCCCTTCTTCTATGAGATCTACGGAGACTCCTATTTCGGGCGGAACAACGACGCCGAATTTGTGCAGGTCAAATCGCAGCTTTACATGGATAAATACCACTCCAGCGTAGAAGAGGAGCGGAAGAAGGACCCGGATTTTGCGCTAGGAGATTACGAATTTACGGACGGCAACGAACCCGGAACGGTGGAAGAGAAACGGAATAAAAAGTTTGCGGAGTGGGATGAACATGGGCTCAACTGGAGTAAGCCGCTCCGCACGCTCGAGGGAAAACCATTGTATCGCCCGAAGAAGGTGATCGTGCTGTGCGATCCGGGCACATTCAGCGCGGCTTTCCAGGCTATGTTCATTCTTCATCAACTGGGTGCGACCGTCGTCGGAGTGCCATCGGCGCAATCGCCGAACGCGTTCATGGAAGGCACAGAGTATGTCCTGCCGGAATCAGGCATTCGAGGATTGATTTCAAACGGCACACAAATGTTCTTGCCTCGCGATCCGAAGGCGACTGTGTTCCATCCCGATTTCGAAGTCAGCTATTCGGTTCTCGCAAAGTACGGTGGCGACACAGACACTGCCTTGCGGTATGCGCTCGATCTACTGAAAGCAGATGTCACCGGCGGTCCGGCGACGGTTTCACACTGAGCCCGGCCATCGGTCTGGAAAGCATCTTCCGCGCGCCCCTTGAGGCCTCCGGAGGTCGGCGCTAGGAAGTGCGTCTGATCGGCAAGGGAATGAGAATAGAGAGCCGAGTCGCCCTCGATTTTCGGCAGCCGTTGTCAGCGTGTGTGCCTAGATGACAATCAATCGCCGGCCGCCATCTCATGCTCCGCTGGATCTGGTTGAAGTGACTGGGATGCCATCGACTCGCGCAGCTCCGCTTCCAGTGCGGCCAGTTGAGCGTCAATATCGTCCGCGGCTTTGCGCTTTCTGATGACCTCTTCGCGGTAGCGCCGCAGGAAGTAATCAATCGTTTCGACGCGAATCCTAATCGAACCCGAGGGTTTGTTCTCGTCCAGATCCTTGAAGCAGAAGTACGGCGTTCCGGACTGTTCGATAATGCCCTCGACTACACCATAGATCGGCGCATCGTGCCCGCACTTGAAGCTGGAAATCTCCAGCGCCACCAGGTTCGGATGCCGCGCCGTGAACTTCGCGGCCCACACCTTATGGTTCGTGCTGCAGGAATAGGAGTTCTTCCAGGCGTCGGTGATATCGAGCGGGTGACTGATGACACCGGCACGAACTTCTTCACCGAACAGACGCTCCAATAGATCTTCATCGAGCGGTAAGGTGTTCTGGGAGAAGATGGGATAACCCAGCTTCTGAAATTCCTCCATGATTTCGTGATTCAGACCGGGATCATGATGATACGGTCGTCCGAGCATCACGATGCCGATACGGTCTTCGCGCTCCAACTGATCCATCACCTCGCGAGCGCGCCTGCGGATACTGCTTTCGTAGTCCTCCAAAGCCTTAAAGCCCACTTCAACCGCGCGGTCATTCTCTTCCTGTGAAAGCCCGAGAATTGGCTGCCATACCTGCAGCATTTGGTGAGCGAACAGCTTGCGATCCGCAAAGTTCAGTACCGGATCCAGGTATTTGACGTTGTGCTCGGCGAAAACGTCGTTCTCCTTCGTAAATGCAGCCTTCACCGTTTCCGGCGTAGCGGTCACGGTGGGACACGCATTCGTGCCAACAATCTTCACCAACGGCGAAGTCAACACGTCATACATGGGGAAAAAGATCACGTCGAGCGGCTTCTTGCGATGCTTCTCCTGAATCAGGTTGTAGACGTGGGAAATGCCAATCTTCGCGGGGAAACAAGGATCGATAGCGCCACGGCTTGCACCCGCGCGGTAAAGATCCGAACTGGTGTAGTCAGAATAGATAACGTTTTCCGGCTGCACACCGAGGCTTTCCAGATATCCGTTGAAGAGCGGCGCATAGGTGTAGATATTGAGCACGCGGGGAATACCAACGCGCAGCTTCTTGCGCTTCTCCATGAGCGGGGTGCGCTCTTTAGCCGCATTGTTCCAGAACTTCGTCACCGGAATCGGATCGGCCACGCTTTTCGGATTCACTGGCCGGAAGACCTCGCGAGCAGCGAAGTCCACGAAATTAGGATATTTTCCCTTGATCTCGTCGAGACCGGCCTTGATGTCCTTCATGTCGTTGACATCTTCGACCAGACCCTTTTCGCAGGTTGCGATGATCAACCGCTGCTCGCCGTGCATGAGCGGGACCTTGGTGACCTTCTGAATCGGAATGAAGCTCATGTCATCCGTGGGAGCAGTTCTGATGTCGATGAAGGTGCGCAGACAATCGTTCTTGCAGAAATGGCAGCGTGTCTCCTCGTTGCGGGTCGTGCGGTATTTGATTTTTCGCACGGCATCCAGACCGACAAACGAGGTTTGCAGTCCGTTGCGCCAAAGCCGCAGCGACTCAGCCGCCGCGCCAATCGCGCCCGATTCGCCGCAGAACTCGTGAACAATGATCTCAGGTTTCTTGCCGGCAGCGCGGAAGCTGTTCTGAATGAAATCCACTTCCGCTTTCACCACTGCCATATTGTTCTGCGTCCCACCCTGCAGAACAAATCGAGTACCCAGAGCTGCGAGGTTCGGGATGCTCGCAACATAAAGGAACACGTTCTTCGGCAGGACGGCCGCCAGTCCAGCGAGAATTTCCTCTGCCCGCCAGCCCTGTCGCTGGAAGTTTACAATGTCGGACTGCATAAACACCGCGCAGCCGTATCCGAAAACGGGCATGGATTGGGCCGAGAAAGCCAGATCGGCATATTGCTCGACGCCCAGCCCAAAGCCCTCGGCAGTCGATTGCAGGAAATACCCATTGCCAGCTGAACACTGTGTATTGAGTTTGAAGTCCTTGACCCGGCCGTTGTGAAGAATGATGATCTTGATATCCTGCCCGCCGACGTCGACGATGACGTGCGGATCCTCATAAAATTTGAGCGCCGATTCGGTGTGCGCTACGGTCTCGACCAGTGCGACGTCCGCGTGTAAAACGTCCTTCAAAATGTCCTTAGCGTAGCCCGTAGTGGCGACTCCCAACACTTCGAGCTTCGCGTTCTGCGCTTCGACTTGCCCGCGCAGATTCTCGAACATCTCGATCGTATCCTGGATCGGATTTCCGTTCGAAAGCTGGTAGGCCTTGCACAGGATGTCGCCCCGATCATCCAGCAGAACGGCCTTAGTCGAGGTTGATCCTCCATCGATGCCGATAAAGCCGCCGACGGTTTGCCCCTTCTGGAAGGTCGCGGGAATAAACTTCTTACGACGATACGCTTCCTTAAACACATCGAGTTCGCCGTCCTTCGCCACCAAGCCCTTGGCACCGGATTTCGCTTTTTCCTCCTGACGGCCGAACTCGATGTAATACACCAGCTTTTCGTAACCCTGATAGCAACCGACAGAATCGTCTTCGCTCTTGCCGAATTCTATTGCGCCCAGTGCCGCGAAGTACTGTGCGTTGTTCGGAACCTTGATTAGATCCTCCGGCTTCGCGCCGTCAGGGATCGCAACTTTGCGCTCCTGCCACATGCGGGGGATGTTGGCCTGCCACGCCTCGCGCATGCCTTTGATAAAACTGTTCGGACCGCCCAGCAGCAAAACATGTGGCCGCAAGGTGTGGCCGCGAGTCAGGACGCTCAGGTTTTGCAGTACGATCGCTTCAAAGAGCGAAGCCATCAGCTCGTCGGGCGGCGTCCCGACTTTCTGCAGACCGTTGATGTCAGTTTCGGCGAACACGCCGCACTTACCAGCCACTTTGTGCAGCTTGATTCCGTGGTAGCCCTGCACTGCGAGTTCGGCCACCGGGATCTTCAGCTTCGCATTGATCTTGTCGATGACCGCGCCGGTTCCACCGGCGCACTTATCGTTCATCGAAGGAATTTTCTTCTTGCGCCCGGTCTCGTCATCATCCTTGAAGACGATGATCTTCGCGTCCTGCCCGCCCAATTCGATCACCGAATACACTTCAGGATGAAGCTTCTCGACCGCCAGCGATACCGCCGTAACCTCCTGCACAAACTTCGCGCCAATCTGCTCTGCAATCCCGTTGCCTCCAGAGCCAGTCATGAACATTCGCGTGTTGTGCGGGTTGATTCCGACCTCGGCGTCCATGCGGCGGAGAAATTCCAGCGTCTTCTCCGGTTGCTTGGTCTCGTGGCGTTGGTAGTCCTGCCACAAAATCGCATCGGTCGCGGCGTCCACCACCGTCGCCTTCACAGTGGTTGAGCCGACGTCGAGCCCCACCAGGAACCGAGTGCGATGGTCGTAAGGTTTTTGATACGGAGCCGCAGCTATCTGAAGCAACTGGGTTGTTTTAGGTTCGTTTCCGGCAAGATGGTCGTGCATGTAATTCTCCGATCGGGATCCGCAAGAAAGAAAATGAGAATGAAGGACCGGCAGCGCGGGTTGCGTCACCGGCCCCGATCAGCTAAGCAGCGTTGGGGAGCGCGATCCCAGGCACACGCACCCGTCGCCAGAGCCGGGTGCTCTTGTCCATTCGATCGTTCACGTGCAGAATGAACTGCGCCGCCGTCCCCGTGATCCCTTCGCGGTGCGGCACGTGATAGAACGGCCGCTTGAGTTCGGAATGCTCCGCGATGTACTCGCGAATTTCGTCAAGACTCTTGCCAGTAGATTTAAGGCATTGCTCGAACTCGGTTTTGGCCTTGACCTTAGCCTCGCCCAAAGCCATCTGCACGCGGCTGTGCGCATTGACCTCGCCCTCTCCTGAGGTCTCAATCGGAAGGAAAATCATGTCTTTGAACTTGTTGATGACCGCCGATTGAACTCCGTCGGACTGCGACGAGGGCATGCACCCAAACGGTTTCAGAGCCAGCACCATGTGGCAGAGATGGTGAACCGTGTAGTACACGTTCTTCCCGACCTCCAGATGCCCTTCTCCACCGCGCGCGAATTGGTTGTAGAACGGATGCGCCATTTCAGCCAACTCGGTTTGCGGCACCAAGTGATGCGTGATCCCGCCGAGATTCTTGATCGTCCGGTGATACAGGCCGTTCCACATCCATTCGCCAACACCAATACCCATCAGCTTCTTGCGCAATCCCAGATCATTGGCCAGGTGCTTTTTCAGTTCCCACCACTTTGGATTCCGGTGCGGACGATTTACCGGCCATTTGGCCTTGGCATGCGCCTTCGCCTGGTACAGCAGGTACGCGACCCAGGTTGCGATCGGCTCGACCAGCACCTGCGCGCCTTCCCGCTCGAGGAATTCGAACATGTGGAAGTTGCCGTCGCCTTCGGTGATCTGCGCCCAGAACTCGCCTGTGATCTTCACCACCGGCTTCACCTTGGTTCGGTCCACTTCAATCCTGTCCATCTTGTCGCGAGCAGCGGCCAGAGCGCTGAGATAGTCCGTCCCTCGGAGGTGCTCGTTCATCTTGCCGAACACGTTAAAAGTGTTCCGCAGGATCTTGTTGCTCTTGAACTTCGGCTTGGCCCAGTTCGGCGCACGTTGTTCGATCTCAAATGAATCCCGATTCCTCAGGTCCTCGCAAAGTCCATCCACCGTCTCGCGAAACACGCGCTCCGTTTCGCCCTTGTTCACTTCAAACGGGCGAATTTGATGAATGAGGTCGTTGAACACGTCGCCCAGGTGCATGGCGTTCAGCATGCCGAATCCGAAATCGATGGTGAACTTCAAACCTGGCTCGCCCGAGGCAGCCTTGATTCCATCGCTATCCTTAAACAGCAGAACGCGGAAGCCGTCGAAGCCTGCATTCTTCAGCGCGAACCGGTACTCTGCCTCATACATGCCGAAACGGCAGGGACCACATGAACCTGCCGTAAAGAAAACATAGTTGTCGAGAATGTCTTTGCGCGGAATGCCCTCTTTTTCCAGGAACTGGAGATACTGCACCAGGTTCCCGACTGTGAAATAGGTTGGGTTGCACTGGCCGTTATTGCCGAACTCCTTGCCGGTCTGGAAGGCGGGCACGTCTGGTACCGGCAGCTTCTCGCAGCGATATCCACACCCCTGAAATACTGCGCGAATAAGATCCTCGTGCTTCCACGTAAATCCCCCGAACAGGATCGTCACCTTGCTACGTTCTTCGGCCGTAAACGCGCGCTCCACTGGCCGGTGAAAGTGGGTGGGCCGGTCGAGGCCGGCGATCTTACGCAAGCGCATCCGCTCTGCTTCTAAACGCTGCTGGATTTCTGAATCGTTTTCAATCTGGACGAAATTCGCTGCCATAAACGTCTCCTAACTTTGTGATGCCCAGACCTCTGTTAAGGGTACATATTCGATATATGCCATAACAGCCGAGTCGGTTTCAAGCGAAGTTTTGCACAGCAAGAGTTCGAGATTTGCCTAAACCGTTGATTTTCCACGGAATGATTATTGTTGCCATACGGTTTTCTCCGTAGTCCTGATGATCGAGCGAGCCCACGCAATGGTGCTACGTCGAATCACACAAACGACCTGATGTATGAACTGACGACGCGGTCTAAGGGGGCTACGACCACTGAGAGCTACAGCTACGACGGAGTCGGCAATAGAGTTTTACTAGGAATGAATCGGCACAACCATAACCCGTCTAACGACCTGACCTCGAGCGATGCGGCCTCGGCGCCGAGCGGTCGCGACAGGTGTCACGTGAACAGCACCAGACTGCCCGTTGCGAGCGGGAAGGCGAGTCTGAAAGACTTCAGGAACCGGCTGGCTCTTTGCTCTTGCTTTTGCTTTTCCGCACTGGCCTTCGTCCTATTCGCCTGTTTCGGACTAACGGGTTGCGGCTCGCCGAGTGCGTCCCCTGGAAAAGACTCCGGGCCCACGATCACTTCCTTTACGGCGGATCCGACAAGCATAGACTCCGGCACAAGCAGCGCGCTGGATTGGGCGGCAACAGGGGCGACGAGTATTGCGATCACGCCGGGGACATTCACCTCCACATCGGCAAGTGGTTCAACCACCATGAGCCCAACGGCGACCACCAACTACACTCTCACCGCAACTAACGCTGCCGGCTCGACTACGGCTGTGCTAACCGTTACCGTAAACGCCGCGAGCAAACCAGTGATCAGCTCCTTCAAGGCCAGCCCCAACAGTATTACCTCGGGCTCCAGCAGCTCGCTGAATTGGACGACGGCCGGGGCGACCAGTCTTGCCATCACTCCCGGAACATATACGTCCACCTCCGCGAATGGGTCGACGAGCGTGAGCCCAACGGCCACAACCACCTATACACTGACCGCGACCAATGGCGCGGGCTCGAGCACGGCCACCGCGAAAGTCACCGTAACGGCGGCCGGCGCTCTGCTGGCGATAACAACCACTTCATGCCCAGGTGGGACACAAGGCGCGGCGTATGCAGGCTGCACAATTGTCGCCAGCGGCGGCTCTCCCCCTTACACATACTCCGTAAGCACCAGCTCCAGCTTCCCCCCGTTACCCGAGGGCATGTCTCTCAATGCAACCACGGGGAACATCACCAGTTCAGTGATCGGCGGTGAAGGCACCTATGCGCCGGAGTTTGTAGTCACGGACTCCGCTAGCGCGCAGGCAACGCAAAGCATAAGCATCGCCATCAACGGCACCAACGCGTTTCTCGCAACCATCTTTCCGTCAACTTCTATCTTTCACCACCGAGTGGACGCAGCCACCACAAACTTGCCCGTAGATACTTCCCCCGCGGCGCCTATGTATAGTGGCTATTTATCAGCGACGGTCAAGCCATTCTTCGGAAACAATTCGAATGCTCCCTTTCCGAATGGAATACCGGCCATTGAAGTCCCTTACAACCAGGCCGACGTATCGGTTACAACCACCGTATATCAAT
>Ga0209275_10000104_pt1 | contig 26400 bp, 22 predicted proteins | sample HubBroMetageREF2_FD_188344 | JGI IMG/M metagenome (GOLD analysis project Ga0209275, IMG submission 188344) | Reference soil microbial communities from the Hubbard Brook experimental Forest, New Hampshire, USA - Hubbard Brook CCASE Soil... | ecosystem: Environmental > Terrestrial > Soil >... | reverse complement strand
ACGACCGAATCTCCCAGCGCGAAGGTCCCGTCTGAAAGCGGCGTCAGCGAATCGGTGCCGTCCAACGTCAATCGATTCTTGACGATCACCACGCGCGTGATGGCGGGCTCCCCCAAGTACGTGTTTTCGTAACGGCCGGCAAAGGCGTTCCAGGCCGGAGGATAGGCAAATTTGCGCGGTCCGCGATAGAGTTCGCCGGCGTACCAGCGCGGACCATAGTTTATTTCAATCACTTTGCCGTCGCGATCGCGCCCGAATGCCAGCAGAAAGATTGCAAACTCGGGATCGTCGGCCCAGAAAAGGTCCCGGCCGCGCGGATAGAGCTCGATCCGCTTTGCCGCCTTCATGAGATAAAGGCGCTCCCCGGCAGCGACGACGTGCAATGACGAGCCGTTCGCTTCCGTATACGTGCCGGCGTACTCGCTCGCGCGACCGACCCTCGCAGGGTCGCGTGCCGGCGGCGGCGATGGAAGCGGCTCGCCTAGGCTCTGCGCTCGCAAGACCCGCATCGCGTAGAGCACGATCGCGCACGGGTGCAGCGGCGCTTCGACGAGATTCGCGAATGCGACGGCGCCGAATCCGCGGGTCAAATTGACCTGCATGCACGCGGTGTAACCGGATATCCCGCCGGTATGGCCGATAAGGTGATCGCCGCCGTCGTTAAAGATGGAAAGCCCGTAGCCGTACTGCCGGTAGAACGAGGGCGCCTCGGAGAGCACCGCACCGGACGATCCGGCCGGCTCTCCGTTCTTCAAGCGGTCGGGATGCGTCATCGCCGCAAAGGCGGTAGCCGAGATCAGTCGCCGCCCGTCGCCCGTTTTCCCCTCATTCAAGTAGAAACGCATGTACTTCGCCATGTCCTCGGGAGTCGAAAGCACGGAGCCCGCGGGATCGACGAAGTCCAACGGAGGCGACGCAACGAGCGGCGGCTGTTGCGACGCCGGGCGGTCATTGTCACGAAGCTGGTAGCCGATGGCCGCGCTCGCCATACCCTCCGGCGTAAAGACGTCGGAGCTCGCGCTCATCCCGAGCGGTTGGAGAACGCGTGCCCGTACCGCATCGGCCCACGACCGCCCGTCGATCCGGGCAAGAATCGCACCGGCCGTGGCGTAGCCATCGTTGGAATACGACCACGAGGTTCCGGGCGCAAACAGCGTTCTTGCATCGCGTAATGCGAGGATATCGTACGAGTAGCCCACCTCCGCCGAGAAATCGTCGGGCGTGCCCGCGGTGTGCGAGAGCAGCTCGTGCACGAGTATCGGTCCGCCGAGCGTATGGATCGAAAACCATGGAAGATATTCGCGCGCCGGCGCATCGAGGTTGAGGTGCCCGGCGTCGTAAAGCTCGAGCAGCGCGAGTGCTGTCATCGATTTAGTAATCGATCCGATCGGAAATCGAGTCTGCGGCGTGACGGGAGCCCGGGCGTCGCGATTCGCATCGCCCAGCGTGATGATTCGCAGCGTTGCGTTGCGATCGGTGATTGCCACTGAGAGTCCCGGCGTGCCTTGCTCTTGCATCGCACGCGGTGCGTAGGCGGCGATCGCATCGAGCGCGTCCGAGAGCGTGGGCGTCCCCTGCGCAGCGCCCCGCGCGCTCGGCACGGCGAAAAGCGCGAGGGCGATCAGCATGCAGCATCTTCGAAGAGCCATTGAGCGCTGGGGCATCGTTCGTGAAGTGGGCGCCCGGAGCGCCCGCTTCCTTCTGCGGTCGCCATCGAGGAGCTCGTGCGTGGGGCGTGCAACGCTCGAATGAGAAACGGGGGTTAAGCACGGTATCATGGCACGCATCTACGACAACTTAGCCGATACGTTCGGCAATACGCCGTTGGTCAGGATTCCGCGGCTCAACTCTGGGATAGCGGCAACGGTTCTCGTGAAGATGGAATCGTTCAACCCCGCCGGATCGGTGAAGGATCGGATCGGCCTCTCGATGATCGAGGCGGGAGAACGCGACGGCCGGCTGTTGCCCGGGATGACGATCCTGGAACCGACCAGCGGAAACACCGGCATTGCGCTGGCATTTGTTGCGGCGGCGAAGGGCTATCCGATCATCTTAGTGATGCCCGACACGATGACGGTCGAACGGCGTAACTTGCTCAAAGCGTATGGCGCCCAAGTCGTGCTGACTCCCGGATCCGAAGGCATGCCGGGCGCCATTCGACGGGCAACGGAGATCGTTGCAGCCGCTCCCGGCAAGTATTTCATGCCGCAGCAGTTCGAGAATCCGGCTAATCCGGAAATTCATCGCCGCACGACCGCTGAAGAGATCTGGCGCGATACGGACGGCGCCGTGGACGTCGTCGTCTCGGCGATCGGTACGGGCGGCACGATTACCGGCGTAGGTGAGGTGCTGAGAGCCCGTAAACCGAGCGTACGCATGATCGCCGTCGAACCCGATGCGTCGCCGGTGCTTTCGGGCGGAAAGCCCGGGCCGCATAAGATTCAGGGAACCGGCGCCGGATTCGTACCCAAGGTGCTCAACACCGACGTTTATCAAGAGGTCGTGCGCGTTACCGATGCCGACGCCATCGCAACGGCCCGCCGGCTTGCGCGTGAAGAGGGCATGCTCGTCGGCATTTCGACCGGCGCAAACGTTTGGGCGGCCCTGAGCGTTGCGGCGCGACCGGAGTTGCGTGGCAAGACGCTCGTAACGTTTGGATGCGACACCGGTGAGCGCTATTTGAGCAATCCCGTCTTTGCCGAGCAGGAAGCAACGATCGTCGAACCTGCGCTCGTTTGATCGCGACCGATGAAGTCTACGTCGACGTAACCCGGGGCGGGTTCGTCGAGTCGGTTCACCGTGTCGCCGCCTGCGCGGTCGATGCCGACGGCAGGGTGCTCGAGCAGGCCGGCGATATCGAATTGCCGATCTTCCTGCGTTCGGCGGCAAAACCGTTCATTGCGGCGGCGGCGATTGCAGCCGGCGTGCACGAACGATTCCACCTCGAGGCGCGCGAAATCGCGGTGATGGCTGCCTCGCATTCCGGACAGCCGTTTCACGTCGCAGCCGTCGCTTCGATCTTGGATAAAATCGGCATGGATGAATCGGCATTGCAGTGCGGCACGCATTCGCCGTACGACGAGACCGCGGCGCTGGGACTTGCGCAAGCGGGACTGGAACCGACCCCGCTCTACAATAACTGCTCCGGAAAGCACGCCGGCATTTTGGCGCTGTGCTTGGCAATCGGCGCCGATCCAACGACCTACTTGAGCGCCGAGAATCCCGCCCAGCAGCGGATTCTCGCATTATGCGCGCGCCTCTCCGACGATGCCGCTTCGACGTGGCCCGTCGGTATCGACGGCTGCGGAATTCCGGTTTACGCGACGGGACTGCGAAAGGCGGCGATCTCTTTTGCGAGGCTCGCGACGCTTTCCGGCGTCGATTCCGCGGACGCAAGAGCGCTGCGAATCGTGCGCGATGCGATGCTCGCTCATCCGGAGTACGTCGCCGGAACCGGCCAGTTCGACACCGAGCTGATGATCGCCGGCGCCGGTAATATCGTCTCGAAGGCCGGTGCCGAAGGGGTTCATGCGGCGGCGGCCGTTTCGCAAGGCTACGGGTACGCATCCAAAGTGATTGACGGCAGCTCTCGAGCGCGCGGCCCCTCTTCGATCGCGGCGTTGCGGCGGTTGGGCATCCTCGACGAGCGCCAAGCCGGCGCACTTTCCCGATTCGCGCGTCCGCCGGTGTATAATCGGGCCGGAAACAAGGTGGGAGAGATAGCGAGTCGAGATCGTGTCTGAGTACTTGCGCCTGCTCGAAGAGCGGGTTGCAATCTTCGACGGCGCCATGGGCACGCAGCTCATGGCGCTCGAACTTTCGCCAGAGGACTTTGGCGGCGCCGCCCTTCACGGCTGCAACGAAGCGATCGTTCTCGCGCGCCCGGATATCGTTCGCTCGATCCACGAGGCCTATCTCGTGGCCGGCGCAGACGTCGTCGAGACCGACTCGTTCACCGCGTCGAGATTGAAACTCGACGAGTACGGCATCGGCGAGCGAACGCAAGAAGTCAACTTCCAAGCCGCTGCGATCGCGCGAAAAGCCTGCGACGCCATCTCGACGCCGCAGCATCCTCGCTTCGTCGCGGGTTCCATGGGGCCGACCGGGATGCTGATCTCCTCCTCCGATCCGGCGCTCTCGAATATCACGTACAAGCAGTTGCGCGACGTCTATGGCGAGCAGGCGCGAGCGCTCGTCGAAGGCGGTGCCGATCTGCTCTTGCTCGAGACGATGCAAGATCTGCTTGAGTTAAAGGCGGCAATCGCGGGAATAACGCGTGAGTTCGAACGCGGATTGCGGCGCGTGCCGATTCAGGCACAACCGACGCTCATTACCGACGGCCGCATGCTGCTGGGCACGGACATCGGTGCGGTTCGCGCCACGCTCGACGCGCTGCCGATCGACGTGATCGGCCTCAACTGTTCGACCGGCCCGTCGCAGATGCGCGACTCGATTCGCTATCTCTGCGAAACTTCACGCTGTTTCGTGAGCGTCATACCGAACGCGGGACTTCCCCTCATGGGCCCGCGTGGCGAGACGATCTATCCGGAAGGTCCACAAGAGCTGGCCGCGGAGCTCGCAGCATTCGTTCGCGACTTCGGTGTCAACGCGATCGGCGGGTGCTGCGGTACGACCCCGGCGCACATCAGCGCGCTTCGCGAAGCCGTCGCGTCGGTCGAGCGCCGGTCGCGACCGCGCGCCCAGCGCCCGCAAGAGATCGCGTCGGCGATGACGGCGATCTCGCTAGAACAGCAGCCGCGGCCGCTGATCGTTGGAGAGCGCATCAACGCCCAAGGTTCGAGGAAGGTCAAGCGGCTGCTCCTCGATGACCGGTACGACGACGTCGTGCTCATCGCGCGGGAGCAAGTCGAAGGCGGCGCGCACGTGCTCGACGTCTGCTGCGCGCTGACCGAACGGCCCGACGAAGAGGAACAGATGCGGGACCTCGTGCGGCGGCTCGCGCAATCCATCGAGGCACCCCTGTCGATCGATTCGACCGAGCCGAAAGTGCTCGAAACTGCGCTGCAAAACTACCCAGGCCGGGCGATTCTCAACTCGGTGAACCTCGAGTCGGGCCGGGCCAAACTCGATGCCGTTTTACCGCTTGCACGCGAGCATGGCGCCGCTGTCGTCGCCTTGACGATCGACGAGAAGGGCATGGCGAAAACGGCGGAACGCAAACTCGAGGTCGCTCGCCGCATCTTTGACATTGCGGTCGGCGAGTACGGTCTCCCGCCAGGCGCCCTGATCTTCGACGATCTCACCTTTACGCTGGCGACCGGCGAGCCCGAGTTCTTGAACTCTGCCGTCGAAACGATCGAAGGCATTCGCCTCATCAAGCGGGAGCTGCGGGGCCCGCTCACCTCGCTTGGCGTTTCCAACGTTTCGTTCGGCCTGCGGCCCAACGCGCGCGCGGCGCTGAACTCGGTCTTCCTGTATCATTGCGTCGAAGCGGGCTTGGATTGCGCACTCGTCCACCCCAAGGAAATCGTTCCATATTTCGAAGTCGACTCGGCGATACGGGAGCTGTGCGACGATCTCGTTTTCAATCGGCGGCCGGATGCGCTGCCGCGGCTCATCGATCATTTCGAGCGTGAAGCGCCTGACGGCCAATCCGAGACCGATCGCGCCGCTGCAGAAGAACAGACGGAAGAGACGACGATCGCAGAACGGATTCATCAGGCGATTCTGCGGCGCCGTAAAGACGGCATCGAGACGAAGATCGATGAAGCTTTGCTGGAAAGCGCGCCGGTAGCCGTACTCAATGAAATCCTCCTGCCCGCCATGAAAGATGTCGGGGATCGTTTTGGTCGCGGCGAGTTGATTCTGCCGTTCGTCCTGCAATCGGCCGAGGTGATGAAGAAAGCGGTCGCACATCTCGAACAGTTCCTCGAGCGCTCGGAAGGCTCGACGAAAGGCACCGTCGTCATCGCCACGGTCTTCGGCGACGTGCACGACATCGGAAAGAACCTGGTGCACACGATCCTCGCCAACAACGGCTACACGGTGCACGATCTCGGCAAGCAGGTTCCGATGAATACGATTCTCGAGAAAGCCGTCGAGGTAAATGCCGATGCAATCGGCCTCTCCGCACTTTTGGTGTCGACCAGCAAACAGATGCCGGTCTGCCTGGAGGAGCAAGACGCTCGCGGTTTACGGTTCCCCGTGATCATCGGCGGAGCCGCGATCAACCGGGATTTCGGCCGGCGAATCGCCCTCTTGGAGGGCGGTACCCGTTTCTTCGAGCCGGGCGTCTTTTACGCGCGCGATGCGTTCGAAGGGCTCGATCTCGTCGATGCGCTCACGAGCGACCCGCAGCGGCGGCGAGATCTCGTCGAGCGGGCGAAGGGCGAAGCTCTTGCGCAACGTGAGCGCCGCCCCGCAGCCGCATCGCTGCGGCCGCCGTCGACCTCTGCAGTCAAGGCCGACCGCGCTCCAGTTCCGCACCCGCCGTTCTGGGGCGTGCGCGCGCTGGACCGAATCGATCCTCGCGAGTTGTGGCCGTGCTTCGATCTGCGCAGCCTTTACCGGCTTTCGTGGGGCGCCGCGAACACCAAAGGCGATGCGTTCGCGCGGCTCGTCAGCGAGGAGTTCGAACCTCGCCTCCGCCGCTACCAGGCGCAAGCGATTGAAGATGCCCTCCTCGAGCCAAAGGTCGTGTACGGGTATTTTCCCGCCGCAGGTCTAGGTAACGAAATCATTCTTTACGATCCGGCGCAGCCAACGAACGAAATCGCTCGCCTCCGCTTTCCGCGCCAGACCGGCGGAGAGCATCTGAGCCTTGCGGATTATTTGCTCGAGCCTAGCGGTGCCTCCCGCGACGTGGTGGCATTGCAGATCGTAACGGTGGGACGCAACGCGACGCAGCGGACCGAAGCGTTACAGGCGGCCGGCGACTACAGCGAATCGTATTTCGTGCATGGCTTTTCGGTGCAGGCTGCCGAGGCGCTCGCCGAATACGCCCACCGTCACATTCGGCGCGAGCTCGGTCTAGAGGACGGCCGTGGGAAACGGTATTCCTGGGGCTATGGAGCTTGCCCCGATCTCGGGGCGCACGACCTGGTGTTCCGGCTGCTCGATGCGACCTCGAAGATCGGAGTAACGCTAACGCCGGCGTTTCAAATCATTCCCGAGCAATCGACCGCCGCGATCGTGATACATCACCCGAAGGCTTCGTACTTCAACGCGGCGGCGACCAGGGACGTCGCCTAGTGGCGAGGTGCTCCCGGTAGCAGGCCGCGGCGCTTTGTGGGCGTACGGTCTGCAACCATGACGCACACGCTGCTCGTCGTCGCGCTCGTCCTCGTCGCGCTAGTGCTGATCGCGGCCCTGGTACGGGCGCTGCCGCGGCATAAGAACCCGGCACCAACGCCGTTGCTGGGCGCGATCGGTTTCGTTACCGATTTTTTAGACACGCTCGGTATCGGGTCGTTTGCGGTGACGACCTCGCTCTTTAAGTTCTTCCGAGTGGTGCCCGACGAGCGCATTCCCGGAACGCTCAACGTGGGACACGCGCTTCCAACGGTGGTCGAGGCACTCATCTACATCGTCATCGTCGCGGTGGAGCCCAAGACGTTGCTGCTGCTGATCGTCGCCTCGATTGCCGGCGCCTGGCTCGGTGCGGGATTCGTCGCGCGCTGGCCGCGCCGCTACGTGCAGATCGGCATGGGGACGGCGTTGCTGGCTGCGGCCGTGCTCTTCATTCTCACCGGCATTTTCGGCAGTCACTTCGGATTGAGCGGTTCGGCGCTCGGCCTCGACGGCCCGCGCCTGTGGATCGCCGTCGCGATCAACTTCTGCCTCGGCGCGCTGATGACGGTCGGAATCGGACTCTACGCACCGTGCATGATCATGGTAAGCCTGCTGGGGATGAGCCCGGTAGCGGCCTTTCCGATCATGATGGGGTCGTGTGCATTTCTGATGCCGATTGCGAGCTTGCGCTTTATCCGCTTCGATGCGATTTCAATGCGTGCCGTCTTGGGCCTGACGCTTGGAGGAATTCCCGGCGTGCTGATCGCCGCCTATATCGTGAAGTCGCTTCCGCTAGGCGCGGTACGCTGGCTCGTGGTCGTCGTCGTGCTCTACGCGAGTTACGTGATGCTCCGATCGGCGTTTGCGCCGCGTCCGGACACCACCGAGTACGCCTACGAGGCTTGATGGGGAAGCTCAGATTTAGCCCAGCTCTTCGTCGCCTCGGTCCTCATTTACCATAGTAAACTTCGTCCCTCGGCTCCTCGATCTGGACTAAATCTGAGCTTCCCCGCTTGTTATGCGGCGACTTCGATTTGATTGTAGACGAAGCGGCCGCCGACCATCGTTGCGACGACGCGGTACTCCTTATCCCAGAAGGAGAGGTCGGCCCGCGCGCCGCGCGCGATGCGGCCTAGCTCGGTGTCGTGCCGAATTAATCGTGCCGGCGCATGGGTTGCCGCAACGATCGCCGCGGCGAAGGGAATCTGCGCGTACGACATGTAGTTGCGCAGCGCTTCGTCCATGCGCAGCGCGCTTCCGGCAATCGTGCCGTCGGCCGAACGCACGACGCCGCCTTCGATGTGATAACCCGGATCGGCCGGGGGCATCGCATCGGTTACCAGCACGAGCCGATCGCCGAGCGTTCGGTGCAAGATGTCGATCATGACCGGCGAGACGTGAAATCCATCGCAGATTACTTGAACGAGGGTGCGCCGGTCTTGAATGAACGCCGCTAGAATCGAAGGATCGCGGTGGTCGAGTGGCGGCATCCCGTTGAACGCATGCGTCAAGGATCGGAAACCCAGTCCGATCGCGAGCATTCCTTCGCGATAGCGCGCGCCGGTGTGACCGGCCGAACAGACGACGCCGTTCTCCAAAAAAACGCGCAGCGCTTCGCTCGCGCCGTCGATCTCAGGGGCCATCGTTACCAACAAGCAGGCACCTTTGCACGAATCGACCATTTCTTGTGCACGAGCGGCGCCGGCGGTAAGCAGCCACTCGTTGCGATGAATGCGCCGAAATTTCGGATTGAGGAACGGGCCTTCGAAGTGCACGCCGAGACAGCGAGCGCCGTTGGGCAGATCTTCCTCCAACTGGTTGGCCGCTTCGACGATCTCCGATGCGGCATGGAGCATGGACTCCCACGGGGCGGTCATGACACTCGCCACGAAGCCCGTCGTGCCGGTCTGAGCGTACGCGGTGCCTGCGACTGTGACGGCGTTACCTTGATCTCGATTGAAGAGATATGCGTCGGCGCCGTTTGTGTGCACGTCGATGAGACCCGGAGCTATCGTGCTCCCCGCCGGCAACGGATAATCGGAGGGGCCGTCTGCGGCAAGAACGCCGACGATGCGGCCATCTTCGACTGCCAGGCGTCCGAACGTCGACGTTCCATCGCCGACCGCAATGAAGGCGGGCCCGAGCAGACGTTTGGACATTAACCTCAAGTTCGGCGGACTGGCGCCAGCGCCTCGTCCTCATCGAGCCCAGACGGATAAATTCCACGAACGTCGTAGGACTTAAAAACCGTGGTTCCCACCCGGCTGTACACAGCCCGCTGTTCTTCGACTTTCTTCGCGAGGCTTTTATGAGGAGCGTCTCGTTCGCGAGTGTCACGGGAACCATGTTATTGACGGCCTTCTTGCTGTTGTCGCTCGGTTTTGCCGTTGAGGGTTCGTTCGAAACGCGCGCGGAGATCGCGAACACGTTTTCGCGTCAGGGGCAGATTCAGCAAGCGCAGATCGACCTCGAGGAGTTGTTGCGCTTACAAATCGATGAAGAGAATTTGCTTCGCGGCTACCTCCTGACGCGCGACCCGTTTTATGACGCCGAGTACCGCACGGCCTCCGCCGGCTACGACGAAAAAGAGAATGAGATTCGTAAGACGCTGGGCGGACAACTGCTCGGCGCCGACAAGCTGCTCGCCGACTACGCGCGCCTTCAGCTCGAGTGGAGGAACACCGTTGCGGCGCCGCTGCTCGCGCATCCGCGGGTCCGTCTAGAAGAGCTCGACAAAAGAAACAAACTCTTCTCCGACTACGAGACCTTGACAGCCGCGGCGATCCGCCGCGAGCTCGCAGGAAAGGGCGACGAGCTCGAGCGCAGCACGCAGAGGCAGCTCGATCGCTCGTCGTATCTGCGCGCCGCGTGGGTGCTGGCATTCGGTCTCCTTGCAATCGTCTTGAACGCGTACCGAACGCGGTTGAACCACGAGCTCGAAGAAGAGCGTGCCGTGACGCGGATTCTTCAGCGAGCCTTTCGAAGCGAGTCGACTCCGCTTCCGCACTGCGACGTAGGCAGCGCGTATCTGTCGGCGAGCAGTGACCGCGCCGTCGGCGGCGACGTGTTCGACGTCTATCGTCTTTCCGAAAACCGGGCGCTGATCTTGATTGCCGACATCAGCGGAAAGGGCGTCGACGCAGCGGTGCTGACGGCGTTCGTCAAGTTTATGGTGCGCGCGATTGCGCTGCGCAACAGCGACCCCATGGCGATTCTTACGGAGTTTAACGTCGTGCTCTCCAAGGCGGTCGGAGACCCGTACATTTTCGTTTCGATGTTCGTAGGTCTGCTCGATACCGACACGTTTGGTTTGACGTATGCGAGTGGAGGACACGATACCGCTTTCGTGCGCCGTCGCGACGACGTCGCCCAGCTCGCGATAACCGGACCGGTCCTGGGCGTCATGGAAGAGCCGTTCGGGTCGGAAACGATCTACTTGCAGCCGGGCGATACGCTCGTGTTGGCGACCGACGGTTTAACTGAGGTTCGCAACGGGGCCGGGGAGCAACTCTCCGGACAGGGTGCGATGGAGCTGATCGCACGCGCAAGCCGAGGCGCGCAGCAGCTCGCGGACGAGCTTGCCGCGGCCGTTCGAGTTCGCGGCGGGAGTCGCGTAAGAGACGATTTGGCGATTCTTGCGATTCGCGTGCTCGACGGCGCAACGCCTCGTGCGTAAGGCGTGTGCGTTCCTCATCGTCTGCTTGACCTTGGGTTCCGCTACGGCGTTGGCCGATTGCCGCGTCCATCGCGGCGAGCACGTCGTGCTTTACAGCACGACGGACGATCCCTCGGTGCTGATGTGGGACTCGCGCGCGCGCCTCCGCGAGTATCACAGCGCATCCTTCGACGTAGCTCAAGCAATGTTGCCGCACGCGGTGCTGGTTTCGCCGGGCACGCACGGCGACGTCGTCACTTGCCTCCCCGGCTACGTCGTTTCGCCGCTCTTCGCATCGCCGGACGATGCGGTCGGCGTCACGCTTTCGAGCGGTCCTTTGAAGGGAACCGTTCGGTGGGTGCTAGGTTCCGACGTGCGGCCGCGCCACAAGAACTGAATCGGGCAAAAGTGCGGTGCGCCGCGCGAAGGCGATTCCGTACGCTCGGTGGAGCAGAGGCTCGGTGAGCACCGCATCCGGCGACGCCAGCGCGAGCAACACTCCATCGCCCAAGAGCGCTATGCGGTCGGCGTAGCCTGCTGCTTCATTGATATCGTGCAGCGCGCAGACGACGGTCTTTCCCTTGCGGGTCAATCGCCGAAGTAACGCGAGGATTTCGTGCGCGACGCCGACGTCGAGATGACTGGTCGGTTCGTCGAGGAGCAGGATCGGAGTCTCTTGGGCTAGTCCCAGCGCAATCCAAACGCGTTGGCGCTCGCCCGCACTCAGCGTAGAAAAGAGACGCTGCGCAAAGGCCTCGAGCCGCACCGCTGCAAGGGCAGAATCGACGGCAGCATCGTCGCTGGGCGCGGCGTTCCACTGCCACCAGCGGTGATGCGGGAAGCGTCCGATCGAAACGACATCGCGAACCAGCAGCGACTCGAGAAAGATCTCATCGCCGGTTACGAACGCGATCCGCTTTGCACGGTCGAGCGCTCGCATTTGCGCGCTGGGCGTGCCGTCGATCGATATCGCACCTAGGCGCAGCCGATGCAATCCGGCGATCGCACGAAGCAGGGTCGTCTTTCCGGCGCCATTGCGCCCGAGGAGCGCTACGAACTCTCCGGTGGCGATCCGCGCGTCGATGTCGTTGAGAAGTGCGCGCTCGCCGACGTCGAGCGTGACGCCGCGCAACTCGATCATAGGCTCCTGGAGACGGAGTCCCGGCGTAACGTGGTTGCCGGCCGAAGGTACAGATAGAGAAATGCCGGGACGCCGATAAAGGCCAGTAAGACTCCGATGGGAAGCTCCGCGGGCGCGACGATACGCCGGCAAACGGCGTCGGCAAACATGCAGAGCGCGGCGCCGATCGAGGCGCAGGCCGGCAGCAGCACTCGCGCGTCCGAACCGACGATGCGCCGCCCGATGTGAGGAACGATCAATCCGATGAAGCCGACCAGCCCGGCAAGAACGACGCTGCTCGCCGCCAGGAGCGACGATGCGGCCAGCATGATCCATTGTGCTCGGTTGACGTTGAGGCCGACGGTACGCGCGCGAAGCTCACCGACCCGTAACGCGTTAAGCGGCGCCGCAACCGCAAGCGCGAGCACAGCCCCGAGCGCCGCGTACGGTGCCGCCGTTGCCAGTTCGGGCCAGCCGCGACCGGCCATGGAACCGGCTAACCACGCCACGACCGTACTGGCGTATTGGTTGGATTGCGCGCGAACTAACGCCAGGGTAACGATTGCTGCAAAGAGCGTTGAGAGCGAGACGCCGGCTAGGATCAGACGATTGGAATCGATTCCGCCGCCGCGGCGCGCGAGCGCCGCGACGAGGAGTGCCGCGGCGAGACCCGCGACAAACCCGATTCCGGGCGTTGCGGCGGCCGACACTCCCGCCACGATTGCGATCGCAATTGCGGCGGCGGCGGCGGCGCTGACGCCGGTGAGATAGGGATCCACGAGCGGGTTACGCAGCATGCCTTGCAGGACGGCTCCGCAGAGCGCAAGCGATGCGCCAACCGTCGCGGCGATGCAGACTCGCGGCAATCGAAGCTGCCAAACAATGGTGTGAAGCACACCGGTGGCGTGCGGATGAAGCAGTGCCGACGCGACCGCCGCCGGCGAGAGCGAAGTCGAACCGACGAGCAGACTCAATATGGCGGCCAAAAGAGGTAAGACCGTCAGCGCCGCCGCTCTCATCTGCCTTGCAGCTCGATTTGCAGTGAGCGTCCCGGCATCGGATATCCTGCGAAGAGCGCGTAGCGATCGTTGCCGAGATTGTAGCCGCGTACCTCAATACGCAGCGACGGAGCGATCCGATAACCGGCGTATGCGTCAACCTCTGTGAAGTCTGACGGCTGATAGGTCGCGTAGACGGGAGAGAGGTATGGATCGGGTGCTTCTTGCGGTCCTTGCACTCGAGCCTCGATCGTAAATCCATCGAAACGGCTCGTTGCCGGGGCGCGGTAACGCAACGCGGTCGTCACCGCGAAGACCGGTCCGCGCCCCGATATTCTTTGCTCCGTTTCGAGATCTTGCGCGCGATAGAGATTGACGACGCCGACGGTTGCGGTTACTCCGTGCTCCGCGGGCGTTTGCACCGAAAACGCGAGGCCGGCAATCGACGCGCGCCCGATATTTTCGGGTATGTAGAAGGGCGGGGGCGAAACGATCAGGTTTGAGCCGCTCGTCGTGAACCACCCGAGGCTTACGCCGCCCCAAAGCGTTGGATCGTAAAACGTCGCATCTCCGACCCGCGTTCGCTCGGCAACGAGATCGGGATTGGAGAATCCTGGATAGTACAACTCCTCAGCAGTCGGCGCGCGAAACGCCGTAGCCGCGTTGAGGCGCAACTGCAGCGGTCCGCCGATCTGCGCGATGCCGCCTACGGAAGGGGAGAACGCGCCGCCCAGACCCCCGTCGCGCTCGGCGCGAAGACCGGCGTAGATCTGATTGCCGTTGGTGCCGAACCACTGTGACTGCGCGTAGGCCGCAGTCTGCGCGTATGCGTCGAAGATCGGCGAGTTGTCGGCGGCAGAGGGCGATCCACCGCCGGTGCCTTCGTCGACGCGCGCGATCCCACGCATGAGGTCGACGCCATAGACGAGCCGCTGGCGAGCGTCACCGACGACGTTACGCAGGCTCGCCAACCAGTGCTGGTCGTAGAGCACCTGCGCGTACGGTGGATTTGACGTCTGGCCCGGCGCCGGCGTCGGATAGAACGAGTTCGGACAGTTGGAATCGACGGGCGTGTCGCACGTGTACGAAAGATCTTGCGACGAGTCGCCGACCTCGAGGGTGGCCGTCGAACGCGGGCCGTGCGTTTGCGCGACGAGCCGCACGTTGCGGCCGATGCTGCCTTGTTCGCTCGTCGGCGAGAAGTAGCCCAGCTCACCCGGCGCGCCGGCGAGCGCGTCGGCGAGATTCCCGGATAGCGTGAGGTCGACGGCACCAATCGCATGTCCGTAGCGGGCGGATAGGCCGGTCAGTCCGGCTTGCGCGTTTTCGCGATTCGGCGCATTTTCGACGGAATAGTCGTTGGTTGCATACGTACGTTGAAACGACAAGTACGGCGTTTGGAAGAGATACGTTTGCTCTCCAAAAGATCCCGTCGAGATCGTCGCGGTACTGCGGGCGCTCGCAGGTGCCGTGATGATGTTGATAACGCCCCCGATCGATCCGGAGCCGTACAGTGTCGACCCGCCGCCTTCGACGACCTCGATGCGGTCGATGCCGCTCACCGGGATCTGCTCGAGGTCGACGTCGTCGATCTGAGTGCCCGCGACCGGCAGACCGTCCACGAGAACGAGAACCTGCTCCGATGAGCTGCCGCGAATTCCGACGCTCGCTGTGGCGCCGAAGGCTCCGTAACGAATTACGTCGACGCCCGGGACGGATTCGATGGCGTCGGCTACGGTACGATTGCCGTCTTGTGCGATCTGGGCGGCCGTTACGACGTAGGTCGTGCGTGCGGTACGCTGCGCTGATTCGATGCCCCGATCGCTCGTGACGACGTGGGCGATCTGGGGGACGACCGTTGGGGTGGGGGAAGGCACCGGCACGGCCGCGACGAGCGCGGCGAGCAGTGGAAACATAGCAATCCTCTCCTTGGCGCGAGGTGGAGCTGCTCGAGCGTTTTGCCCGTATCCTGACTCGCGTGCCTCGACAAGCTCAGCACGCATACAGTGGCGCGACCGTGCCGGCCTCACACCGGCTTCCCGCGCAAAACGTAGAATCGTCACTTGTGCAAATCCGAGCGGCGACCCTTTTCATTGCCCTGCTGGGCGAGGCGTGCGCGTCCCATTCCGGCGCGAGTGCGAGCGGCGGCATCGTCACGCTGGTGCCGTCATTTGCCGACGACGTTTACGCGCTGGGCGCCGGGCGGCAACTCGTCGCCGTCTCAGCCTTCACCGACGATCCACGAGCCGCGGCGCTGCCCCGCGTTGCCGATTCGAGCAGCGTTGCCGTCGAAGATATCGTCGCCTTGCGCCCCAACCTCGTGATCGGCATTCCGTCGCAGGCGCGATTGGTAGAACCTTTGCGCCGCGCGCATCTCCGCGTCGTGCTGCTCTCCGATGATGGCTACGATCGGATCTTCACGAACTTACAAACGATCGGGGCGCTCGCCGGCCGCCCGGGCGAAGCCGCCGCGCTCGTGGCGCACCTGCAGGCAGAGACCGCGAAACTGCACGCTCGCACCTCCGGGTTCGCGTGGCATCCTCGCGTCTTTATCGTGCTGGATAGCGCGCCGGTATGGACCGCGGGCTCCGCTTCGTACATTTCCAAGCTCGTTGCGATTGCCGGCGGCCGCAACGCCGCGGCGGATCTTGGCGCGCCGTACGCGTCGTACAGCAGCGAGGCGCTGGTTGAAGATCGGCCCGACGTGCTCATCGCGGATCGCGCCGCACATCTCGACGCCGCGCTCGATCGGGAGCCGTGGCGCAGTTTGCGAGCGGTTCGCCTGCATCGGGTCTATTCGGTCGACTCCGATCTCTTGGAGCGGCCCGGACCGCGCTATAACGACGCTATCCGCTGGCTCGTGGATCGCTTGACCCCCATCGCGATGAGGCCGAGGCGCGAAGTGCCGAGGCACTTATAGTGCAGCGAGCGATTGTCGTTGCGGTCGAGACCCGCGCCCTGCACGCCGCGATCGACGTAGAGCTCGACGAGTTTGAGGCACTCGCGCAGGCGGCCGGAGCGAAGATCCTCGAGCGCATCGTGCAGCGACGTGACGCCGTGGATGCCGCGACGCTCGTCGGAAGCGGAAAGGCGAGTGAGATCGCGCAGCGGGCGCAGGAGCAACGTGCGGACCTGCTCTTGGTTCTCAACGATCTGCGCCCCCGGCAACGAAAGAATCTCGAGAAGATTATTCCGCTGCCGATCGTCGATCGCACGATGCTAATTCTGGACGTCTTTGCGCGCTACGCGCGCAGCCGGGAGGGAAAGCTCCAGGTCGAGCTCGCGCAGTTGCGGTACCGTCAATCGAATTTGATCGGCGCTGCCGCCGACCTCTCCCGGCTCGGCGGCGGTATCGGAACGCGTGGACCCGGTGAGACCAAACTCGAAGTCGACCGACGCCGGATCTCGCAGCGCATCGCCGCACTGAACGTCGCGCTGCGGAACATTCGGACTCAGCGCGCGCTCCGACGGAGTGGACCGCAGCGCGAGCCGCTCGTCGCGCTGGTCGGATATACCAACGTCGGGAAATCGTCGTTGCTCAACGCCATGGCTCGAACCGACGCGTACGTCGCGGACCGCCCCTTTGCGACACTCGATCCGACGATTCGGCGCGCTTATCTGGCGCCGGGTTCCTACGTTCGAATGGCCGACACCGTCGGATTCATCACGGACCTTCCCAAGGAGCTGGTAACGGCATTTCGCGCCACGCTCGAAGAGCTGCAGGAAGCGGATCTGCTGCTGCACGTGCTGGACGCAAGCAACGCCCAGTGGCTTCGGCAGCGGCGCGCGGTCGAAGCGATTCTGACGCAGTTGGAGCTGGATAGCGTGCCGGCGCTTACGGTTTTCAATAAATCTGATCGCGCTGTGGCGGAGGCCTCGGGTCAATCCGGTGCACTGTACGTCAGCGCCAAAACTCGGGAGGGTCTAGATTCGCTGCGCGCCGCAATCCATGAGCGGGTCGCAGCGATCAATGATGAGGCGAAAGCGTGATCGCCGACCGGTCGCCGATCCACGAAATCGGCGGAATCTCGAAGAGTCGCGCCAGCTCGTTCAAGTGAGAGGCGTACGTGGCGCGCAGATCGCTGAAGTGCAACCAGGCTTCATCGCGGTCTTGGAGCTGGTAGCCGGCAGCAACGAGTCGATCGCAGGCATGATCGAACTCCGATCGCTCGATGCCGACCGCCTTGTCTTCGGTTCCGGCTTGGAAGTAAACCGCCAGGTCGCGAGTCGCGTGGCGGCCGACGTTGTACATGATGCGTGCCTGACCGCTTTTCGCGCCGGCGACGGTGGTCATCAGCAGCGTCGCCGCGTCGAGAAGCGTCCCGAGCGTTCCGATCCAGGACTGATCGTCGTGACTCGACCGGAAAAAGGCCAAGACTGGGTAAGCCAAGTGACTCTCCATCACGAGTGCGGACCAGCGCTGCGCGTCGACCATCAACGCGGGCAGATCGTCGCGCGTCATCGAGTACCCGGCGATCGCGAGGAGATCGACGCCGCTTGGCGGCGCGCCGGCGCGAGCGCCGACCGTTACGACAAACATCTCTCGTCGCTGAAAAGATCCGAAAATTGCGAACAGATACGCGGTAGTGATCGAAAGGAGCGAAAGCCCGGCGAGGCCCGCGAGAACTGCCACGAGCCGAGGCCCGGCAGTTCGACCAACCACGTCGCCAAATCCGATCGTCAGCAGCGACGTTCCGGCAAAGTAGAGCATCGTCCCGAACGATGCGTTGGCCGGGGTTAGGCCCGCGCGCAGACCCCAGCTGAGTAATGCGAAGCCGAGGATCAGCAAGGCTACCCAGACTCCCAGCAGCACGATCAGCATGAACGGCGCGAATATTGCAAGGAACTCTTCGCGTCGTTCCGAGTCGCCAGGGTAGATACGCCACCCCAGCGCGGGCCATACCCGCCACGCCGAGCGCCACACGTAAAAACTGATGCGATAACGCCGTCCGGTGGAGCGCGGCACGACGACGACCTGGAAGATGTCGCCGAGCGTGATCACGACGAGAACCATGCCCGCGGCCATGCTCAGGATGTTGATTACCATTTTGTAGGTCTCGCGTTTCGTCGCAGCGGGGCGGTAAGCCGCTCAAAGTCGAATGGCGCGCGGAGATGGCGCTCATATTCATAACGGGGCCGGTGAGTTCTGGCAAGAGCGCGTTTGCCGTTCGCCTCGCGCTCGAAAGCGGTCGCGAGGTGACCTATATCGCGACTGCTGCCGGCGAACCCGAGGACGTCGAATGGCGCGCCCGTTTGACGCGGCACGTGCGTGACCGTCCGAAGGCCTGGCGCACCGTCGAAACAGCCTCCATGACGCACGAGGCGCAGCTCGCGCTCTTTCGAGAGGCGCCCGCGACGGCATGCCTCCTGGTCGATGCGCTCGGGACCTGGTTGGCTGCGCGGATTGCGAGCCGTATCGACCTGCTGGAGATCGACTATAACGTCTTCGCGTCGCAGTTGGATGGCGAGGCAGCCCAGTTCGTCGACGCGATGCTGGCTTCGCGCTCGTCGGTCATCGCCGTCAGCGAGCAGTTCGGCTGGGACGTCGTCCCGGTCGCGGCCTCGGCCCGCCTCTTCCGCGACGCAATGGGACGGATGGTTCAGAGATTGGCCAAGCAGGCCGATCATGTTTACCTGGTCGTCGCCGGACATGCGCTCGATCTACGTCGCATGGGTCAGCCGATCGACTGCGAGCCGGCCGATTAAGAAGGCGTGGGGGACGCCGTCGCCCGTGGGCTCGTCGCTGGGCTCGGGGCCGTTGTGGCGGCCGGGCTTGGCGAGGCCGACGGCGTCGGAATCGCCGGAGGCTGCAACGTCGGCTGGCCCGCAGGGACGATGAGCGGCACCAGGCGGATGTATCCGATCGACACGGTCGAGTCTTTGGTGATCGTCGTATCGGCCGTTACCGTCGCGTAACCGGCCGCCCGGGCGGTCACGGTCTGGTCGCCTGCCACGGTGCGGAGCGTGAAGCCCCCGTTCACGTCCGCTCGTGTCGTGTAAAGCGAACCCACGGAAAGCAGAGCATTTGCAATCGGGCGATTGGTCATCGCGTCCAATACGCGCCCCGTGACGTGGCCGAAGTCTTGTACGCCTACGACATTTGGCGGTGGCGAGCATCCGTCGCCGAGAGCGAAGAGCAGGAGCATCCCCAAAACCGCATACCGCATGAGTCGAATGTACGTTTAAGACGTCGCTGCGTCCCCCTTGGCCATCGGCGTTTAGCAGGCGGCCGACGGACGTGGAGGACAGGTATGGCCCGCGATTTGCAAAAACGTTCGTGAGCCATGAATCCATACGGGCCAGTCGCGATCTTTCTCTGCGTAGCGCTTGCGGCAGCGTTGCTCTTTAGCGTTTTGCCGGGTTTGCTGGGACGCGCCAAGCCGAACGCCCACAAACGTGAAGCCTACGAATGCGGAGTCGAACCAACCTCGGCGGTTGTGGGGCGGTTCCCGGTGCGGTTTTATTTAATCGCGATGCTGTTCGTGGTCTTCGACGTCGAAGCGGCCTCGTTCTATCCGTGGGCCGTGCAAATGCATGCACTCCGCTTCTTTGGGCTTCTGGAGATGGTCGTGTTCATCGTGGTGCTCGCAATCGGTTACGCCTATGTTTGGAAGAAGGGCGGCTTCGTGTGGCGCTAACTCGTGATCCTTTGCAAGGAACTCCTGGTTCATGACAGTCAATCCTGGACAGTTCATGTTGGCGCGGCTCGACGACGTCGCGCGCTGGGCGCAGAGCTCGTCGGTGTGGCCGTTAACGATGGGACTGGCATGCTGCGCCATCGAGATGATGACGGTGACGTCCTCGGAGTACGACATCGCTCGTTTGGGTTCCGAGGTCTTTCGGAGTTCGCCGCGTCAAGCCGATCTCATGATCGTTTCGGGACGAGTCGCGCAGAAGATGGGGCCCGTCATCAAACGCCTCTACGATCAGATGGCCGATCCCAAGTGGGTCATCTCGATGGGTGCGTGCGCCAGTTCGGGCGGCATCTTTGATAACTACGCGATCATTCAAGGCGTCGATACGATCATTCCGGTCGACGTCTACGTCCCCGGCTGTCCGCCCACACCCGACGGACTTCTCTACGCGGTCAACCTGATCCAACAACAGATCCGTGAAGGTGGCCGTGGCGGCATCCTGGCGCGAGCCTAAAGTCTAAGACTCCTACACCTATTATGCCAAGCACGCAAGTTCCGCCGATCGCCGGTGCCGCGATCGACCCGCCGAGCCTACGCCCGCCGATCGACGATGCCGTCATCGAGCGAGCCGCTCCATCCGAGCTGCGCTCGCGTCTCGAAACGCTCAAAGCCGGCGGCTATGCGATGTTGCTCGACCTCGGGGCGGTCGACTATCTGGGTCGCGCGCCGCGGTTTGACGTCGTTTATCATTTGCTTGCGCTCGCTGCAAAAGTGGCCACGGTCGTTGAGATCGGCACGCCCACGCGCGTGCGGATTCTCTGCGGCGTCGATGAGGGCCAGTCGCTTCCGACGGTCTCGGACCTGTGGAAATCCGCCGACTGGGCCGAGCGCGAGGTCTACGACCTCTTTGGAATTCGCTTCGACGGACACCCGGATCTCCGTCGAATACAGATGCCTTACGACTGGGTCGGCCATCCGCTGCGCAAAGACTACCCCATGCGCGGGCCCGCGCTCGAGCGAGCGCCACGCCCCGCGTTTGCAAATAAGACCAACGTCGTAGCGGGCAGCCCTCCTTCGGGGCGTACTCTCGAAGCGTTGCAAGAGCAAGTGAAGCGGGTCCGCGAGGGACGGCCATGACCCTGTCCGCTACGCCGCCGCCCGAGATAATCGCTCAGACCGAGAATACGATGGTGCTCTCGATGGGGCCGCAGCACCCGTCGACGCACGGCGTCCTGCAGATCGTTCTCGAGATCGACAGCGAGAACGTCGTCAAAGCCGATCCCGAGATCGGATATCTCCACACCGGCATCGAGAAGAGCGCTGAGGGTCTCTTCTGGACGCAGGCGCAGACCGTCATCGAGCGCATGGACTATCTCGCGCCGTCTTCAAACGCGCTCTGCTACGCCCTGGCGGTCGAGAAGCTGCTCGGCATCACCGAGGGCATACCGGAACGCGCGCAGACGATTCGCGTGCTGATCGGAGAGCTAACGCGCATCGCATCGCATTGCGTCTGGCTCGGCACGCACGGCATCGACCTCGGCGCGATCTCCGTCTTCTTTTATTGTTTCGATTTACGCGAGAACATTCTCGACTTGCAAGAAGCTGCAGGCGGCGCGCGCATGCATCCTAACTACGTGCGCGTCGGCGGACTCAACGGCGATCTGCCGGATGGTTACCTCGCGAGGCTCGACGCGCTGATCGAAAAGTTTCCGGGCCGCATGCGCGAGCTGCGTGGCCTCCTGCAGGCCAATCCGATCTTCCAGGACCGAACGATCGACATCGGCGTGCTCACGCCCGAAGAAGCGGTGCAGTGGAACGTCACCGGCCCGAGCCTGCGCGCCAGCGGCGTCGCCTACGACGTCCGCAAAGCGTTTCCGTACTGCGGATACCAAACGTACGACCTCGAGATTCCTACGCGGACCGAAGGGGACGCCTACGCGCGATTCTTGGTTCGTCTCGACGAAATGGATCAGTCGATCCGCCTCATCGAGCAGACTCGCCGGCGGCTGGATACGCCCGGTCCGGTCATGATCGACGATCCAAAGGTCGCGCTCCCTCCCAAAGAGACGATCGCGCTCTCGATGGAAGCCCTCATCCATCACTTCAAGCTGATCAGCGAAGGCTTTCGCGTTCCCCCGGGCGACGTCTATCAATCCGTCGAGTCGCCGCGCGGCGAGCTCGGCTACTACATCGTCAGCAACGGCGAGAACAAACCTTACCGCATCCGCACGCGGCCCCCGAGCATGTACAATTTGCAAGCGCTCAAAGGCATCGCGCCAGGTAACCTCATTGCGGATCTCGTGGTGATGATCGGCTCTCTCGATCCAGTGTTCGGCGAGGTCGACCGCTGATGCCGCGCTCTCTCTCGGCGTCGCGACGGGATGGCGAGGGGGCTCTGCACGACGAGCGGAGCCCGGATGGCGGAGCGAGGAGGCAGGCAGCAGGAGCGCAGCCAGGATGGCGGAGCGACGAGCCAGCGCAGCAGGAGCATAGCCGGAGGCGGAGCGACGAGCGTCTTCGAGGCGTCACGTTGCGCGTTGAGGCCCCGAGATGACGCAAAGAGAGAAAGACTTTCCGGCGTTGCTCGAGCGGCTCACTCCCGAGTGCCAGCGGATTATCGCGCAATACGAGCAGAAGCGCTCCGCGCTTTTGCCGATTATGCATTTGTTTCAAGAGCACGAAGGGTATGTGAGTGCGGAAGCGATGAATGCTGCTGCGCTGATGTTGGACCTGACGGATGCGGAAGTCGAGGCGACGGTTTCGTTTTATACGTTGCTCTATCGGCGCCCGGTAGGTAAGTACATGCTGCAGATTTGTCGGGGGTTGGCGTGTTCGATTAATGGGGCCGAAGATATCATGGCGTATTTTCGGGAAAAGCTTGGCATCGGCCATCTCCAGACGACGGACGACGGAGTTTTCTCCTACGAAGAAGTCGAGTGTCTTGCGGCGTGCGATAAAGCGAGCTGCATGCAGGTGAATCTCGACTTTGTGTATAGTTTGACGCCGCAGATCGTCGACGAAATGCTCGCAGCTATGCGTTCCGGGACGTATTCGACGCCGCCGATGGCGCAGATCGAGGCTCCGGGGCGGACGTGGGCGATTTCGCAAGAGAGCGATATTGCGGGCGGCAGGAAGTCGTCGGGCGCGGTAGGCGTCCCACTGCCGAACAATGCGGGCGGCGTCGGCGATCGGAGCGGCATCATCATGCTCGATCACATCATCAATCACGACGTCGAGTTCTTCACCAAGACTTCAGAGCGGGCGGTCGTGGATTCTCGCGCGGTAGCCGAAGTCGCTCAAGAAGAAGGCAGCCATGCCGGTCACTAAGGTGTTGATGGCGGGTATCGGCGAGGTGGACATGCGCGGCATCGAGGCGTATCGTCAGCGCGGCGGCTACAAGCAATGGGAGCGGGCCGTGCGCGAGATGCAGCCGGTCGACGTCCTAAACTTGGCCGAACAATCCGGCCTGCGCGGACGCGGGGGCGCCGGTTTCCCAACCGGGCGAAAATGGTCGTTTCTTCCCAAGGACAAGCCGCTGCGTTATCTGGTCTGCAACTGCGACGAAGCGGAGCCCGGAACGTTCAAGGACCACATGCTGCTCGAGGAGACGCCGCATCAAGTGATCGAGGGCATGCTCATCGGCGCTTATGCGATTGCCTCGCATCACGCGTTCATCTATATCCGCGGCGAGTTCCGTCGCGGATACGAGATCTTTTGCGCAGCGCTAGAGGAAGCCAAACGGGCTGGATACGTCGGCAAGAATATCTTCGGAAGCGGCTTCGATCTGGAAATCACCGTCCATCGCGGAGCTGGGGCGTACATCTGCGGCGAAGAGACCGCGCTCCTCAACTCGCTGGAAGGTAAGCGCGGGGAGCCGCGCCTGAAGCCGCCCTTCCCCGCGGTCGAAGGTCTCTATGGCATGCCGACGGTGGTCAATAACGTCGAAACGCTCGCCTATCTCGTTCCGATTCTTGAGCGCGGTGCGCAATGGTTTGCGGCGGCCGGCACGGAGCGGAGCAAGGGTTATAAGGTCGTCTCGGTCTCCGGACACGTTCGCAATCCCGGTAACTACGAGATCGCGTTGGGGACGACGATCCGCGAGCTCATCGAGATTGCGGGCGGCCTTCGGCCGGAGCGGAAATTCATGGCCGTTCAGCCTGGGGGCGGCTCGTCCGCGTGCGTTTTTGAAGAGCACTTGGACTGGCCGTACGACTACGAGAGTTTGGCCAAAGCCGGCTCGATGGTTGGCTCCGGTGCGATGGTCGTCTTTGACGACACGACCGATTTTGTGAAGGCGGCTTACAACCTCGCACGCTTCTTCGCCCACGAATCGTGCGGACAGTGCACTCCTTGCCGCGAGGGCGGCGACTGGATAGCACGCGTCCTGAATCGACTCGTCAGTTACCGCGGCGTTCCGGGCGACATCCAGATGCTCTCTCGGGTTTCGAGCGGTATCACCGGCTTGAATCTGTGCCCTCTGGGCGACTCCATCGAACCGTTTTTGAAATCGGTGATGGTTCGCTTTCCGGGTCAGTTCGAGGCGCGCATTCTGACGCCGCAGGCGCAGCCGGCATGAGTACGGCGACCACACCGCAGACCGAGCTCGTCAGCCTGACAATCGATGGCGTCCCGGTGAACGTTCCGAAAGGAACGCTCCTCGTGGAAGCCGCTAAGACGGTCAAGCAAGAGATTCCGGTCTACTGCTATCACACAAAGTTGGGGCCGGCGGGACTCTGCCGCATCTGCCTCGTCGACATCGAAGGGGCGCCGAAGCTCCAGATCGCCTGCAACACCGTCGTGGCCGACGGCATGGTGGTGCGGACGCGCGGCGAGCGCGTCGAAGCGGCTCGCGCGATGGTGCTGGAGCTCTTTTTGGTCAACCATCCGTTAGACTGTCCGATCTGCGACAAGGGCGGCGAGTGCGACCTGCAAGATTACGCGATGGCCTATGCGCGCGGCAACTCCGACGTCGCCGATCCGAAGCTCGCGAAACCGAAGGCGGTCGATCTAGGCCCGACGATCGTTCTCGACGAGGAGCGCTGCGTCGTCTGTCAGCGGTGCGTCCGCTTCGACGACATCATTGCGGGCGAACGGCAACTCGTCGTCAAGGACCGAGGAGCCCGAGACATTATCGCGACCGCGAGCGGCCGTCCTTATCGCCACAACTTCACGGGAAACGTCACGGAGCTCTGTCCGGTCGGCGCCTTGACCTCGAAAACCTATCGCTTTAAGTCCCGTCCGTGGGATTTGGAGCGCACGCAAACGAGCTGCACGCAGTGTGCCGTGGGTTGCCGGCAGTACGCCGACGTGCGATATGGCAAGCTTTTGCGAACGATGCTCGTCGAGGAAGACCAAATTTCGGACGGTTGGCTCTGCGATCGCGGCCGCTACAACATCGGCTTCTATGAGTCGCCGGACCGTCTAACGCAGCCGCTCTATCGCAAGCATGGAAGTTGGACCCAGGTCGGCTGGGAAGACGCGTTTTTCCTTTGGTCCAAGGCCATTACCGATGCGATCGCACAGCGCGGCGCGGAGAGCGTCGGCGCAATTGGCGGCGGACGGCTGACCAACGAAGAAGCATTTGCACTCGCCCACGTCTTTCGCGGCGCAGGCGTGCGAAATCTCGATTGGCGCGCAGGGCTCCAGCGTCAGGCGACACCCGGCGCGCGCGCCGGTTCGCTCGAGGTACTCGATCGCGCGCAAGCGATCGTGATTGCGGGAGAGTCTCCGGAGCAACGCGCTCCCGTGCTGTGGCTGCGCATCCAAAAAGCCGCGCGCAACGGCGCAACGATCGTTTCGGACGAATCTGCTGAGAAGGCTCGCGCGGCCGTCGGAGATGCGACCCGCGTCGCGCTGATTTGGGACGGCCTGGACCAAAAGGTGGGAAGCGGTTACGCGCAGACCTTTGCCGATCTCTCCGAGTTGGCAACCTACATCACGAGCGAACAAGCCAACGCGCGCGGGGCGGAAGCGATGGGCATGCTGCCGGTCAGCGGCGCCGGGTACGCGCCGCTCGAACGGGCATACGACACGTTTGAGATGCTCGAAGCGGCGCGCGACAGCCGACTCGCGGTACTCTCGATTTTCGGGGCGAACCCGGCCCGTAATGCGGCGGATCCGGCAGCGGTCTGCGCGGCGCTCGACGCGACACCCTTCGTCGTCGTCAGCGAGCTCTTTATGACCGAGACCGCGCAACGAGCGACTCTCGTTCTGCCCGCCGCCGGCGCCTTCGAGAAGAGCGGTACGACCGTAAATCTCGCCGGCGATCTGCTTCCGGTGAGCGCCTCGCTGACGCCGCCCGACTTCATACGCTCCGATTTCGAAATCCTCGGCGACTTGGCTGCGGCGCTTGGCGTCTCACTCCCAGCGACGCCGGAACTCGAGCGCTTGGTGATCCTTGCGGCCACGACCGAGCCGCGCGATTTTACGCTTGGCGACGAACGCTTTTTCTCAGCGTCTGCGCGAAGCGCAGTCCCTAGCCCTTCGACCTCGCTCGGGACAGGCTCCGTAGAACGGTCGATCCTTTCGGGAGGCGGAACGTGGCTCCACGATCCGTCGCTTGCAAAGATGAGGACCTCATAGATGCCGGTGTGGCTTGAGGTCCTCATTAAATCGGTGATACTGCTCTTCGTCGTCGTAACGTCGTTTGCGTATGCCATGCTGGCCGAGCGCAAGATTCTGGGATGGATGCAGCTGCGTCCCGGGCCGAATCGCGTCGGTCCCTGGGGGCTCTTGCAGCCT
>Ga0209275_10000103_pt1 | contig 26432 bp, 27 predicted proteins | sample HubBroMetageREF2_FD_188344 | JGI IMG/M metagenome (GOLD analysis project Ga0209275, IMG submission 188344) | Reference soil microbial communities from the Hubbard Brook experimental Forest, New Hampshire, USA - Hubbard Brook CCASE Soil... | ecosystem: Environmental > Terrestrial > Soil >... | reverse complement strand
CCTCGCTGTCGGTGAGGGTCACCGCGATCCGATCACCCCCGACCCGTGCCTTCAGCTCAGCTGGCGGACCGCTGGCCACGATGCTGCCGCGGTCGAGTACGACGATCGTGTCGGCGAGACGGTCGGCCTCCTCCAGGTATTGGGTGGTGAGCACGAGCGTGGTCCCCGCGTCGACGAGCCGTCTGAGCAGCGCCCATAGGTCGTTGCGGGCCTGCGGATCGAGACCTGTAGTCGGCTCATCGAGGAACAGCACGGGCGGTTCGCCCATGAGGCTCGCCGCCAGGTCCAGGCGGCGGCGCATCCCGCCGGAGAACGTGCGCACCAGCCTGTCCGCGGCGTCACTGAGACCGAGCTGCTCGAGCAGCTCCTCGGCACGGGCTTTGACAAGGGCGCGTGGCAGGTGGTAGAGGCGTCCGACCATCTCGAGGTTCCGGCGTGCCGAGAGCAGGCCGTCTACAGTCGCGTACTGGCCTGCGAGCCCGATGCACTCGCGCACGCGTGCGGCGTCAGTGACGACGTCGAGACCAGCGACGCTCGCGCGACCGCTGCTTGGCAACGCGAGCGTGGTGAGGATGCGGATCGCGGTGGTCTTACCCGCGCCATTGTGCCCGAGCAGCCCGAGCACCGAGCCGTTAGGGACGTTCAGCTCGACGTCGCAAAGCGCCCACAGATCGCCGTAGCGCTTGCCGAGGCCTTCGGTCACGACGCCTGCGTGTGGCGGGCTCGTCAGCTGTCCGGAGCGTCTGGCAGATGTCATCCCAGCAACTTAGCGTCAGCCTCCACGGCCAGCCGAACGCACGTGAGTGAGGGCCGTCCGGCTCGCGGCTAGGCCGCGAGCCGGACGGGGAGCAGCTTGAGCTGATTGATGAAGGGCGATTCCACGTATTGCGGCCCACCGGCCCCGCTGGCGAGTTGCATGCGAGGGAAGCGCATGAGCGTCTCCTCGAGCATGATCTTCAGCTCCAGGCGGGCGAGTGCGGTCCCCAGGCAGAAGTGTCGTCCACCGGCGCCGAAGGCTTGATGCTCGGGGTTGCGACGCACATCGAAGCGATCGGGGTCCTCATGGCGTGTCTCGTCGCGGTTGGAGGAGACGTACCACAGCACCACCTTCTCCCCTGCGCGGATCTTCTGCCCGTGGAGCTCAGTGTCGCAGGTGGCGGTGCGGCGGAAGTGCGCGAAGGCCGGGAACATCCGTAGCGCCTCCTCGACTGCGGACGGGACGAGCGAGGGGTCCTCCATTAGCAGCCGATGCTGCTCAGGGTCTTCCAACAACGCTCGCATAGCCGAGCAGAAGGTCGCCTTCGTGCTGTCGTTACCGGCGGCCATCAGCAGGAAGAACCCCATCACGATCTCGTGCTCCTCGAGCCTCTCGCCATCGACCTCGGCGTGCACGAGAACGCTTGTCAGATCATCCGTCGGCTGCTCGCGACGCTCTGCGATCAGTCGTCCGCACCGCTCGAAGATCTCAGGGATGTCTACCTCCATCGCACCCTCGATGCCGTTGGGGTTCACATCCGGGTCGCCGGCTCCGAGCGTGGAGTTCATCAGGCGCGCCCAGATCTCATCGTCCTCTTCAGCGATCCCCATGAAGCTGCCGATCACGCGTGCGACCACCGGCTGGGCCAGATCGCCGACCAGGTCACAGCTCTCGCGGGCGGGTGGGCCCTGCAAACGGTCGAGCACCCTGACGACGATCGCGCGGATGGCATCCTCGTGAGCGGCGATCCGTCGCGGCGTGAAGCCCGCCTGAAACAGTGCCTTCAAACGATCGTGCTTGGGCGGATCCATTCCGATGAACATCGCGTTCACCAGCTCGATCGGAAGGACACTCGCAGCCGTTATGCCCTGCTCTGAGGAGTATGTGCGCCAGTCGCGGCTGACCGTGTGGATGTCCTCCGCGGTCGTGACCGACCAGTAGCCCGGCTCATCTGGGAACTCTTCAATGCTCTCGGTCCAGTGAATCGGGCAGCCGCTGCGCATCCGCTTGAACAGCTCATGCGGCGGGCCGTCGAGCCAGTGCTCGCGCGCCGAGAGTTCAACGCTCTCGAGATCGCTGCCAATCGCCGCCATCTTCGACTCCTCCGCGATCGCTGCCAAGTACCCCGTACATGCTACTGGCTGGCCGGCCAGCATGCGTCAACGCATCGGTCATGCCGAGCGCATTATGCGCGCGCCGGCTGGCACCAGCCAGACGGGCGCTCTACAGCCGATCGCCGGGCACATGCGGGGGTGTGTGCTGGCGTTCCACCAGTAGCTCCCCGACGGTCAGGCGATCGACCCTGAGCTCGCCGACGTCGAGCGAACCGATCGACGCACGGCGGATGGCAAGCCGGCCGATGGCCATTGCCCCGACAGCCACGGCACCCCCAGCGAGCGCGCCGACGGCGAGTGCTCCCAACGATGCCGCCCCGCGTGCGCCAGGTGCCCGTATTCCGCGCCGGCGACGGTCAGCTCGTGCCATGAGGTTGCGCGCCGCGGACAACGCGCCCGGCGAACGTGAGCATGCTCGTCAGGTGGGCTTCGACCGTTGCCAGGTTGTGTTCGCCGGGATAGATCGCGCCCTCGGCCGCGGCGCCGGCGCCGCGCAATGCGGCGGCGAACGGCAGGTCCTCGTCAGGATTGGCGATGTGGTCCTGTTCGGCGCCGTACACGAACGCGTGCATGCCCAGCCGCGTAAAGATCGGCTGGTCGCTGCGCAGATCGCCACCGAGTCCGTTGAAGAAGCCGATCCAGCTCTCGACCACGCCGAAGCGGTAGGGGTTCGCGAGTGCGACGTTCATGGCGCCGTAGCCGCCCATCGAGTCACCCATAACCGCGCGTGCGTCGCGTGCGGGCACAGTCGGCAGCATGCGGTCGATCATTTCCTGCACTTCCAGGACGTAGCGTTCGTAGCCCAATCCGCCCGCATTGCGCCAGTTGTTCGACCCCGGACCGCCCTGGATCATCACTGCGATCACCGGCGGGATCACGTGGTGTGCGATCAGCTCATCGAGCTGACTTTGCAGTCCGATCTGCAGGAACGCGCTGTTGGACTGGTCATCGCCCGTGAGCAGGTAGAAGACCGGATAGTGCGCCGTGGTGCTTTCGTAGCCGCGAGGCAAGTAGACGAGGAAGGAGCCGATCCCGTGTACCGCGGGCGAGGCGTAGTTCGCTTCGAGGATCGAGCTTCCGGCCGCGTCACGGCTGACGGGCTGTAGCGTCGGTAGCGTCGACACGGCGGGCGCTGAGCTGATCGCGGGCGCTTCCTGTTCGACAGCCCCAGTGCCGGCGGTGCTCACGAGGCTCGAGAGCGACAACTGTTCGCCGTTCGCGAGTATCAGGCAGAACGCCGCGAGAACGCTCAGCAGCAGCGCGGTGGCAAGCCGCTGGGTCCGGGTGCGGGGCCCTCGCCACGCCGGGGGTCCGGCAGGTTGAGCGATGGCTGGTTCCCGCCGAGGCGGGAAGGCGGGTACCCACGGTGGCGGCAGGACTTCGACCGCCGCGCCTCCTTGCCCCGGCCAGCTCCAGTCACCGAGGCTGTCCAGCCACACCTGGGTTCGCGATGCTCTCATTGCTACAGACATTGACGAGATTCAATGAAGGGCGAGCCGGAAATCCAACCCCTGCATGAGCGCGCCCATGTTGCAGGCGCGCGTGCAGCTTTTCAGCTTGTGCTCCACACCTCCCCCACGCCGGCGAACCCGAGCGCGTTCTTGGTCGCTTCGGTGAGGTCGAATTCGCGCCCGGCAACGTATGGGCCACGGTCGACGACCGGAACGCGGACCGTGCGCCCGTCGTAGCGAAGCGTGATGATCGTGCCACATGGGAGCGTCTTGTTAGCGACGCCCATGGTTGAGCTCGTGAGCGACCCTCCGCACGCGAGGCTGCCGCCACCGCCGTACCAGGATGCCTCCGCCAGGCGGTAGACGTTCAGCCTCCCGAGTCGGCGATGGGTGGCGAGCTCCGTGGCGTTGCCCGCGAAGCGCAAGCGCGCCCAGCGGCTGCCTGTCTGGCGCGGCACGTAGTTGAGCCGAAAGCGGCCGTTGGCGCCGCTGCGGGCGCGTACGAGCGTCTTCCAGCCGTGGTTACCCAGGGTTTGCAGTGCGACCAGCTCCCCGGCCGGGGCCGGCCTGTGGTCTTCGAGGAGCGTGCCTGTGACGCTCGCTCGATGGCCGGCTAGGACGTTGAGCTGGTAGCTGCGCGCATGTAGCTCGGTTTGCACTGGAGTGACGATGGTCGGATCGGTTGCGGCGATCCCGACCGGAGCCAAAGGCGCCGCGGGCTGCGGCGTCGCGGGGACGTACAAGATTGACGAACCTCCTTGTTTGCACCTACGGGGTTAGCTGTCGGGCTCACGGCCGACTGCACACGTCAACCAGACGCGCGTCATCCGGGCGTTACGGACGCAGCAGCGGCCGATTCGCCCCATCCGGTCCGCTTTTTTGCGGCCCGGCAGTGGGTCCCCCGCTCGCCTCCATCAACGGAGACAACTCGGTGAGTCGAACAATCGTTCGGAGCATAGCTGCTCAGCAGGGCGTTTCTGTGACGAGCCGCACACACGGGCAGTCACCAGATGGGCCTCATTTGCGGGATTTTGGCGTTCCAGCGCGGTTTTTGCGTTGTCGCGTGCAATCCGTAAGTTGGCCCGTTTTATTAGAGACAAACACAGCGGCTTCACCGTTGAAAGCGCCGTTTCATTACATATTCTCGACGTCGAGGACGAGCTCGTCCATGCCTTGCGCCCACATATCGATGTCCAGCTCCTCGGCCAGCATCTCACAGGCCTCGAGCGCTCGCTCAGAGGTGCAGTCCCGACACGGGTCGGCCGTTGGCCCAGAGAAATAGGTCCAATCCGACACACAGCCACGCACCTCTAGCATCTGCTCAGGACGAAAGCCTGGTGTCACATTTGAGATGGCGAATTCAACACGTAATGTTTGTTCACTTGTCATCGTCGGGCCATCCTAAGAACAGGTACTGCAGCTGCTCGAGCTCCAATCGACTGGAAAGCCCGTCCGGCAGGTTCCCTTCCACGTCACGCGTCTACGACACGGCCTCACCCGAACAGGTCACTGAAGCGGTGCGTTCGTTTCTAAACCGCACTGGCGCTATCTCCACCCGCAAGGTAGTCAGGCGGTGAAGGCCGTGCGCCCAAAGCATCACACTCATGGTGGTGTCACCGAGCGGTCATTGACGCCGACCTCCGGAGAAGCACTAGCGCGGGCGCTCGTGCTCGAGGCCCGCCAACGCGCTCCGCACACCCATCGACACGCTGAGCCGAGCCCGCCGGATCGTCGTTGAGCCGGAAGTCTTTCCGGCATGATCCAGATGCTTGGATCCCTACCTAGGAGCGCGCAACATGTCGCTGGACGCAAGCAAGATCGGGCAGGTCGTGGCAGAACAGATGGAGGCCCTCGAAGGGCGGTTTGGCGATGATTGCCAGATCGGCGACGTGTGCACGATCGTCGAGGTGCTCGGCCCGCATGGCTCGTCCGTAGCGGTGCGTCCAGGTGCGGATGTGCGCCCGCATGGACTGATTGGCCTGCTGCGGATGGCTGAGCGCATCGCGCTCAACGACGTGCAGACAGAGTCCTCGGAGGACGAGTGAGATCGTCGCTCGTGCACACACGTTTCGCGCAGGTCGTTGACGCGGGCGCTCGCAACCGCGACAATCGCGGTCGTGGCTAACCCCGACCGCCTGACAGCACTCGACTCGACGTTTCTACATCTCGAGGACCACTCCGACGCCCACATGCACGTCGCGTCGGTGATGGTGTTCGATGGATCCGCACCCACGCTGCAGGAACTGATCGACCACGTGCTCAGCCGGCTGCACCTGGTGCCGCGCTACCGCCAGCGCCTGGCGTATGTGCCCCTCGGCCAGGGCCGGCCTGTATGGACGGACGACCCGCACTTCAATGCCTACTACCACATCCGCCACACCGCGCTGCCACGACCAGCCGACGACGACGCGCTCAAGCGCCTGGCCGGGAGGCTGTTCTCACAGCGCCTGGACCGCTCTAAGCCGCTGTGGGAGATCTGGCTGGTGCAGAACATGTCCGGCGGGCGCTTCGCGCTGATCGCCAAGACCCACCACGCGCTCGTAGACGGCATCTCCGGCGTGGACATCACCACCGTGCTGTTCGACACCGCCCGCAAGCCGGCCCCCACCGGAAGTGCGACGCCATGGAGCGCCAAGCCGCTGCCGGGTCCCGCGAAGCTACTCGGCGAGGCGCTGATCGAACGCTCGACCGTCCCCGCCGAGATGGCGCGCGGCGCCCGCGCGCTCTTGCGCGCGCCCAGGAGAGCGGCCGCGCAGCTCAAGGACGGCCTCGCCAGCGTCGGCGCAACGACCCTCGCGGGGATCAACCAGCCGGCGCCCCCGAGCCCGTTCAACGTGGACATCGGGCCCCATCGTCGCTACACGTTCCTGGACACCGACCTAGCACAGTTCAAGGCGATCAAGGACTCCCTCGGGGGCACGCTCAACGACGTCGTGCTGAGTGCCGTCAGCCTGTCTCTCGGGCGCTATCTACGCGATCACGGCCACGACACGGACGGCCTCGTGCTGAAGGCAATGGTGCCCGTGTCGGTTCGCTCCAAGGCCCAGCGCGGCACGCTTGGCAACCAGGTGGCCGCAATGTGGGCACCCCTACCCGTCGGGATCGAGAACCCCGCTGAGTGCCTGCACGAGATCGCCATCGCAATGGAGGATCTGAAGAAGGGTGGCCAGGCGGTCGGAGCGCAGGTCCTGACCAACCTTGCCGGCTTCGCTCCGCCGACGATCCTCAGCCAGGCCGCGCGCCTGCAGGCCCGCCAGCCGTTCTTCAACCTCGTCGTCACCAACGTGCCCGGGCCCCAGTTCCCGCTGTATCTGCTCGGCCGGCGCCTACAGGTGCTCTACCCGGTGGTGCCGCTCGCGCAACGCCAGGCGCTCGGGATAGCGGTCATGAGCTACGACGGCCACCTCGGCTTCGGTCTCCTCGGCGACTATGACGCGTTGCCCGATCTCGAGGAGATCGCGCTCGATCTGCAGTGGGCGATCTCAGCGCTCTCGCGCGCCGCCGGCGTGCGTCCGCCGGCTGGCAGAGCAGCGGTCGCCCGCGCCAAAGGACGGAAGTCAAAAGCCGCACATGACAACGGCGCTCGTCCCCCCGCAAAGCGAGCCGCGGGCGCGCGTTCGGCGACGAAGCGCAGCTGAGCGCCTGGCGCTCAGAACCCGCTTGGCTACGCTTGCAGCTAATGCGCCTGGCCCTCTGCCAGCTGAACGCCACCGTCGGCGATATAACGGGCAACGCCGAGCGCATCCGCGCAGGCATACACGCTGCCACTGACGCCGGCGCGGAGCTCGTGCTCTTCCCGGAGCTTGCGCTCACCGGCTACCCACCCGAGGATCTCCTGCTCAAGGAGCATTTCCTCTCAGACGCCGCCGCAGCACTGCGCGAGCTCGCCGGCGAGGCACGCGAGATCGTCGCCGTCATCGGCTTCCCCGAGCGCGCCAAGGATGTCTTCAACTCCGCCGCCGTGCTCGCCAACGGGTCCGTGCACGCCGTCTACCGCAAGGTCTACCTACCCAACTACGGCGTCTTCGACGAGCAGCGCTACTTCCAGGCCGGGCCTGCCGGGGCGGTGATCGAGGTGGGCGCCGAGCGCGTCGGCCTGACCGTGTGCGAGGACATCTGGGAGCCCGGCCCACCCGCCAGCGACGAGGCGCTCGCCGGTGCCACCTTGATCCTCAACATCTCCGCGTCCCCATATCACGCTGGCAAGGGTGCCGAGCGTGAGCGCATGTTCGCCCAGCGCGCCCGCGACAACCTCGCCTGCGTGGCCTTCTGCGCGCTCGTCGGCGGGCAGGACGAGCTCGTGTTCGACGGGCACTCCTGCGTGATCGACCACACCGGCGCCACGATCGCGCGCGCCGCACAGTTTCGCGAGGAGCTGCTCGTATGCGACATCGACCTGCAGGCCGCTGGCGCCGCGCGCCTGCGTGACCCCAGCCAGCGCCCGGCCGCCAGGCGCTCGCAGCGCAGCGCGCTCGTGCTGCCCGCATTGGCGGCTCGCACCAGCAACGCCGAGGGGCCCCTGGCGTTGCCCGGTGGCGCGCTGGCCGAGCCGCTCGCGCCCCAGGAAGCGGAGGTCTACGCGGCGCTCGCGCTCGGCCTGCGCGACTACGTGCGCAAGAACGACTTCCAACACGTCGTGCTGGGTCTCTCCGGTGGGATCGACTCCGCGCTGGTGGCCTGTCTGGCAGCCGATGGGCTCGGACCGGAGTGCGTGAACGTTGCGATCATGCCCTCCCCCTACTCCTCCTCCGCGACCCAGGACGACGCGCGCGCGCTCGCCGCCGCGCTCGGCGTGCACGCCCACGAGTTTGCGATCGAGCCAGTCATGGGCTCCTACGAGAACGCCCTGCGCCCCGAGTTCGCCGGGCTCGCACCCGATCTGACCGAGGAGAACCTGCAGGCGCGCATCCGCGGCAACCTGCTGATGGCGCTCTCCAACAAGTTCGGCTGGCTCGTCCTGGCCACCGGCAACAAGTCGGAGATGTCCGTTGGCTACACCACCCTCTACGGCGATCTCGCCGGCGGCTTCGCCGTCATCAAGGATGTGCCAAAGACGCTCGTCTACCGCCTCTGTACGTGGCGCAACTCCCCCGCCGGCGCCCTCACCGCGGACGCGATCGTCAGCCAAGCCGGCGGTCCTCTCGCGGGCGCCGACGACACCACCGCGCTTGCCGCCCGCGAGCCGATCCCGCTATCGATCGTCGAGCGTGCCCCCTCCGCCGAGCTGCGCCACGATCAGCGCGACGAGGATTCCCTGCCTCCGTATGAGCTGCTCGACAGGATCCTGGAGGGCTATGTGGAGCTCGACCACAGCAGCGAGCAGTTGATCGCACAAGGGCTGCCCGCAGAGGAGGTCGAGCACACGATCCGACTGGTCGACCTCGCCGAGTACAAGCGCCGCCAAGCACCGCCCGGCATCAAGATCACCCCGCGCGCATTCGGGCGCGACCGGCGTATGCCGATCACCAACCGCTATCGGGGGTAGGACACCGCGGCTGGTGGGCTGGAATGGGTGGGCTGGGGTGGGTGGGCTCTCATATACCACCGGGCGTTTAGGCTGCGGGCGTGCTGCCTCGCCGCCTTGCCGCCTCATCGCTCGCCGCGCTGTGCGCGCTTGGCATGGGTGCCTGCGCCAATACGCTGCAGACCACACCCATACCCCACAACACCCTCGAGGGACTCGAGATGGCGCCGTTCCCCGTGTACTGGCTGGGGCGCTCCTTCCAGGGCATGGCCGTCAGCGAAGCCACGCATGACGCGAGCGGCTCCTACAGCGTTCAATACGGCAACTGCGCCGAGGGCGGCGAGGGCGCGTGCGTGCATCCGCTGCAAGTGGTGAGCTCACCCGACAACAGCTTCCTGCCCGGCGGCTCAACGCCCAAGCGCTCGACGACCATCAGAGGCGTGGCCGCCGTGCTGGCGCGGGCTGGCAGGACGGTCGTAATCGCCACCGCCGGGGTCGTCGTGGATATCTATGCCGCCAACGCGAGCAGTGCTCGGGCAGCAGCCAAGACGATCGTGCCGATCAACTTCCTCGGTGCGCCTGAAGCGCCGCTGCCAGCCGCACTACCGAACACCGGCTACGGCGAAATGCCGCTGCCCGCTCAAGTTCCGCGCCCGCTGCATGCGCTGGGCTAGCGTGCGCGCGGCGCACACGCGGCAGGACTCTCATGCCTCCCCTGGGCGTGTGCCGGCGGCGGCGGCGATCGGGCGCACCGCGACCGTCATTCGCGTGACCGCGCACGTCCGGTCGGCGTCGTCGCTGAAGCGCACATCCCATACCCAGGTCGTACGGCCCCGGTGCACGCGCGTAGCAAGCGCGTGAATGACGCCGTCGGTGACAGGCCGCAGAAAGCTCGTGCTGTTGGACAAGCCCATCGCCATCTCTCCCTGCTCGGCCACCGCCAAGCCGGTGCCAAACGACGCGATCGACTCGGCGATCGACGCGTACACGCCGCCGTGTACTAGCCCCGCTGGCTGCTTGAGCTCCTCGCGCACCGCCACCTGCGCGCGGACCTCAGTGTCCGAGAAGGACAGGAACTCCAGGCCATAGAGGCGATCGAAGCCCACCAGCACCTCGTTGATCTGCTCAGCGGCCGGGGTGCCCATGCCGGCGCCACGATAGCCTACGGTCGTTCGTTAGGGTCCTGTAAGGATCTCCACCTGCGGTGGCGGACGTTCATACACCATGAGCAGACTGGACGAGCTTCCACCCGACCAGCGCGCGGCGCTCTCACTGCTGCTGCGCCAACACAAGAGCTACGCCGAGGTGGCGTCGCTACTGGGCATCGCCGAACGCGCCGTGCACGACCGCGCGCATGCCGCGCTCGCTGTGCTCGCCCCGCGCCAGGCGCGCGAGCTGACGCCCGATCGCCGTCGGGAGATCGGTGACTACCTACTCGGCCAGCAGTCAGGTGTGGCCGAGCGCCTGCGGACCCGCACGCTGCTCAGCAGCTCCGAGCCAGCACGCGTATGGGCTGCTGCGCTCGCCGCCGAGCTCGCCCCGCTGGCAGGTGCCGGGCTGGCAGAGATCCCGCCCGCTACGCCGCAGCGTCTAGGAGATCTTTCGTCCTCCGCGTCTGCCTCCGCAGCTACCGGCGGCGGCGCATCCCCGCGCGTGCCGGCCCGCTCACAGCAGAGCTCGCGGCTCGGCGGTGCGCTGCTGCTGGCGGCGATCGTCGCGGCAGTGGTCGTGGCTGTCGTCCTGCTCAGCGGTGGCGGCTCGAAATCAGCGAGCACGACAGCCAGCAAGACCTCCAGCACCGCCGCGAGCAAGACGGGGCCGACCGTCGAGAATCAGATCGCGCTGAAGCCCACGCCGCACACCAAGAGCGGCAGCATCGGCGTGGTCGAGATCCTCGCCGAAAAAGGCAAACAGGCGTTCTTCATCGAAGCCCAGCACATTCCTGAGTCCAAGGGCTTCTACTACGCGATCTGGTTGTACAACTCGCCAAAAAGCTCCCTGCCGCTCAGCAAGAGCCCCGCGGTCGGCTCGACCCACCGGCTCGCTGGCGGCTCGCTGCTGCCGAGCACCGCCGGCGACTACCGCGAAGTTCTGCTTACGAAGGAGACCAACCCGCACCCGAGCCATCCCGGTCACGTGGTCTTGCGCGGCCCGTTCAGCTTGACCGGCTGAGCGGCAACAGCTTCCCTGGGTTCATGATCCCCGCGGGGTCGAGCTCTGCCTTCAGCGCGCGCAGCGCTTGCAGGCCACCGACCCCCAGCTCCCGCTCCATCCATTGGATGTGATCGCGCCCGACGGCGTGGTGGTGGGTGATCGTGCCGCCGCCAGCCATGATCGCATCGCCGGCGGCCTGCTTGACAGCTTGCCACTGGCCGATCTCATCGCCCTCGCGCTGGCGAGCGATCAGCGTGAAGTAAAGCGACGCGCCGGTCTCATACACGTGCGAGATGTGGCACATCACAAGGCCTGGCGTCCCGCCCTGGCGTAGCGCCTGCGCGATCGCCTCGCGCACGCCGCGGTGGAGTGCCTGTAGCTTGGACCACTGCGCGGCCGTCTCCAACGTCTCCACCAGCACCCCATGCGTCAGCAGCTCATCACGCAGGTATGGCGCTGAGAAGCGCCCCTTCAGCCACGCCTCGCCCGGCGAGCGTCCGACCGTCAGTCCCCCGCAGCGGCGGACCAGCTCCAGAGCTCGCGTGCGCCGACTGGAGAGCTCCCTGCCCGCCCCCTCGAAGCCGAGGATCGCAAGGCAGCCGCCGTCATATCCACGCAGTGCCAGGTAGGCGCGCCCCGCGCGTCCCTTCACACCGCCGCTGCCCGCGAGCGCCAGCGACATGCGCGTCTCCTGCTCATCTGACACGCGCGCCACGTCCGGCAGGGCGTGCTCGCGCGCCAGCCAGCGCAGCGCCTGCTCGCCAGCGGCGAAGTCCTCGAAGAAGACGCCCTCGTAGATACGTTCGCGCGGTGCCGGACGCACCCGGAGCGAGAGCTCGCTGATCACCCCGAGCGTCCCCTCTGAGCCGACCAGCAGCTGGCGTAGTCCCGGTCCGGCCGCGCTCGCAGGCAGCGCCGGCAGCGCAATGTCCGTCGCGGGCGCTGCCACGCGCAGGCCCAGCACCAGCTTCTCGATCGCGCCGTAGCCCGTGGATGCCTGTCCTGCTGACCTGGTGGCAGCGCAGCCGCCCAGCGTGACGTACTCGAAAGACTGCGGAAAGTGCCCAAGGGTGAGATCTGCGAGGGCCAGCCGGCGCTCGAGTGCCGGTGCGCGGATTCCAGCCTGCACGGTGACCGTCGCGGAGGCTCTGTCGAGATCGAGCAGCGCAGACATGCGGGCCATGTCGAGTGCCAGCACGCCGCTGTGACTCCCGCGCAACGGCGCAACGCCACCGACGACGCTCGTGCCGCCGCCGAACGGCACGATTGCAAGCGAAGCGCGCGTACACAGCTCGAGCAGCGCACGCAGCTGATCGTGGCTCGAGGGATAGACGACCGCATCGGGCGCGCCCTCGGGTTCGCCCGCACGTAGACGCACGAGATCGGGATAGCCCTTGCCCGCGGCGTGCAGCACGCGCTCGAGGTGCTCATCGCGGACGTTTTGCGCACCAACTATCTCGCGCAACCGCGCGAGCACCGACGATCCGAGCTCTCCAGCTCCCAGACGCACACGGCTGAGTGCCACGGGCGGGCGGGGACGTGCGGCCAGCCCGACGTGCTCACGCAGGAAGCCAAGCGCGTGCGCGGGCAGCAGCGGCGGGTGTGCCGGGTCGCCCCAGCCCCACCAGCGCATCACCGGCACTGCGGGCGAGTCAGACACTGATTCGTTCGAGGTTGTCGAGCGCCTCATCGAGCGTGCGCTGGGCTGCGCGGCGCACCATGCGCCCGCCGATGCGCGGTGATAGGCCGGCAAGCATGCCGAAACGCGGAGAGAAGCCGGCAAGCGTTTGGCGCAGCTCGATCGTCACCGTGGTCGCGCCGTCCACGGGCGTGAGGCTCACGTCGGTCTCAGCCGAGCGCAGCACGCGCGCGAACGGCGTGCCCTGCACGCGCTGAGCCCATGTGAGCAGACGCGCGCTCCCGTCCTTTGCGACGACGTCGAAGTCCGCGCGTACCACCTTGCCCTTGCGGGTTTTCATGACCTCCGTGAACGCCCCGCCGTGGACGTCCTCCACGCGCGTAACGCGTGGCCACCAGCGCGGCAGGTGATGCGGATCTGCAACGAGATCCCATAGCTGCTGCACGGGCGCATCGATCGTGCGGCTGCGGCGCGCGGTTGGCACGTATGCCAGCCTAGGACTCGTAGGTCAGCAGGGCGTGCACGTCACGCCCTGCGAGGCGCTCGCGCCCGGCCAGGAACGCGAGCTCGATCAAAAAGCCACAGCCCACGACCTCGCCGCCGAGCGCCTCGACGAGCTCGCACAGGGCCGCCGCTGTACCGCCGGTGGCAAGCAGGTCATCGTGCACGAGCACGCGCCGGCCGCTGGCGACCGCGTCGGTGTGCAGCTCGAGCTGGCTGGCGCCGTACTCGAGTAGGTACTCCGCGCTGACCGTCTCATATGGAAGCTTGCCGGGCTTGCGCGCGAGCGCGAAGCCCGCGCCGAGCTCCAGCGCCAGCGCCGGCCCCAGCAGAAAGCCACGCGCCTCAGCCGCCACCACGCAGTCGACATCTAGCGGCCGCGCGTACGCGGCCAGCTGGCGCACGCAGTCAGCCAGCGCGCCAGCGTCGGCCATCAGCGGTGTGATGTCCTTGAAACCGATCCCCGGCCGGGGGAAGTCAGCTATCTCGCGGATGAGCGAGCGCAGGTTGGTCGATGCCTGGGTCATCGGACCTCGGCGCACGAGAGAACGCCACAGCGCTCTGCCGCCCGAGGACCAAGCAGATCAAGGACGCAGTGAGCGTGGCATGCTGTGCACGCGAGCGACCGAGGACGCAGAGATGCGCAGGCCATCGGGCGTCAGCGGACGATCTTGCGCAGGTCTCGAATCAGCAGCAGGTGCTTGAGATGGGTGGCCACCGCCGCGAGGTTCTCGAGCGCCTCGACTGCCTCCTTGCGACGCTCGGGATTGCGCGAACGCAGCGCCGGCGCGAGGATCTGCTGCAGCAGGTTGGCCTCGCGATCGGCTGATGAGCGAAACACGCGCAGGTTGCGCCCGCCGACGCCATAGCGGGCGAGCTCGGCCACCGCCGCGATGATCTCGCGCTCGGTCTCATCGAAGTAGCGCACGCCGCCGCGCATCTCCCCCTTGACGACGCCGAACTCTTCGAGCTCACGTACGAGCTTGGCCTCGGCCTTGGTCTCCTCGAGCACATCGTCCAGCGAGTACAGCGCGCCGCTTGCCTGGCCGACGCTCACGCTCGGCCGCCACCCGCGCGCGCCCTCGCGCCCGACGCGACCTGGAACGGGCGGGGATTCGGCCCCACCCACCCCCGCGCCGCCGCGTCCCGCGGCGAGCTCCTGGCGAATCACCCGCAGCGGCAGGAACTCGTCGCGCTGCATGCGCAGGATCGTACGCAGGCGAGCTACGTCGCCCTGCGTGTACAGGCGGTAGCCGCCGGGCGTGCGCCGCGGCGTGAGCAGCTTTTGATCCTCGAGGTAGCGGATCTTGGAGATCGAGATGTCGGGGAACTCCTGCGCTAGCGCCTTGCACACGGCACCGATCGTCAGCGACTTCTGACGCTTGCCCAGCTCGACACGGCCCGCGTGCTCCTGCTCGGCCAGTTCGAGATCGATCTGCTCTGCGTCAGCCGGTGTCACTTGCATGGCCATCAGCGCGCGTGGAAGGTGAGCTTGTACTTGCCGACCTGCACCTCGTCGCCCTCCTCCAGGCGGTGGGAGTCGATCCGCGAGCGATTCACGTAGGTGCCGTTCAGCGAGCCGCAATCGTCCAGGTACCAGTGTTCGCCGCGGCGGATCAGCAGCGCGTGATCGCGCGAGACGGTGATGTCGTCGAGGAACACCTCGCTGTCGGGGCGCCGGCCGATGCTCATGCGCTCGCCGTCGACCGCGAAGCTCTCGCCCACGCGTCCGCCGCCGGCGCGGATGACGAGCGCTGGCCCGTGCGCGGTGACCTGCCCGAGCTCGACCGGTACGAGCTCGCCAGCCTCGTCGATGCGATAGGTAGCCGTGACCGGATCCCCGTCCGCACCACCGGGGCTCTCATCGCGCGTGAGCAGCGATCCGCAGCGCTGGCAGTAGTTGGCTCCCTCGCCGTTGACAAAGCCGCACTCGGTGCAGTGCAGGGCCATGGCCGCCTACTGCTGGCGGTTGGCCAGGATGTCGGTGAGCCGCTGGACGTCCTCGCCGGTGATCGTGATGTCGCCGTCCTCGTGCTTGTGACGCAGGCGGTTGACGAGCTCGGCGCGGAGAATGTCGATCTTGCCGTGCAAGATGCGCCGCTTGTAGGAGATCTCGGTCTCCTCCTCGGCCAGCTGCGCAATTACGTCTTTCAGTTCGACGTCCGTCAGCGAACCAAGATCGGGAAACGTCTCGTCCATCGTTGGCACTTCTCCTCTCGCGGCGCCTCGGCGGCTTGGAAACACGCCGGCAATCCGCCGGCCACGGGGGCAGTATAGACCAAAAGGTCAAGCTGAGCTTGAGGCTATGGGCCAGCTCCGGTTCGCAGCTGTCGTACGCCCGAGCAGGCGTACAGAACGGTGGCGACGAGTGCAAGCGCGAGGCCCACGTACAGCAGCACTTCAGCGAACTTGTCGAGGCTGGCCATGGCGAAGAAGAACGACCCCATCACAGGCGCCACCGCGAGCCTGCCGGGCCAGTTGATGCGCAGCTCGACGCCGCGGGAAATGCCATAGCGCCCCGCGATCAGCATCGCCAGCTCGCGTGCTGCCAGCAGCGCGAGCGCCCAGCGTGGCAGCAGGTGAAAGCGCCATGTCACGACCACGCCGCAGAGCACGAGCAGGCGGTCGGTAACGGGGTCCATGAGCGCGCCCAGTCGGCTGTACTGGCGGGTCACGCGCGCCGCGATGCCGTCCGCGTAGTCGCCCCAGCCGATCACTCCGAAAACCGTCGCTATCAGCGCCCCGGTACCGTCGTGGCTCGAGAGCGCGAGGATCAGGAACACGGGGATCAGCACCAGACGCACGAAGCCGATCGCGTTGGGGAGCGTCCACGGCCGTAGCGGCGCCCCGGCCTGTGTCTGTGCCGGTGGCGGCCCTGAGCGGTCCAGTCCAAACAGGCGCCTGAACGTCAGGCGCGGCGTATCGTCCTCTAGGGGAGGCTCTGCCACAGCTCGTCCACCGCCTGTAGAAGCTGCTCCGGCTCAGCGTCCAGCGCAAGACCGGGAGCTTGTTTGCACTCGCGGCGGATCTGCACCTCGATCTCGCCAGACTCGAGCGAGCGACGCCCCACGGTCAGCCGCAGCGGGCAGCCGAGCAGCTCGGCGTCGGCGAACTTCTCGCCCGGGCCAAGATCGCGATCGTCGTAGAGAACCTCCACCCCGCCCTCGCTGAGCGTCGCATACAGCGCGTCCGCGGCGTCTCGCTCAGGCGTGCCGGGCTTGCCCAGCGTGACTAGGTGCACGGCAAACGGCGCAAGCGCCTTCGGCCAGGAAATGCCGTGCTCGTCGGCGAACTGCTCGACCGCCGCTGCCACGATGCGGGCGGGGCCAATCCCGTAGGAGGCCATCCACACCGGCAGCTCCGCTCCGTGCTCATCCAGATAGCGGGCTCCGAGCGGCTCGGAGTAGCGCGTGCCGAGCTTGAAGATGTTGCCGATCTCGATCGCCGGCTCGAGCGTCAGCGTCTCGCCGTCACGCACATAGTCCGCCCCCACCTTCTGCACGTCTGGGCTGCCCAGCGCGACCTCGACGTTGGCTGCATAGTTGGCTCCCAACAGGATTTCGTCCTCGCCTGCGGCGCATGGCGCCATGTACTCGTGCGCGCCGACGCCGCCCATCATGCCAACGTCGCCCTCGACCCTGTAAAAACGCAGCCCCGTGCGCGCCATGATGCGGTCATACGCGCCGACGTGCAGCGCGTAGCTCTGCTCCATCCCCGCCCGGTCGCGGTCAAAGCTGTAGGAGTCCTTCATCACGAACTCGCGCGTACGCAGCACGCCCGCGCGCGGGCGTGGCTCGTCGCGCTCCTTGACCTGGAAGTGGTAGACGATCCGCGGCAGGTCGCGGTAGGAGCGCACGATCTGCGCCATGTGGAAGGTGACAGCCTCCTCGTGGGTCATCGCCAGCACCAGCTCCGCGCCCTTGCGGTCCGTCAGCTTGAACAGCTCGTCGATCTCGATGCGCCCGGTCTTGCGCCACACCTCAGCCGGCTGCAGCACCGGCATCAGCATCTCCTGCGCGCCGATCGCGTCCATTTCCTCGCGGATGATCGCCACCACGCGCTGGTGCACGCGCCAGCCCGCCGGCAGCCACGTCCACATGCCCGCACCCATCTGGCGAATCAGGCCAGCCCTGACCATCAGCTTGTGCGAGATCGCCTCCGCGTCAGTAGGCGGCTGCTTCTCGGTGGGAAGTAGAGATTGGGAGAGACGGGGCATGGGGTTCTCGGATGTTGGCTGTTGGTGAGCCGTCGGCCGCTGGTGCATGACCGCGGCGCTACGGCAACACGAGCGTATATGGACGTGCGTGTGCGCGTCTGCACGGCCGGGTTGAGGCTCGTACGGGCACGGGACGACGGCGCACCATCACCTGTGGCCTGGCCGCATGTACGGGCCGTACATTCTTTCGCCTTCGACCGTGCCAGTACTTCCCGTGATGAACCGGGGTTGAGCATTGTCAGTCGTGGTGTAGCTACTGGACCGTGCTTGACCTCTATGGTTGCTATCCGCCGGTCTGTGCCCAGTGCGTGCCTATGTACACAGCCACCGCTCCGACGATTACATAGGTAACGGTCACAATGATCGTCGCCTTCTTGAAACGCGGGTCGTCGCGACGCATCTTCCCCGAATTCATTCATGTATCCGCCGCTACCAAACTCCGCACTGTCACCGTATCTGAAAATAGGCACCCAGTCGGGTGGTCCGCTTACTCAACCACTCCGTCCCCGGCGGCGTGGCCCCAGTCTTGAGAAAGAACAGTCCGCTGATCACGCAGACAACCGCAAAGGTCGCCGCGCCAACTTCCCACACACGCTCTGGCAGAAATGCAAGCGACATCTTCACCACGGATTACTTCCAACCATCAGGTTCGCACTCTACCTAGAATTCTATCACCCCAGTATACGAGTTTGCCGGCGAGGAATTCACACCCGCCGTCTGTCGTTCCCTGACAGTCATTGAAGATCCTCCAGTTTTCCGGGAGCGTGCCAAACGCCTGATCCTGCGCGATCAGAGCATCGGCTCGGATAGATATCGGCAGCGCCGGGCTCAACCAAATACGCCCGACTGACACAGGGATGTGTATCTATGACAAACACCGCATATTGGAGTTTGGCTATCGCGCAGTTTCCGACGATTTAAACGACTCAGAAACACAGACAACTAGGAAGGAAGCTCCACGGGCCCAGGTGCGTGGATAGTCCCAGCGTCCGGCGCGGACGTCGCGCCTACGTACCGCTCACGCCGAGCAACGCCGCCTGGACTTCGAGCAGGCGATCGACGTCGCCGCGGATCCCGACGACGGCGTCGTTGTAGAGAAACGCCTCCCCCAGGCGCACGATTGCGTAAGCAAGCACCCCTGGCGCTACGGGCGGGGCGAAGGCGCCGGCGGCGACCTCGGCTTCGATCATGCGCTGGACCGCGGCGACGACGCGTGGCTGGACGACCCCGCCGCTGGATGTGAGGATGCGCAGCGCACGCTCGTGCTCCTGCATGAGCAGCGCCCGCAGGCCGTGCGAGCCAGCGAACTCGCGGTTGACGCGGTCGCAGGTCGCGAGCAGCGCGACGGCGCCGCTCCCGGCAGTGGCGCTGCGGGCGGCCGCCACCCGCCGCTCGGCGAGCGTGGCGAGCATCTCCCCCAGCAGCGCGTCGCGCGTCTGAAACCAGCGGTGCATGGTTGCCCGCGCAAGGCCGAGCTCGCGCGCGATCGCCTGCACGTCGATGCGCTCTCCAGCGAGGAAGCGATCGGTGGCAAGCGCGAGCGCCGCATGACGCGTCGATGCGGCTGGGCGCCCAGGACGGCCGGCTGCGAGCTGGGTCATCGCCGAAGCTTAAACCCAGCTGCGCCACCAGAGCTCAACGCTGCCTTTGATAGAACAGCAAGTGACCAGCGAACTTCGATGCACACCCGAAAAAGGAGCCCCCGACATGGCCTACTCCGTACCACCGCTTCCGTACGCCTACGACGCGCTGGAGCCACACATCGACAAGGCGACGATGGAGTTTCACCACGACAAGCACCACCAGGCCTACGTTGACAAGGCGAATGCCGCGCTGGATGGCAGCGAGTGGGCCGACAAGCCGGTCGAGGAGGTCCTCAAGAACCTCGACAGCCTCGGCGATAAGAAAGGCCCGGTCAAAAACAACGGCGGTGGCCACTACAACCACACGCTCTTCTGGGAGAGCATGAGTCCAGACGGCGGCGGCGAGCCGAGCGGCGCGCTCGCGGATGCGATCAGCTCCACGTTTGGCTCGTTCTCTGACTTCCAGGCGAAGGTCAAGGAAACGGGCGTCAACCAGTTCGGCTCGGGCTGGTCGTGGCTCGTGAAAGATGGCTCCGGCCTAGCGGTCGTCGGGTCGGCAAACCAGGACAACCCGATCTCAGACGGCAAGACGCCGCTGCTCGGCGTGGACGTGTGGGAGCACGCCTACTACCTCAAGTATCAGAACCGCCGTCCCGACTACCTCGACGCGTGGTGGAACGTCGTCGACTGGTCGAAGGTCGCGGAGCGGTTCGCAGCCGCCTCGTAAGACCGTTTTTATGGACGCGCTTCGCGCGTGCGGCGTTCGCGGTGAGCGCGCCGGCGCGCGGGGCGCTCAGTTGCGGCTGAACCGCCGCCCCGCTACCGGCGAGACGGCCTCGTCGAGCACGACGGCGGGCTCGCCCGCTCCGGCGGTGGCGCCGGCCGGCGCCAGCATCGACTCGAGCACAGCACCAGCGCTCGCGTCCTCCTGCGCGGCGGCGGCTTCCAGTGCGGCGATGCGCTCGGGCGTCATCGCGGTCGAGTCCTCGTTCGCTGCCAGCCACGCGCGCGCGTCGGCGGCGGCGGCCTCGTCGCGCTGGACGGTCTTGCCGGCGGCGTAGTAGCGGTCGATCTCCTTGAACAGCTCATCGACGAGCTGCTCGGTGGGGACCTTCTTCAGCGGCTCGCCCTTGGAGTAGATCATGCCCATGTCTTTGGCGCCGGTGATGCCGAAGTCGGCGTGGCGCGCCTCGCCGATGCCGTTGACAGCACAGCCGAGCACGGATACCTCGATCGCGTCCTCGTAGGCTTCAAGGCGCCGCTCGACCTCGGCGACGACCGAGTCCATGTCGAACTGCAGGCGCCCGCAGGTGGGGCAGGCGATCAGGTCAGGGCCGCGCTCGCGCAGCTTCAGCGCCTTGAGAATCTCCCAGGCGACCTTCACCTCCTCCTCGGCATGGAACGTCGAGAGGGAGATGCGGATCGTGTCGCCAATGCCGTCGGCGAGCAGCGTGCCGAGACCGACGGCCGACTTCAGCGAGCCCGACCACTTGGTGCCCGCCTCGGTCACGCCCAGGTGCAGCGGGTAGGGGATTTTCTCGGACAGCATGCGATTGGAGGCGATCGTGTTCGGCACGGACGTGGACTTCATCGAGACCTTGAAATTGTCGAAGTCGAGGCTCTCCATCAGCTGCACGGTCTCGATCGCGGCGGTGACGAGCGCCTCGACCGGGTTGTCGTACTCGAGCTGGCGCAGGTGCTTGGGCAGCGAGCCGGAGTTGACGCCCACGCGCAGCGGCGTGCCGCGCTGCTTGGCCAGGGCGATCACCTCGGCGACCTTCTCGGGGCCGCCGATGTTGCCGGGATTCAAGCGGACGCAGTGAGCGCCGGCCTCGATCGCCTTGAGCGCGAGCGTGTGGTTGAAGTGGATGTCGGCGATCACAGGGATCGGAGACTCGGCGACGATTCTCTTCAGCGCCTCGGCGTCCTGCTCGCGCGGCACGGCCACGCGCACGATGTCGGCGCCAGCGTCGGCAACCGTGCGGATCTGCTCCATCGTCGCGGTCAAGTTGGCGGTCTCGGTCTTGGTCATCGTCTGCACCGCCACCGGCGCGCCGCCGCCGACGGGGACCGCACCAACGTGTATCTGTCGCTTGGATGCCATGGGATGGATTCTACGATGCCACACGTATTTGCCGGCACACGTTTGCGGGGCGCCCGTGTGGGTGCGAGACCCGGCGGGCTTGGGCGTACAGCAGCCGTCAGCCGCCGAGGTGCGTGATGTCGTTGCTGATGCCGTTGATCACCAACAGCACGAGCAGCACGATCCCGACCGAGCTGTAGCGGTACATGGCGGCGAGCGAGATCCGCCGACCGCGCGCCTTCTCGGCGAGCGACCACAGGATGTGGCCGCCGTCGAGGGGCAGGAATGGGAGCAGGTTGAGCACGGCCAGGATCAGCGAGATGAACCCGGCGAACACCAGCGCGTAGCCGGCACCCGCGAGCACCGTTTCGTGGGCGATCTCGGAGATGCCGATGATGCTGTGGAACTGGCGGCGGACTTTTGCGCTGGTAAACGCTTTGCCGATGTTCGAGAACAGGCTTCTGGTGGTGACCCACATCTCGTGCACGGCAACGCCCGCCGCAGCGAACACGCCCACTGGTTTCGGGGCGGCGCCGAAGTCAAAGCCGATCAGCATCCGTCCGAGCGCCTTGTTGTAGCGCGGGCGGATCGAGAGCGTCCGCACGCGCCCCTCGCGGCGGATCGTCAGCTGCACTGGCGCAGCGGCGGTACAGCCGTTGACGAGCGTGCCGGCACAGCGATGCGCGGCAATCGCATCCATCGCGGAGGTGACGCTCGCGCGCCGGCCGTCGACCGCGAGAATATGATCGCCGGGCCGCAGCACCCCAACGGCGGGCTCGCCCTTGTCGATCGCAGCGACCGACGTGCTGGGTATGAGCGTGTGGATCGAAGGGTTAAGTGTTTCCAGCGTGTAGGCACCGTTGAAGCTGCCGGACGCGAGGATCCCCCAAAACAGCGCAAACGCGATCAGCAGGTTGACTGCGGGACCCGCGAAGATCACCACCACACGCTTCCACGGAGCCTGCGTGTAGTAAGCGCGCCTGGCGATCTCAGGGTCAAGGCCACCGAGCTCCTCGGGGCTCATACCGGTGATCTTCACGTAGCCACCCAGCGGGATCGCGCCGATGCCGTACTCGGTCTCGCCGCGGCGCACGCTGAACAGCGTCGGCGGGAAGAACAGCGAGAAGCGCTCCACGCGCATGCCGACGGCCTTGGCCGCGACGAAATGCCCGAGCTCGTGTAGGACGATCAGGAGCATGAATCCGATGAGTGCGATGGCCCAGCTCATCGCCTCAGTGTGGCACGCGTCCGCGCGCGTTCCGGTGCCGAGAGCCACCGTCACGCGAGCTCCGCGACCGCATCACCCGCGACGGCACGCGCTTGGCGGTCGGCCTCATACAGCGACTCGAACGAAAGCACCGGCTCGCTGCCCAGCTGTACGAGCGTGCGCTCGATCACCTCGGAGATCTCCACGAAGCGCAACCTGCCCTCGAGGAAAGCATGTACGGCAATCTCGTTGGCGGCGTTGAGCACGCACGGCGCCGTGCCCCCCTCGCGCGCAGCCTCGCTCGCGAGGCGCAGGCACGGGAACGCTTCGAGGTCGATGGCCTCGAAGCTCAGCTCGCCCACCGCGGCGAGGTCCAGCGGCGTGATCGGCAGCTGCACGCTCTCGCCGCCATGCAGGGCGTAGGAGATCGCGATGCGCATGTCACGCGGACCGAGATGCGCGAGCATCGCCCCGTCGGTGAGCTGCACGATCCCATGGACGAGCGACTGTGGGTGCACGACCACGTCGATGCGCTCGTACGGCGTGCCGAACAGGTGGTGGGCCTCCATCAGCTCAAGGCCCTTGTTCATGAGCGTGGCCGAGTCGATCGTGATCTTTCCGCCCATCGCCCAGGTGGGGTGCGCGAGCGCCTCTTTGACCGTCACATCCTCGAGCTCCGAGCGCCGGCGCCCACGAAATGGGCCGCCGCTGGCAGTGATCGTCAGGCGCTCGACCGCTCCCGGCGGCTGGCCGGCGAGCAGCTGGTGAAGCGCTGTGTGCTCGGAGTCGACCGGCACGATGCTCACGCCGGTGGCCTCGGCGAGCGCCATCACGAGCTCGCCACCGACGACGAGCGACTCCTTGTTGGCCAGTGCCAGGTCGATTCCCTCCCCCAGCGTCGCCACCGTCGGACCGAGCCCAACCGAGCCCACGAGCGCGTTGAGCACGAGATCAGCGCCGGACTCGACCACGAGGCGCACGAGCCCCTCGGCTCCCACGAGTACCTCGCCGTCGGTCCACGCCTCCGACGCGCGTGCCGCGGCGTGCTCGTCGCTGAGTGCGATGCGGCCGACACCGTGCAGGAGTGCCTGCTCGATCAGCGTCTCCCAGGAGCGTCCCGCCGACAGGCCGACGAGCTCGAGCTCGTCGCTGCGCGTGCATACGTCCAGAGCCTGCGTGCCGATCGACCCAGTCGAGCCTAGGATCAGCAGGCGCTTAGGCGTGGACATACGCGGCCCAAATGTAGTAGCTGATTACCGCCGTGAACAGCACCGCATCGAGGCGATCCAGCGCGCCTCCATGAGCGCCGAATAGCCCACCTGAGTCCTTGATCCCGGCCTCGCGCTTGATGAACGACTCGAACAGGTCCCCCAAGGGCGCCACGAGCGCGACACCGACGCCCAGCACCAGCGCGTGCGTGCCCGGGAGCCATTCCTGGTAGCGCCCGGCGATCCACACCCCCAAGACCGCGCACAGCATGCCGATGACGAGACCCTCGACCGTCTTGTTGGGGGAGATCTCCGGCGCCAGCGGGCGCCGGCCGAACATACGACCTCCGAGTAGCGCGCCGGTGTCGCCCAGGAACGTCCCGACGAGCACATCGATCACGATGCCCAGGCCGTGCGGGAGCCCGCGTAGCAGTACCGCATGTACGAGCCCGAAGCCGATCCAGTAGACCCCCAACAGCGTGATCGCGATCCCGCCAACTGACGGCCGTGGCTGCAGCAGCGTCAGGGCGAACACCAGCGGCAGGACAGCCACAGCGACCAACAGCACCTGGAACTGGTCTCCGTACAGGGCCGCCAGGAGCAGGCCCGCGAGCGCTATGAAGCCTGCCAGTCGCGCTGGTCGTGCACGCTCGTACATGCTGTAAAGCTCGTGCAGGCAGACGGCGCCGAGCACGAACACGCCGAGCGTGAACACGGCGCTGCCCTCGATCACCAGGAACAGCGCCACCGCGATCGCCGGGATAGCGACCAGGATGCGAGCGTTCATATCCGAGCGCTGCTTGCGCTTGGGAGCGCGGCGCGGCGCGCGTCTGGACCTCGCTCGGCGTCCCGCGGGTTGGTTGCGGCCCGGGCTGGGTGTGCGTGCACCGGCCGGTGTGTGGGGGCCGCTGGCCATCAACAGACCCTTAGCGCCCGCCGAAGCGACGACGGCGCTCGGCGTACTCGGCTAGCGACTGCTCGAGTGCCGCACGCGTGAAGTCCGGCCACAGCTCCTCGCGGAACACGAGCTCTGAGTAGGCGGACTGCCACAGCAGATAGTTCGATAGGCGGCGCTCGCCGCTAGTGCGGATGATCAGGTCCGGGTCATGCATCTCCGGCGCATACAGGCACGCGCGGAACTCGTCTTCGGTGCTGCCCGTGAAGCGTCGCGCGGCATCCAGGATCTCAGCGCGCCCACCGTAGTTGAACGCCACGAACATCGTGATCCTGCTGTTGGAGCGCGTGAGCTCTTCCGCCCACAGCATCTGCTCGCCGAGCTTCTCGCCGATGCCCTCGCGACGGCCGATGAAGCGCATGCGCACGCCTTCCTCGTGCAGCTCAGGCGTCTCGCCGGCGATCCGCTGGGAGAACATCTCCATCAGACCGTGAACCTCCGCGGCGGGACGCGACCAGTTCTCAGTCGAGAACGAGTACACGGTGAACTCCTCGATCCCCAGCTCGGCAGCGTCGCGCAGGCGTGCCTTGACGGTGTCCGCGCCGGCGCTATGTCCCTCATTGACGGGGATGCCGCGCGCTCGCGCCCAGCGTCCGTTGCCGTCTGTGATGATCGCCATGTATCGGACTCCCCCACCCACTGGGCCGGACGACGGAAGATCGGTGGGTGGGCGGGGCTCCGATGCTCGATCGGTTGCCGACACGGGTTCCCCGGCGGCGGCCATCAGACTGCGAGGATCTCCTCTTCCTTGGCCTTGAGGACTTTGTCGAGCTCGCTGATGCGCCCGTCGGTCAGCTTCTGCAGCTCCACCTCCGCGCGGTGCTCGTCATCGGAGGATGCTTCGCCCTCCGCCTTGAGTTCACGCAGGTGCTGCATCGTGTCGCGGCGGACGTTGCGCACGGAGACGCGGCCCTCCTCCGCGAGGTTGCGCACGACCTTGACCAGCTCGCGACGGCGCTCTTCGGTCAGTTCAGGCACCGCAAGACGTACGACGTTGCCGTCGTTGGATGGGGTCAAGCCGATGTCTGACTCGTTGATCGCCTTCTCGATCACCTTGATCGAGGACTTGTCATAGGGCTGCACGGTCAGCAGCCGCGCTTCCGGCGCGGAAATCGTGGAGAGCTGGTTCAGGGGGGTCATGGCGCCGTAGTAGTCGACGACGATGCGGTCCAGCAGCAGCGGGCTTGCGCGCCCGGTGCGCACGGTGGAGAACTCGTGCGTGGCCGACTCGACCGATTTGCCCATGCGCTCGCCCGCGTCCGCCAGCAGTTCGTCGATCAGATTCTCAGTGGCCATCGCCCTCACCTCCAGCTGTCGATACAAGCGTGCCTACGCGCACGCCTGAGATTATCTGCGCGAGACTGGTCTCGTCGTCCATGTTGAACACGTTCAAGGGCATGCCGTTCTCCATGCACAGTGCCAGTGCGGTCGAGTCCATTACCCGCAGGCGGCGCTCGAGCGCCTCCATGTGCGTTATCTCCGGGATGAACTCTGCTGTCGGATCGAGTGCCGGATCGGCGCTGTAGACGCCCTCCACGCCGTTCTTGGCCATCAGGATGATCTCCGCGTGGATCTCCGCCGCACGCAACGCTGCGGCAGTGTCCGTGGTGAAGAACGGGTTGCCGGTGCCGGCAGCGAAGATCACCACGCGACCCTTCTCCAGGTGGCGCATAGCCCGCCGGCGGATGTAAGGCTCAGCGACCTCGGAGATGCTGAGCGCCGACAGCACGCGCGTGTTGGTGCCGATCCGCTCCAGCGCGTCCTGCAGCGGCAGCGCATTGAGCACCGTCGCCAACATGCCCATGTAGTCGGCGGTCGAGCGGTCCATGCCCGCCGCCACACCGGTCATACCACGATAAATGTTGCCCGCGCCGACCACG
>Ga0209275_10000101_pt1 | contig 26624 bp, 20 predicted proteins | sample HubBroMetageREF2_FD_188344 | JGI IMG/M metagenome (GOLD analysis project Ga0209275, IMG submission 188344) | Reference soil microbial communities from the Hubbard Brook experimental Forest, New Hampshire, USA - Hubbard Brook CCASE Soil... | ecosystem: Environmental > Terrestrial > Soil >... | reverse complement strand
AACCGCACCAAGAAGCGGATCAAGTATCTCGCTCACAAAACCTTCACTCGAGGCGTACTGAGCGAAATTGGCGGCTTCGGAGGCTTGTTCGCCGTTGACAAAACAAAATATATCGACCCTGTATTGGTCTCAAGTGTGGACGGGGTCGGCACCAAACTGAAAGTCGCCTTTGAGATGAAGGTGCATCACACCATCGGGGCGGATCTGGTGAACCACTGCGTCAATGACATCGCGGTGCAGGGTGCAACTCCGCTCTTCTTCATGGACTATCTCGCCACCGGCAAGCTCGAAGCGGAGGTCGCGGAGAAAGTGATTGAGGGCTTGGCGGAAGCCTGCAAGCACAACGGCTGCGCCCTGATTGGCGGCGAGACTGCCGAGATGCCAGGCTTCTATCCTGAAGGCGAGTACGATCTTGCCGGATTCATCGTGGGCGTGGTCGAACGCCAGCGCATCATCACCGGGAAGGCGGTCGAGGTCGGCGATGTGATCTTAGGTTTAGCTTCGAATGGCCTGCACACCAACGGCTATGCACTCGCCCGCAAGTTGCTATTTGAAGTAGCCCACTACACTCCCGAGTCTTACGTGAACGAGCTCAAAGGCAAAGTCGGCAATGAGCTGATGAAGACACACAAGAGCTACTGGCCGGCGGTGAAGCGTCTGCTGGCGGATGGCGAATGCGTGTCGGCCATGGCGCACATCACCGGCGGCGGCATCACCCAAAACCTTCCCCGCGTCCTTCCCCGAGGTGTGGCGGCCGTGATTGAGATCAATTCCTGGCCAGTGCCGCCCATCTTCGAACACCTGCAACAACTCGGCAACGTCCCGCGGGACGAGATGCTCCGCACCTTCAACATGGGATTAGGCATGCTGCTGGTAGTTCCGTCCAAGAAGTTCAAGAAGGCTCAGACTCTGCTGGAGCGTGCGGGAGAGAAAGCGTTTACTGTGGGACGGATTGCTAAGGGTGACCGGAAAGTGATGTACACGTAACCCGTCTTTCACCACAGAGTCACAGAGTCACAGAGAACAATCAACGCCAAATTTTCCGCACGGTTTTGATAGCGACACGCAAAGTTTTCGCGTCTTCTGCGGGAAGCGAGCTGGCAAGTGACAGCATCTCTTTCCGCCGGGCGCGTGTCCGATCGCGATCCGGCTTTGCCTTCTTGGGAACTCGCATAGAGTCAGCTTATCAGAGTCCAGATGAATGGCCCGGAAACCGGTTTTCGAGTGAGGGGAAACGATTCTCGCTGTCACCGCTTCAGCAGGTCGACCGGCTCTCTCACGTCCGTCACTCTCAAGTGCTTTGCCAACGCGGGATATTTACGCGCCACCGCCTCGTACATTGCGTAGGCCACGTTGCGGTATGAGAAGTGTCCCGCCGGTCCTGTTCGGAGCTCCGAGATGTAAGCGACTTCGGCGAAATCCATCTTGAACAGTGTACGCTTGCGGAATGCCAGCGGAATCGCGTACTGGGCATTTTCTTTCGCCTCGGTGCCTGGGCGCAGGGCTAACTGCTCGACCGCTTCGCCTGTTTGCTTCATAACGGCGTCGTAGGTTCCTCGTGCTCCGGCCGCATCCACTTCGTCCGGGACGTCATATCCGTGCCTGGTGGTGAATTCCTGTCCAATCTGGATGCAGCGCCGGTGCCGGTGCATATCGCGGAAGCCGCCTACGTCCATCAGGATGTCGAAGCGGAACTGTTGTCCGGCGCAAAAGGCGCGGAGCATTTCGTCGTGCTTGCCGCGATGCCGCAATCCCAGATCAATGATCTCGCGTCGAATGGGTTCCCCCGCGCCTTGAATTGCTTGCCGAATCTGTCGATAGGGATAGTGGCTGTGTTCATAAATCAGCGTCGTCGCGAGTTCCACTTCCAGCGGCTCTTCGTCGAGCAGATCAACCGTGGGCGTCGCTGCGATCTGTAAGTTTCCCAACAGCTCGGTTGCAGCCTGGCGCAGTTCCCGGCGGGTTTCGATCTCGTATGAATTCGGATCGGCATACTTCACCAAAGTCGGAGCCACGCGCACTTCTCGCAGCAACTCTTGCGCGGCCCGGTCGCCTAGTTCAGGCGAAACTGCCCGGATCTGCTCCAACAGTTCGTGCAACGCCGCGTGGCTGGCGTTGTACGCCGGAGAGACTGCAGCCCGTTTCAGCAACTCGCCCAGATATCGAACTTCCTGATGCGTGTGCGAGAGCAGGCGCGAAACTTGGGTTTCAAGTGTGCGTGCGTTGACGATTTCTCCGAGCGAAGTGTTGGTCGAAAGCGGCAACAGATAGCGGGAAATATCGAAAGCTCGAGCCTTTAGAGTGCGCTCGTAGGCTTCCTGCTTCATCTCCGTTGGCTTGGGTATGATCTCGAGCAAGTAGCGGAACGTGCGCTCCGAAAGCGATTCGTATTCCGCAAATAGTCCTTCGATCGTCTCTCGATACAACGATCGGGCCTGCTGGTCATCGCCGAAGTCCGGGGTGAAGTAGCCGCTCTTCTTGAAATCCTGGTAGCGGGTCGAACGTTCCTGCCCGTCCCAGCGCTGCTCGTCGGCGACGGCAATCGCCGCCAGGATCGACAAGCGCTCGATGGCCAGCGCCACATGCGCTAAATCCGCAATCGACCGGTGCCCGTACTGGAAATAGAAGGTGTTGAGAAACTTCTCGGCCTTTTGTTGGCTGATCTCCCTGAGCGACTCCTTCATGGAAAGCGCCGAGCGGGAGTACTTGGCCATGGCATAGGCCTGAACCTCAGGCTCCACTCCATAGACGGCATAAACTTCTACGGACGGTGCGTCGATAGACACGTGGTTCCCCCATTCGTTGCGGACGTATTTGTTACCTCCGGCATGTATGTCGCGACCTCTTGCTTTGATGAGACTTGAATCTTACTGTCCGATTTCAGGATGCGCAAATGAGAATGGAATTAACGAAGCTCACGCCAGCAAAATCTGCACGGTACCATTAAGAGTATCCGCCGAAAGGGTTGGAACCTTTTCCTCGCGGGTTGAATCATATATAAAGAACGTACTCAACTTATTGCATGCAGCGGACTTCTCTTAAGTATTTGTGTTTGTGTTTCTGGCTGGTGGGATTGGCGGTTGCTCAGGCTCCGTTGCTCATGAAACCGGGCGCCGATGCCAGCTCACCGTCATCGATGGCGTCCTTTGGAGTTCCGACATCTGACGTCCCGCCCTCGATTCCCCTCGCCATTTCTTCAGGGGATGACGTCGCGGTGCCATTGGCCGAGCCGGCAGTACTTCCCCGCATGGCTCCCGAACTTGCGCTGCAAGTTTACCGGGGGCGTTCTGTGATACAAGCCCAGCAACTGGCCTCCTATTCGGCCACGACCTTGATCCGGGCTCAACTGCCCGATACTTCGCAGTCTGGCGAATATGAAGTCCAGCAGCACTACTCGGCTCCGCGTACGCTCGCATTCAAAGCGGTGCGATTCACGGGCGATGCCTTCGTAAAAACCAACGTCATCACGAGGTTGTTACAGTCTGAAGTGGACCATGTGCAAAAGGACGATCCTGCACTGAACGCGATCAGCAGCGCGAACTACAAACTCTCTTACAAGGGAACGAACGAGTTGCAAGGCCGCACGGTGCACGTCTACCAATTGAAGCCACGCCAGAAGCGAGCGGGCCTGTTCAAGGGCCGGATTTACGTCGACGCCTACACCGGAAGCCTGGTGCGGGCCGAGGGCAGGCCGGTTAAATCGCCTTCGATGTTCATCAAGAAGATCGAATTCGTTCAGGATTACGAGGACATCGGTGCATATACCTTTCCGGCGCACATGCACTCGGAAGCCACAGCTCGCATTGTCGGTCGCGCCGTTGTGGATGTTTATCAGCGGGACTACCAACCCGTCGCCAATGCCGTGACCAATACAGCAGTGACCGCGGAGCGGGTTCCGGCGCTGTAACCCTACGCTTTCGTTCTCGCAGTCAGAGACCTGAGCGGAGATCAACACACTGCCCCTGCTCGCCTGCGGCTATAATTTCCGATTCAATCGATTAAAGGAGAAATCATGACCCTTTCAGGTCGGGTCGCGTTCGTGACCGGCGCATCGCAGGGCATTGGTCGTGCGTGTGCTCTCAGGTTGGCGGCATCCGGCGCTACCGTCGCGGTGGCAGCGCGCAACCAGGAGAAGCTGAACGAACTGGTGCAGCAGATCGAGGCCAGCGGCGGAAAGGCTTTCGTGTTTCCGCTTGACGTGGCCGACGAAGAGCAAGTAAAAACCGTGTTCAAGGCCGCAATCGGGCAACACGGCAAAATCGACATTCTCATCAACAATGCCGGAATCACTCGCGACCAACTCGTGATGCGCATGAAGCGCGCGGATTGGGATTCCGTTCTCAACACCAATCTGACGTCTGCTTATCTTTGTATTCAGCAGGTGATCGGTTCCATGCTCAAGCAGCGTTGGGGCCGGATCATCAACATAACGTCGATCTTCGGTCAGATGGGTCAGGCTGGGCAGGCGAACTATGCGGCGTCGAAAGCCGGTCTCATCGGATTGACCATGGCCATCGCTCGCGAGGTTGCGTCGCGCAATATAACCTGCAACGCAGTCGCGCCGGGCTTCATCGAAACCGCAATGACGTCGGGCTTCACCGACGAGTTCAGACAGAACGCATTGAAGATGGTTCCCCTCGGCCGGGTTGGAACGCCGGAAGACGTGGCGAACGCAGTGGCGTTCCTTGCCTCGGAGGAAGCTTCGTACGTTACGGGTCACGTGCTTAACGTCAACGGGGGCATGCTCATGGGGTAGCGCGGACGATTCCAGGACTTACGCTGGTGCAGGCGGAGTCTGTTGCGCACGTGACGCAGGCGCGGGAACTTTTCCAGGAATACGCGCAATCACTCGGCGTCAACCTCTGCTTCCAGAATTTCGAGCAAGAACTGGCCGGACTTCCCGGCCACTACGCTCCACCCGACGGCCGCCTGTTGCTCGCGGAATACGAACTACGGCTCGCGGGATGTGTAGCCCTGCACAAATGGGAAGACGGTATCTGCGAGATGAAGCGGCTATACTTGCGTCCGTCATTCCGCGGCAAAGGGTTGGGCCGCGCGATCGCAGAAAAGATTATTACGGATGCCCGCAGCATTGGCTATCGACGCATGCGGCTGGATACAATTGAGCCGCTTATGAAAGACGCAGTCGAGATGTACCGCAAGCTGGGTTTCCGAGAGATTGCGGCGTATCGACCAAATCCGATCGTCGGGGCAATGTACATGGAATTGCAACTGTAACGCTGGCCACCGAGGTGGAGGATGTGAAGAAGTTTCAGCAAACGATGGAGCAGATGGGCAAGAAGGTCGAGATTGTGATCTAACCGAACGCAGGCCATGCTTTCGAAAATCCTAACAACCGGACTGGGTACCGAGCCGATGACGCCTCGGACGCCTGGAAGCGGACGGTTAAATTCCTTGCCGAGACTGTTGGAAAATAGGCACTCAGTATTCAGCCCTTGGACGTCGACTCTAGTGCGTATTGCGGGTGCTCCAACAAAGGCCCGATGGCTGAGTGCTGAATGCTAGGTGCTGGTTTCGTCCTGCACCGCCTGTTGGGCAGCAAAATTTCTACTTGCCAGACGATACTACTCTGGTTACTATTCACCATCTCGGAGAACCCCGTTGGCTGTTTTCTCTATGAACATCGGCGAGACCATCAGGAACTACCGGCTAGGGAAAGGTATGTCCCAGGGTGACATCGAAAAGCGCACTGGGCTGCTGCGCTGTTACCTCTCGCGGGTGGAGAACGGCCACACTATCCCGTCTCTGGATACGCTTTCGAAGATCGCCGGGGCCATGGAGCTTCCGCTCTCGCAGTTCTTCGCCGAGTCCGGACACAGCAACGGAGCCAAAGGATTGCCCCAACTTTCCGATGACGAAGTCCGCTTCCTCAGCCAGATCCGCCGTTACTCCGTGAGCCTCAACGACAGCGATCGCAAGCTGGTTCTGGCCATGGTCAAGAAGATGGCCTCGAATGCGAAGTAGGGCCGCTTCTAGCTGCTAGCTTCTGGCCTTTAGCTCGAACCTTCCCGCGTTATGGCAAGCTAGAAGCTAGCGGCCAGAAGCTGCTTTTGAGTGACTTTCGTTCCATCCCTCCTGTGACCAATGGGTACCTCGCCCGCCTGCGGCTTACGCCCTATATTGGGACTTGGAGAACTCTCGGTGACTCTCGACGAAGAACTGACTCTTCTTGAAACCCAATTGCGCCGGCTCAAGATCGAGTACGAAGTTTATTTCAGTAACCCCACCAAGAAGCCGCCCACGGATGTCGAGTGGAAGGTGCTGAGCCTGTTGCGCAAATTCAGTGATGGCGGACGGATGAGTTTCCAACAACGCTTCCGCTATAACGAAATGGCGCAGCGTTATGCTATCTACAGTGACCTGTGGCGCAAGAAGGGCCGGATTCGCGAAGAAGGCTACCGGCGTCCTCAAGACGCTCTGCTCTCGGTGCAAGGCGTGCGTCCCACGGGGGAGCATGAAACCGCTCACCATCCGGCCTACGGACTCTCTCACGCCTCGGCGGCGGCAGTAGTGACCGCAACTTCGACCGCAACTGGGCCCGGCGTAAGTGATGGTCCGCTGACCATCCAGTGTTCGGATGCCCGTGCCGAACACGATCAGGTAGAAAAACTCTACAACGCGCTCACCGAGGCCAAGAAAAAAGCTGGGGAATCAGTGACTGGCAACATCGAGAGCTTCACGTCGTTTGTGCAAAAGAAAACTGATCAGATCCGAAAACAACACGGATGTCAATCCGTGGAATACACAGTTGAAATGCAGGACGGCCAAGTCCGCTTGAAGGCGAAAGCCAAGGCCTAGCGTACTTCTGTGGTGACGGGCGACTCTCCGGTCGAAAGCCGCAATGCACACGTAGCCCCGGACGCCCACGTCCGGGAGGCCGAGCGAAGCTCGGCAGCCTTTTCCCTCTGAAGCGCTCTGCTGATAAACTTTCAGGTACGCCATCCACACCAGAGGTCCGCAATGTCACACGACCCAGGAAAGATCCAGCGCGCCATTCTCAGTGTCACGGACAAAACCGGACTTGTCGATTTTGCCCGCAAGCTCTCCGGACTGGGAGTGGAATTGATCTCGACCGGGGGCACCGCCAAATTGCTGCGCGACTCCGGCATCGCCGTGAAAGATATTTCCGAGCTCACCGGATTTCCAGAAATGCTCGATGGCCGCGTGAAAACTCTCCATCCCAAAGTGCACGGAGGAATCCTGCACCGCCGCGAGAACCCTGCCCACCGTATGGCGGTAGCCGAACAGGGAATCCTGCCGATCGACATGGTGGTCGTCAACCTCTATGCCTTCGAGAAGACTGCGGCCAAAGCGAACGTGCACTTCGATGAGCTAATCGAGAATATCGACATCGGCGGGCCTTCGATGATTCGCTCCGCCGCCAAGAATTTTCAAGACGTCGCCGTCGTTACTTCGCCCGCGGACTACGACCAGATTGCAGAAGAGTTGGGCCGGTCCGACGGCCAATTGTCCTCGGCCACAAAATGGAGTCTGGCACAGAAAGCCTTCGCGACCACCGCTGCATACGATTCCGCGATTGCTTCGACCCTCGAACGAGTCAGCGCCAACGGCCGTTACGAGTTTCATGAGGCAGCTGATTTCCCGCAGACTTTACGGCTCTCCTTCAAAAAAGCGATGGATCTTCGCTACGGAGAAAACCCGCACCAGAAAGCTGCCATGTATTCCGATGGCTCCGGTAAGGGCGTGGCCAACGGCCGCCAGATTCAAGGCAAGGAGCTTTCCTACAACAACATCGTGGATATCGAAGCCGCCTGGGATCTGGCCCAGGAATTTGAAGAGCCAGTGTGTGCAATTATCAAGCACATTAATCCGGCCGGGACCGCGACCGGCAAGACTCTGGTCGAAGCTTACAAGAAGGCGCTTGAATCCGACCCCGTGTCTGCTTTCGGAGGCGTCATTGCCCTGAATCGCCCTGTTGACGGTGCCGCAGCCGAAGAAATGGCGAAGCTGTTTCTCGAAGTAATCGCTGCCCCATCGTTCGATGAAGCCGCCCGCGCCAAGTTCGCGTCCAGGAAGAATCTGCGGCTGGTGGAAGTCGACGATGCTCGCCAGAAATGGGTGCTGAAGAATGTCTCTGGCGGAATTCTGCTGCAAGATGCGGATGCGCGCCCGCTTGCGGAAAGCGATCTGACGGTCGTCAGCAAGCGTCAACCGACACCAGAAGAGAAACGAGCTTTGCTCTTCGCCTGGAAAGTCTGCAAACACGTGAAGTCGAATGCAATTGTTTACGCCCGCGACGGACAGACTGTGGGCGTCGGCGCCGGGCAGATGAGCCGCGTGGATTCCTGCAAAATCGGAGCGATGAAAGCGGTGTTGCCGCTGAAAGACACGGTCGCCGCCTCTGACGCTTTTTTCCCGTTCCCCGACGGGGTAGAAGAAATCGCCAAGGCCGGAGCCACGGCGATCATCCAGCCGGGCGGGTCGGTGCGCGACCCGGAAGTGATCGCAACCGCCGACCGGTTAGGCCTGGCAATGATTTTTACCGGGGTCAGGCATTTTAGGCACTGAATGAGGCAGCATTTAGCACTTGGCACTTAGCATTTGACCCCGAGCAGATGAAATCGATTGATGAATCCGCATCCGATCTCTTTCCAACTGCCAAGTGCTAAATGCTGGGTTTTCAATCCATCCGTACCTGTACCTCCGAATCTCTTTCGCCCGTTTTCCCACGCCCTTTTTCGCTATCCTCGTTGACGAAGGTTTACAATAAACAGAGCACCCACCTACAGCGGATCGGCATCTAAACGCATTAGGTTTGGGAATCCGAAGGTCCTGGATGAAAAGCATGCGCTGGTCTATTTTTGTGTTGTTTTTGGCTGCTGCCGCCGTGGCGCAGCAAAGTTCCGCACCATCTACTAGCGCCGCCGAGACCTCGAAGCCGGCCACGGCGACTCCGCGAAAAGCAGACCGAGCCGCTGCCTACTACCATTACACCGTTGCTCACATGTACGAAGATCAGTTCGCGGTGTACAACCGGAGCGATCTCGCTACCAAAGCCATCGACGAATATCGCCTGGCAATTGACTCGGACCCGACGTCCGAGTACCTGACTTCGGGCCTCGCCGAGCTTTATGCCAAGACTGGCCGAATTCGCGATGCGGTCCTGGAAGCCCAGGACATTCTCAAGAAAGATCCCAACAATCTGGAGGCGCACAAACTCCTCGGCCGTATTTATCTACGCTCGCTCGGAGATGTCCAAAGCGGCAGCGGATCAGACAGTGTGCTCAAACTAGCTATCGAGCAGTACCAGGAAATCATAAAGCTCGAACCGGATAACGTGGACGATCACCTGCTTCTCGGTCGGCTTTATCGCTTGAACAACGATTTGCGGAAAGCCGAAAGCGAATTCAAAATCGCAGTAAAGCTCCAGCCTGATTCCGAAGAAGCCGTCACCACGCTTGCGTATCTCTACAACGAAGAAGGCGACAGCGCTCGTGCCGCTGAAACTTTGAGTTCTGTCCCGGACGCGGCGCGTTCGGCAAAGCTTTATTCCGCCCTCGGCTATACCTATGAACAGCGGAAGGAATACAAGCAGGCGATTACCGCATACCGGAAGGCGATCGAACTCGATCGTGACAATCTCGACGCCATTCGCGGTCTGGCGCAGAATCTGCTGAACGACGGCCAGACTGATGCCGCCCTCGAGCAATACAAGATCATCGCAGATTCGAATCCCGAGGACGCGCAGACTTACTTGCGCATGGCTGAGATCTACCGGAGAAATGGAAAGTTTGACCTGGCACTGGAGAATTTGAAGAAAGCAGAGTCCATGGTGCAGGACTCGATGGAAGTGCCTTACAACATGGCAGCCGTCTACCAGGCGCAGGGCCGCTACGACGACGCGGCGCAAATTCTGCAAGACCTGGTGAAGAAAACCGACAAACCGGACAATAGCTACAGCCAGAGCGAAAAGAATAATCGTGCCGTATTTCTCGAGCGCCTGGGCACCGTCTACCGCGACAACAACAACGACCAGTTGGCCAACGAGACCTTCCAGAAGATGCTGTCCCTAGGCGACGACAACGCCGAGCGTGGTTACCAGCAGATTATCGACACCTATCGTGAAGCCAAGCAGTGGCAAAAAGCTACGGACGCGGCCAAGGAAGCGACCCAAAAACTGCCCAACGATCGCGAGCTGAAGATGGTTTACGCCGCGCAACTTGCCGATCAGGGTCAGCCGGACGCTGCCCTGGAGCAGGTAAAGTCCATGCTCAAGGGCACGCCGGATGACCGCGACGTTTACATCCGATTGGCTCAGATGTACACCCGGCTGAAGCGCTGGCCCGAAGCCGAAGCCGCTCTCGACAAAGCGGCCCAGCTTTCGACCAAGGAAGAGGACAAAGAGTACGTAGAATTCCTGCGCGGATCCACCTACGAGCGCCAGAAGAAATATGATCAGGCGGAAGAAACTTTTCGCAAGGTGCTGGCCACCGATCCGCAGAACGCTGCAGTCCTCAATTATCTCGGATACATGCTCGCCGATCGTGGCGTTAAGCTGGATGAAGCCCTCATCATGATTAAGAAGGCTGTCGATCTTGAGCCTGCGAATGGAGCGTATCTCGATTCACTGGGCTGGGCCTACTTCAGACTCGGGAAGTACGAACTCGCCGAAGACAATCTGATGAAGGCCTCTCAGCACATGGGTATGGACCCCACGGTTCAGGACCACCTCGGTGACTTGTATCAGAAGACGGGGCGTCTGAAACTTGCCGCTGCGCACTGGGAGCGGGCCATCGACGAATGGAATAAAACCGTCCCCGCAGAAGTGGACGGCGATAACTTAGCCCAAGTGACCCAGAAGCTCGAATCCGCCAAGATGAAGCTGGCCAAGGAAGAGCCGGGAAACAAGTAACGGCGGTGCGCTTTGGCACTTAGCAATTAGTCCTTGAGCTGATTCGCGTCATCCACTTGATCTCGATCGGGCCGGTGCTAAATGCCAAGGGCTGCTTCTGTTAAACTTTCTCCATGCTCGCCGACTACGCCGTGCGGGTGGAGCAATCCCGCGGACGCCGTTTCGCCGAGCCGCCGCACCCTTACCGCAACGATTTTCAACGTGACCGTGATCGCGTTATTCACTCCAGGGCTTTTCGCCGTCTCGAAGCCAAGACCCAAGTCTTCACTCGCCGGTACTCCGACCACTTTCGCAACCGCCTGACCCATACCATCGAGGTCGCGCAGATCGCCCGAACCATCGCGGCGCAACTCGGCTTGAACGTCGATCTGGTCGAAGCCCTCGCGCTGGTACACGACGTCGGCCATCCGCCGTTCGGACATGCCGGAGAAAAGGCTCTCAACATTGCCATGCAAGAGCACGGCTTTTTTTTCGACCACAACCTGCACGCGCTGCGTATCGTGGAGGACTTCGAGATGCGCTACGCCGCTTTCCGCGGGCTCAACCTGACCTTCGAGGTCCGTGAAGGCATCATTAAGCACTCGCATGACTACCCTGCGGAGAAGTTCCCGGAACTCGCCGAATATCTGCTCGACCTCCGTCCGCCGCTCGAAGCTCAGCTTATCGACGTCGCCGATGAGATTGCCTACAGCACAGCCGACCTTGACGACGGTTATGAGTCCCACCTGCTCACGCTCGAACAGATCCGCGGCGGCGTCCCCATATTCGAGCGGTTCTACGGTGAAGTCGAATCGATCTATCCGGACACGATCGACAAACTGAAATTCAACGAGGCACTCAAACGCACGCTCAACCGTTGGGTAGGAGATCTGATAGAAAACACGAGAGAGGAAATTCGACAAGCAGACGTCGGGAACCTGGAAGAGGTACGCGTATGCCCTCGCCGGCTCGTCGAGCTCAGTGCGCCAGCCGAGCAGGAACGGCGAGGGGCCAAAGAATTTCTTTACAAGAATCTCTATTTCAGCGCCACGCTCAACCCGGAAAAGAACGACGCCGAGCGGGTGATCAGCGAACTGTTTCAGTTCTGGATGGCAAAACCCGAAAGCCTGCCCTCCAGTTACCGGGAGAAGGCCACGCAAGAGCCGCTGCCGCGTGTGGTCTGCGACTACATCGCCGGCATGACAGATAACTACATCTACGAGCAGTACGAGAAGTACTGCGGGCATTAAGAAAATCAAGACCTAGCCACGGATACGCGGATCCCGCGGATCAAGAAAAAAGAAAATAAATATCCGTGAAGATCCTTGTAAATCCGTGGCGAGTGGTTTTCCTACTTACTTGCAACGCTGGTCACCACGTCATACAACACTCGGAATCCCCGCCGAACCTCTTCCACCCGGATGCGCTCATCATTTCCGTGCTCGGTGCTACCTTCTTCCTCCGTCGCCGTATAAGGCGTGAATCCATAGGAGTCGATTCCGAGAGGACGATAGCGTTGGTTCTCCGTGTAACCGCTATCCAGCCGCGGGACCACGGGTGTTCCCGGAAAATAATGCGCGGACACTTTCCGGATCGCGTTGAACAAAGCCGTGTCCGTGGGCGAAGAATTGGCCAGGCGGAAGTCATGGTCCAGCGGTTCGATGCTCACGTTCGGATCGTTCACCACGCCTCGGATGGTCCGCAGAAACTCTTTCGGATCATCTCCCGGCAAAAGCCGTACATCGAGATTGGCCCAAGCCTCAGGCGGAATCACGTTGGTCTGTTCCGAGCCACCCAGCATGGTCAATGCAATGGTGTCGCGAAGAAGATAGTTGAGAGATTCGTCCTGCTCGACCTCGTGTTGAAAATTCTTGTCCTGCAAAGCCAAGCGAATGTTCCGAAATTTTTCCGCGCGCGAAGGCGACTCGTATGGCGCCATGGCACGCAGGAATTCGTCGGCTACCGGCAGAACCTTGAATGGTGTTCGGTAGGCGACGATCCGGTTCAATGCCTGCACCAGCCGGTTGGGAGCTGAATCCGGAATTGGTAACGAGCCGTGCCCCGCGCGTCCATGCGCTACAACGTGCAGCCAGAACGCCGCCTTCTCGCCCACATCCACGCCCACGTACCTTACGTGGCCATTGTGCTCCAGAATGTTCTCGCCACCTTCGTTGATCAGGAACTCGGCATTGCCCAGAAGGTCGCGCTCGTGTTCGATGAACCAATCAGTGCCCGTGCCGTTCACTTCCTCATCGCTAACGGCTAGGAAAATCACATCGCGATCAAGCTCGACCTTTTCGCGCTTCAGCATCACCATGACCATGAATTGCGCCAGACCTTCGTTCTTCATGTCCTGGGCGCCGCGGCCGTAAATTGAGCCGTCCACTATCGCCGCGCTGAATGGCGGAGCCTTCCAATGGGACGCGTCGCTGGTGACCACATCCATATGGTTCAGCAACACAATCGGCCGCCGAGGAGAAGATGTGCTGTGCGGGATACGCGCCCACAGATCGGCCCGCCCCGGAGCGTAGGCGAACAACTGGTTCTCAATGCCCTCCTGGTCGAGAATCTTCTTGAAGAAGTCCGCCGCACGAGCTTCGTTGCCGGGAGGATTCGTGGTGTCGATCTGCAGATATTCCCGCTGCCACTCGACCGCAAGATCTGCATACTGCTTCAAGCGATCTAGGGGAATGCTATCCGAGGCGAACGGCTGCCCGGCGGGAGCAGTTTGGGACCAACCGAGCGCTGTGACCACCGAAAAGACGAACCCTAAAAAGCAAACTATTCCGTTGCGTTTGGACATCCAATCTCCTGTGCTCCTTGAGCTCTTCCCACGCAGTTTTTATATCAGCTTTGCCAAAATTACCCTCAAAGCGGACGTTTGTTCTCTTCTTCCCACGGTGTGGGACTACAATGTTATTGCAGGTCAAGGGGTTAGCTTTACGGGAGTTTGGCAATCGACCTGTTATAGACACCCATGTGCGCCGGAGTCAACGGGCGCCGATATATCTGGTTTTAGCTATACACCGCGTCAGTAAAAAATCACGCATCACGCCCGCATGGCGTGCCGGAGTGGAGCTCCCAGGCGCTCCCTCCCTCGGAGGATGTTGAAAATGAAGAACCGTGTACTTGTAGCGCTATTCGTTGCAGTCGTGCTTGCCCTGCCCGCCTTTGCGCAGACGGGCTCGACCTCACAGGACCAGTCGGCCAGCAGCCAAGCCACCCAGGCTGCTCCAGCCACTCAAACTGCTCCAGCCACTCAAACTGCACCGACCACTGACCAGACTTCTTCGGCCACGGTTGGCGCAACCGGGAAGCAGCCTTTGCAGCCTGAGACCCGCCAAGGTTTCTGGGGCAAAATGAATCCGTGGGCCCGCAAGAAGTATGTGCAGCGCCAGACCGAGCCCATCCGCGACCGCGTGAATGAACTCGATGAGCTCACTGCGAATAATTCGAAGCAGATCAAGGATGTGGATGCGCGCGCCCAGCAAGGCATCCAGCTCGCTTCGGCCAAGGCTAACGAAGCCGACCAGCACGCCATCGACGCCGGCAACAAAGCGCAGGCGGCTCAGCAGACTGCAACTCAGGCCAATACCCGTCTCACCACTGTTGAACAGGTAGTCGGCAACATCGATCAATACAAGGCCACGACTCAGACCGAGATCCGCTTCCGTCCCGGCCAGAGCGTGCTGAGCCAGAATGCCAAAACCGCCCTCGACGACATGGCAACCCCGCTAAAGAATCAGCGCGGCTACATCATTGAAGTGCAGGGTTTCTCATCGGGCCACGGCCAAGCCGCCATTGCCACATCGCAGAAGATGGCGGATTCAGTGGTGAGATATCTGGTGCTGAACCATGATGTCCCGGTCTACCGCATTTACGTGGTTGGCATGGGGAACGCTCCAGTTCCGAGCGCGAGCGCTGATGATCAATCCAAGACCAAGCGAACCAGCGGCGGTCGCGTCGAAATCAGTCTGTTGAAGAATGATCTGGAACAGCTGAGTTCAAATGCCACTCCTGCAGCGGATCAGGCACAACCTAAATAGATATCAGGACGACGGGCCCAGCACCCGGCCGCCCTCCCCCCAGAAAAGCCTCTTGCAGAAGCAAGAGGCTTTTTTGTTGTGCAGGGAGCCTGTGGGATTACGTAAGCTCGATCCCTCGCAATGCCCACGTAGACCCGGACGCCGCCGTCCGGGTGGCCAAGCAAAGCTCGGCAGGATTCGTGTCAGGGAACGACCTTACACCACGCTGGCAGTTTCCTGCTTCATCTTCTCAGCCTGATAATGCGCCGTCAGCGCCTCGATCAGCGGCTGCAGCTTCCCATCCATGACTTCCTGAAGCTGATGGATGGTCAGACCGATGCGATGATCGGTCACCCGGTTCTGGGGAAAGTTGTAAGTTCGGATCTTCTCGCTGCGGTCACCGGAACCCACCATCGCCTTGCGTTCCTTGGCGAGCGCGTCCTGTTGCTTCTGCATCTCCATCTCGTAAAGCCGCGAGCGCAGCACGCGCATCCCTTTTTCGCGATTCTTGATCTGCGACTTTTCGTCCTGGCAACTGACAACGGTATTGGTCGGAATGTGCGTGATGCGCACCGCAGAGTAAGTCGTGTTCACCGATTGCCCACCCGGCCCCGACGAGCAGAATGTATCGATGCGAAGGTCCTTGGCCTCAATCTTGACGTCCACATCCTCCGCCTCTGGCAGAACCGCAACCGTGACCGCCGAAGTATGAATTCGGCCCTGTTGCTCAGTTGCTGGCACGCGCTGCACCCGGTGCACCCCGCTCTCATATTTCAGGCGCGAAAACACCCGCTGGCCTTCAATCAGCGCAATCACTTCCTTCAATCCGCCAGCAGAGGATTCAGAAGTCGACAGCACCTCCACTTTCCAACCCTGGGTTTCCGCGTATCGGGTATACATGCGGAACATTTCAGCGGCAAACAAAGTGGCCTCGTCGCCACCCGTTCCCGCCCGGATTTCCAGAATCACATCCTTCTCATCGTTAGGATCTTTGGGCAAAAGCAGAACTTTAAGCTCTTCTTCTACCGCGCCGACGCGCCCCTCCAGTTTGTCCAACTCCTCTTGCGCATAGGCGCGCATCTCGGGATCTTTTTCATCGGCCAGCATAGCCCGGCTCTCCGCAATGCCTCGCGTCAAATCCTTGTATTCGCGGTATCGCTCAACGATAAGACTGATTTCGCTATGCGCTTTGGCAGTCTTCTGGAATTTCGCGGAGTCATTCATAATCTCCGGCGAAGCCAGCGCCTGCGTCAGGTCGTCGTAACGGGCCTCGATTTGATCAAGCCGTTCAAACATAATGTTTCCTGTGGAAACGTAGCTTGCTACGTTTCGGTTGCGCAAAGACGTAGCAAGCTACGTCTCTACCGATTATTTTAGTTGTAGCAGAGAAAAGGAGGTAGAGAGAGTTTCGCGGAGGGACCGCTACGCGATGACCAACTCGCCACCACGCTGCTTTTCCAGAGACATCGCGTGATCCAGCGCCACGATCGCGCACTCCGCCTGCTCATCCGATGGAGGCTGGGTGGTGATGCGCTGCATCCACAAACCTGGAGCGGTCATAAGGGCAAACAGCGACCCGCGGTGCTTGGCGGCGAAACGAATGATCTCGTAAGACAGCCCGGTAATCACCGGCAGCAGCGCGATGCGAACCGCAAATCGCGCCCAGAACGTAGTTACCGGCACCAGCATATAAACGAAAATCGAAATGATCATCACGGTCATCAGAAAGCTGGTCCCGCACCGCGGATGATAGGTCGAATACTTCTGCACCGCCGGCGTGTTCAGCAGATCGCCGTTCTCGAAAGCAAATACAGTTTTGTGCTCTGCCCCGTGATACTCGTACACACGGCGAATATCCTTCAACAACGAGGTACCCCAAATAAAGAGCAGGAACAAGGCAAGCCGAATGATCCCGTCCACCAGATTGAAAACAATCTGCTCGCCGAAAACGGGGTTCACGCGCTTCAATTCGGTGGTCGCTACCAGCGGCAAGAACTTGTACATGAAAATGAAGAAGCCGACCGAAAAGACGATATTTACGGCGGCAATCCATCCACTGATTTCGAGCTTCTTCTTCTCCGGCTCACCGGGCGCGGGCGCAGGCTGCAACTCGTCGAGTGCAACGTTCGCGGAAAACTTCAGCGCACGGAAGCCCAGCGTCATAGCATGCCCCAGCGTGATCACGCCGCGCATCACCGGCCAGCCCATCCATTTGTGCTTTTCGGAAAGCCGCTCCAGCGGTTCGCAGTGGGTCGAAACCTCACCAGAAGGTTTGCGGCAAGCAATGGCCCACGCGTGAGGCGAACGCATCATAACCCCCTCAAGTACGGCTTGGCCGCCAACCAGGGTTTCCTCGCCGCCTTCGAGCGCCGGCAGTAACTGGATTGCCACAAAAAACCGCCACATTGTTCGCAAAAAGCGCATGGTTATTGGATGTCTTTCCGGCGACAAAGCACCACCGTAAGAGTATCACAGGCCGAAGTGATTTAGGATGGGCTAGCCAAGGCCCTAAGTTGCGGGTTCGAAAATACTTAGAACACCGTCGAGAGAGCCAATTGTGTAGGGACAGGCCTCTGACCCGTCCGCCGAGCGAAGCTCGGTACTCTGACGAGCACTCATCATGCGCAAATTCGCCGAAGCCTGCGAACGCATTGCAGGCACCACAAAGAAGCTGGAGAAAATCGCTATTGTCGCCGACTACCTAAAGTCGAGCCCGCCGGAGGACGCCTCCGTCGCAGCAGTTTTTCTCTCCGGCAGACCTTTCCCGGCGTGGGAGGAGACCACATTGCAGGTAGGAGGAAGTTTACTCTGGAAAGTGGTCGAGGAGCTCTCCGGGAAAAACGAGGAGGAACTGACCGCCGCGTACCGCAAGCACGGAGACCTGGGCGCCGCAGCCGCGGATCTACTCGAAGCTCGTGTGGGCACGGGCGCCCGCGCCCGTCCTGTCCGAGCAAAGCTCGGCAGTGTCGAAAACCACGAGGATTCGATGCTCAACGACGGTCTCGGTGCGCGAGAGGTGCAAGCCACATTTCGAAGGATCGCCGCCGCTCGTGGCTCTGCCGCCAAAGCGATTCTCCTCCGCGAATTGCTCTCTCAAGTGACTCCGCTCGAAGCCAAGTACGTCATTAAGATCATCACCGGCGATCTCCGCATCGGCCTGAAAGAGAGTCTAGTCGAAGAAGCCATCGCCAAAGCCTTTGGGGCCTCGGTGAAAGAAGCCCAGCGAGCCAACATGTTGCTCGGGGACATCGGAGGGACGCTCCACTTTGCGGCAGAGGGAAAACTGAACCAAGCCAGGATGCGGCTGTTCCATCCCCTGGGATTCATGCTGGCCAGCCCCGCGCAATCCGCGGAAGAAGCACTTGGCTATTTTGAAAATGCGTTGGTCGAAGATAAGTACGATGGCATCCGCGCCCAGGCACATTGCTCCGGTGGCGAGGTCCGTATCTTTTCGCGTACGCGGGATGAAATCACGGAATCTTTTCCCGAGTTGCCAGACGCTCTAGCTGGGCTTCCGCAAGACGCAATCCTCGACGGAGAAATCGTGGCATGGAGCTATCTCGCCGCTGAATCCGGGGAAAGCGGCCGCGCCCTGCCCTTCAGTACATTGGCGCATCGGCTCGGCCGAAAGAAAGTCAGCGACCAAATGATGCGGCGAGTGCCGGTCGCCTACCTCGTTTTCGATATCCTCTACGCCGGGGGCGAATTGCTGATCGATCTTCCGCTGAGACAGCGAGCAAAGCTGCTCGACAACTTGTTAGCAGCCCCACGAATTCCGACCCAAGCAAGGTTGGGCGCAGCGCAGGGTCAGTTGATGCTGGCATCCGCCAAGCCGACGAACGAGCCCCCAATCACTACCCAGATTTTCCGCGTGCCGGTCTTTCAAGCATCCTCTCCCGACGAGCTCGATCAACTATTCGAAGCCGCCCAAGCCCGCGGCAACGAAGGACTGATGATCAAAGACCCCGAGTCGGCCTACACTCCGGGACGCCGTGGAAAATCCTGGCTGAAGCTGAAACGCGAACTAGCCACGCTCGACGTCGTGGTCACGGCGGTCGAATACGGCCACGGCAAGCGCATCGGCGTTCTCAGCGACTACACCTTCGCGGTTCGCGACGGCGACCGCCTGGTCAATATCGGCAAAGCCTACTCAGGCCTGACCGACGCCGAAATCGCCGAGATGACCAAATGGTTTCTTGAGCACAAGGTCGAAGATCAAGGCTTCCGGCTGGTAGTCGAGCCGAAGATCGTATTGGAAGTAGCCTTCAACAACATGATGCGCTCCGACCGCCACGAAAGCGGGTATGCCTTGCGCTTCCCGAGAATCGTGCGGATACGAACCGACAAACCGCCCGAAGAAGCCGACACGATTGAAAGAGCGCAAGAAATCTACGAGAAGCAGAAGCACGAAACCAGCACTTAGCACTTGGCCGTTAGCGTTTAGCTCACCGGCTGAATGCTAAATGCTAGCTGAATTCAATGGCTGTGCCCGTGGTGTTCTTCTTCACTCACCGGAATCACGCACCCATGCGCCACTTCGCAAATCACATGCTCAAACTGGATAGTCGTGTGATCGATATGAAATTCTTCATGCAGCCGTTCCTTCACATCGCGCAGAATCCGCTCGCTCACCGAAGGCGGGATGTCTTCAATCGAAATGTGACACGACAAAGCCCGCGTCTCCGAACCAATGTTCCACACATGCAGATCGTGGACGTCGTTCACACCGTCGACCGCCCGCATGGCAGCCTCGACGCGATCGAGCCGGATCCCGCGCGGCGTTCCTTCCAGTAGGATGTTCAGGGTCTCGCGGCAGATCCCGAACCCCGACCACAAAATGAGAGCGCCGATGCCAAACGACAGCGCCGAATCAATCCAATATTGCCCCGTCGCCAGAATTACCCAGCCGCCAACAATGACCGCAGCCGTCGAAACCGTGTCGCCAATCTCATGCAGCAGGGCGCTGCGAATGTTGACGTCGCGGCTGGAGCGGTAGAGAAGCAGGGCAATCACGCCGTTCATCACCACGCCGGCAGCCGCCACCCAGATCATCAGGCCGGCCCGCACATGCTCCGGATTCTGCAACCGCCGAAAGGCCTCGTAGAAAATCAGGAACGAGACCACTACCAGCGAGCCCGCATTTACCAGCGCAGCCAACACTCCGGCGCGATGCCACCCGTAAGTCTTGGTGGCGCTGGGCGGACGCGATTCCAAATACACGGCAACCAGCGAAAGCAGCAGTGCAACGAAATCAGAAAGGTTGTGCCCAGCTTCGGAAAGCAACGCCAACGAATGCGCGCGGACGCCGGCCACTGTTAGCAACACAATGTAGGCCAGGGTGACGACCAGCGAAACCCGCAGAACCTTGGAGGTTCGCTCGCCCGCGCTATGGCTGTGCGTGTGCATCCTAACTCAGTTTAAGGCTGCGGAGGGAAGGGTTCAAGGCGCCGCTCAGAGTTTACAATCCGGTTACAAATGACTCGATCACCATTACGGCTGCGACTCCATCGCCTTTTGAAACTGGCGAAAGCGCCCGGTCGTTTCAGCGCCGTGGGCGGCATACCATTCCCGCCACAATCCAGGTTCGTCGCCCAACTCCTGATCGGTAATCTCCCGCAAAGCCCGATACCCATACTTCACGGTTTCTGCATCAAGCTTCTTGTCCTCGACCATTTCGATCAGGCCGGGCACTGCCTGCATGCGCTGCGCACGAGTAAGCATGCCGCAATGGGCCAGGCCACAACCGGCAGAATCAATCCGCACTCGGAACGCGGGATCGTGATGGAAAGACTCCACCAGTTCCGGAACCGTGTCGTCCGTACCGATATCACCGATTGCCGAAACCGCGCGCAGACGCACCGGTTCCTCCTCGGAATGTGTCCAGGCCCGCAACTGGCTGTGGATGCGTTCAACCTCCACTCCGCGATTGGCTAGGCGACCCAAATACCAGATGCAATATTCCGCACGCGTCGGATCGCTTTCGGCCAACTGCAGCAGCGCGTCAACCTGAGCGCTGGTTTTCGCAAGGTTCGCGACTGCCAGATCAATTTCGAAACACGCCGCGCGCACCCGAAGATCGTCGCCATTCATGGCCACGTCCATGAGCGTTACCAGCGAGTCGGTTTGCTTGATTTGCCCCCGCCATTGCCTCACTCGCGCTTTGATTTCATCGGTCGCGCCCCGGTGGTGCGAAATAGCGTACTGCAGCAGCCTCTCCGCCTGCTGTTGCGGAGCCATATGATCCACCATGTCGCGTTCAACTTCGGAGAGCTGGCTGGTAGTGCCATGAACGGGTTTTCCGGGCACTGGAAGTTTTTGGCCGACGATTTCGCCGGGCATGCTCTGACCAGAAACCAGCGAACTGATCAGAATCATGCACACGGGACACAACCAGCCCGCTGACAGCTTTCGCCTCATAGGGCGAACTTAGCATCGGCCACGCGGAGCGGAAAGTTACCAGAGTGTCGAGCTAACATGTCGGGCGAGAGTGTCGAGAAATGGCGTGGGCCGAAGGCCGTTGATGTCTTATCTTCAAGATGTCTTATGTTCAAATAGTCTCGTGCTCCTCAAAGACGCACTCACGTCAGCTGTCAACAGCCTTACTGCGGCTAACGTTGGCTCACCCCGCATGAACGCCGAACTGCTTCTTATGTTCACTCTGTCCTGCGACCGCGCACATCTTTTCGCCCATCCCGAGCGCAAACTTACAATCGAAGAGCAAGCCCGTTACGAAGAAGCGCTGACCCGACGAGCCAGCGGAGTTCCCGCGCAATACATTACCGGCCACCAGGAATTCTGGGGCATGGATTTGATCGTTTCACCAGCAGTGCTAATCCCCCGCCCAGAAACCGAACACGTCATCGAAACCGTGCTGTACTTAGAGAGAACAAATGGAGGCCTGGCGTCCTCGCCCGGCTCTTTTCCCCACATCGTCGACGTAGGCACAGGATCAGGTTGCATCGCGATAGCGCTAGCCAAGGAACTCCCACAGTCAGAAATCCACGCAACCGACATTTCCCCAGCCGCACTAGAAGTAGCCCGAGCCAACGCCGCCCGCCATCAACTTGAGAATCGGATTCACTTCCAGCAAGCGGATCTGCTCCAGGGTTTCGATCCCGGTAGCTTCGATTTCGTAGTATCCAATCCTCCTTACGTTGGCGAGTCGGAAGAAGACCAGGTGCAACTCGAAGTCCGAAAATTCGAACCGCGCAATGCGGTTTTCGCAGGGCCCACAGGACTGGAAGTGATCGAACGCCTCATTCCACAAGCCCACACCGCGTTGAAGTCTGGCGGCTGGCTGGTCATGGAGATCAGCGGAACTATCGTCGAAGCCGTCAAGCGCCTGCTCGACAAATGGAAGCACCTTCAAATCACAAACGACCTGCAAGGGATTCCCCGAGTAGTCGCCGCGCAAAGAGCGTGACCACGTGGCGCGGGCGCCCCCGCCAGCGTAATTACGAAACGGCATCCCGTTCCTACGGACTCTGGTAGTAGCCAGCCGCACACGCTAGTCTCGTGCCACTCGCCTTCACCCCCAGGCGATTCCTGCACGTCGCAGGGAACATCAACCATGCAGATCAAACTGAGTGCCACAACTTTGCTCAGAGGGACCGCCTTCCTTCTCGGCGTCATGTTGCTCCCGATCGCTGGCTACGGCCAGAACCCGACAGGAACGCTGCGAGGCGATGTTCAAGACCCAAAGGCTGCGCGAGTTCCCGCTGCAACCGTCGTGGTCCAGGCAGTTGGGTCATCGTTGAAGCGCCAGATAAAAAGTGACGACCACGGAGAGTTCCGCCTGAGTGAGCTCCTGCCCGGCATCTATCACGTCACAGTAGACGCTCCCGGTTTTTCCCAGGCCCAGGCCGACGTCGCCGTCATCGTTAGTTCAGTCCGTGACATCACCGTCACAATGAATCCAGCAACGGTGAAAGAAACGGTAAACGTCCAAGCCCGTCCTTCGTCCATCACCACCCAACAAATTGATCTAGCCAGCGCCGTACACCAAGCCGCAGTTTCGACTCAGGACCTTCAAAATCTGCCCTTGGCCGCTCGCAGCTTCGCCAACATAGCCTATCTTGCCCCGGGAACCGAGCCAGTCGAACCCTCCGATCCGACCAAAGCGCGCATCACAGCCGTGTCCACCGGAGGCAGTTCCGGATTGAACAACGAACTCTCCGTGGATGGCGGCGACAATTCCGACGATTACATCGGCGGATTCCTACAGAACTTTTCTCCCGATGCCATCCAGGAATTCGCCGTGCGCACCGCCCAAGAGGACGCCGATACCGGACGCACCACCGCCGGCTCCGTCGTGATCACCACCAAGCGAGGCACCAACCAGTGGCACGGCGGCGGAGCTTTCTATGAGCGCGCAGCCGACCTCAACGCACGTTTCCCCATCGAAAATCCCGCCCCCAACCCCAAACAACCATTCTCCCGTCAGAACTACATCGCGACGATCGGCGGCCCAATCAAGAAGGACAAGGTCTGGTTCTTCACTTCCTTCGAATACGTTCACGAGGACGCCAGCATCGCCTACAGTCCTGCCAGCCAAGCCCAGTTCAATGCGCTAGCGTCTCTGGCCCAGCAAGGATTGATCCCCGGCACCAGCTCGATTCCAGTGCCCCCGAACGTCCCCGTACCTTTTCGCGACTATCTCGCCACAACGCGTTTCGACTGGTCCCAATCGCAAAAGTCCCAGTGGTTCCTGCGCGCCGGCATCGATAACTACATCACGCACAATGCCCTGGTGCAGCAGGCGACGCTCCCATCGACCGGCGCCGAGCAGCATAACAACTACATGAACATGGTGATCAGCAACACCTACCTGTTCAGTCCGACCTGGCTGGGAAGCTTCGTATTTACCGCCAGCGGATTGCACCTCACCGAAGCCCGCAACTCGGACCTCGGTTACGCGCTCGCGTTCCCGTTCACGTCGACATCGCAAACCATCTCCGGTTTCGAGACCTATGGCGACAACCAATTCCTCACCCCGATCACCGCTTTCCCAGTGCTGCGCAATCAGGAAAAATATCAATTCCGTTATGACATGAGCCGCGCCTCCGGCGACCACGCTCCCAGATTCGGAATCAACTTCATTCACGAGCCCGTCCTGAGCGGCGCGCTTTCCGGCACCGAAGAAACTTTGCTCGCCTATGCCAACAACCCGGACTTCTACGCTGCCAATCCTTCGCAGTTTTACTTCCATCTGAATTGCGTAAACCCGCCAGCCGATGTTACCTGCTCGCAGACGCCCGCCCACAACGGCAGCTTCTCCCAGAACGTACAACGGCTCGGCGTCTATGCCGAAGATTCCTGGCGAGCGAACGAGCACCTCACCATCAACTACGGCGTGCGCTACGACACGACTTTCGGCCTCTTGAACGCCTCCGGCCGCAGTCAAGCTTTCAATCCAGCGTACCTGACGCTGAAGGCCTTGGACATTCCCCTGATCAGCGGGGTGGCCCGCGATTACCGCAAAGCCTTTGGCCCCCGCATCGGCATCGCCTATTCTCCCGGAAAATCCGGAACGACGGTCATCCGCGCTGGCTTCGGCCTCTTCTACAACGATCTCGCCCAGAACGGCTGGGTGACCGCCTTCCAAGCCGTCAACGAGCCACCAGGCGTATGCATCAACCCGGGCGATCCCGGCTGTATCCCCGGCGGCGGAACCGGCAACATCATCGATCCCAACTACAAGACTCCGTACGCTATCCACGCCACAGCAGGGATCCAGCACGCTTTCAATGCCAACTGGACCCTCGGCGCCGACTACACTCACGAAGAAGGCAATCACGCCTACCGTGCCTATCCCTACGCCGCCGGAACGTCGCTGTTCTCTCCTGATCCCGCCAATCAGGATCTCGTACCCAACGTTAACGTTTTCAAATCCGACAACCGCTCCAGCTACAACGCGCTGATGATCCACCTGCAAGGCAACGTCTCCCGCCGATTCAACCTGGTCGCAAACTACACTCTCTCCAGCGCGAAAACCTGGGGCTGCGTGCTCGGAGAACTCTTCGACTACGTCAACGGCGTCTGCGATCCGCTGAATCCCTTTCGCCCCGGCGACTATGGTCCCTCTGGCGAGGACGTCACCTCACGCTTTGTTTTTGCCGGAACGTTCTACGTGCCCGGCGGTTTCCAACTGAGCACCCTGACCCAAGCGGAGAGCGCGCGTCCCTTCACCATCACCCTGGCCGACAACAGCGATCGCATCGAGGTCAATGGAGTCAGAACCACACTGGACCAATTCCGCGGCACCCCGTACATTCAAGTTGATCTGCGCGTCACCCGCCCTTTCAATTTTCATGATCGCTGGTCGCTGATCCCCTTCGTCGAATTCTTCAATCTCTTCAATCGCAATAATCCGGGCGCGAACTACGTCACCAATGTGGCCGCGCTTCCAGTCCCGCCCAACGAAGCGGCGAGCGGCAACGTCACCCATGTCTGCACTAATCCGTCATGCACCATGTTGCAACCGATCACCAGCTTGGGACAGTTAGGCGTTCCCGGCGGAGCCCTCGGAGATTTCTTCGGCCCCGGAACAACCGTAGGAATTCCTTTTGCCGCCCAACTAGGTGTCCGTGCGACCTTCTAGGATCGTTATCCGTCCCCGGAAACTTGTCATTCCGAGGAGCGAAGCGAGGAGGAATCTGCTTTCGTCGGGAGCCGCAGGACTGCAACTCCGTCGCCCGAACGCCATTTTGCAAACCAACCGCCCCCCAAACCAATAACCTGTCACCCCAGAACCAATCTGTCATCCTGAGCGCAGTATCTGGTTCGCGAAGCGAATTAGCTACGGAGTCGAAGGACCTCTGCTTTCCCCGCGGCCTAAATGTATGCGGGGCTTGCTCTCTTTGAGTTCTTGGCCCATCGCGCACATTTGTGCGCAATAGCTGCAATACTTTGCCTAAGCCTGCACTTTTGACAACTTTCCGATTGACTTCCATCCCAATCACAGCCAAAATTGCGTCTCTTCTTGCTGCCCCCGCAGAAGTCATTCTGGTTGCTAAGAGATACAGGTTGAGATTCCTTGCCGTCATTAAATCCTGTAACGCCTCTAGCTGCGGATGCAATATGCGGAGTAACCGGGGATGTTCAGGATCAACTTTCAAGCCGATCAAGAAACCAAAATGAAAAAGGAGATGTTTCAACAGGATGACCCGCTGGGCAACAATCCGACTCCAGCGTGGGGGCACATTGGACAGGTGTCAGGCTGTCAGAACAACCTCGAAGTCGGTGATCCGCTGACCGGCGGCGGCAATCCCTTCTCGGTGAAAATGTCGAACGGCTACACTTATCACCTGCAAGAGTTGGCCATGTACTCCTGGTTCTATGGTCCACCTTCGATCGGAGCCGGGAAAAAATTCTCCGACAACGGCACTTTCACCTCTGCTCAAGGGGCCTGCGCAGACTAAGTAGACATGCGGATACACCCCGGATCACAAAAAGCTTCCAGGCCCTCGGCGGCCTGGAAGCTTTTTCTCTCATACGCCCCCAAACTAAGAGAAACCACCCGCCACGCGAGCGCAGCCACACTAAGGCGCACACCTTGCGCAATATCTGCAAGACTTTGCCTAAACCCACAAACTTTTGACAATTTTCCGATTGACTTCCAACATAAGCCCGTTGAAAATCGCTTGGCTCTTTACTGCTCCCCCGCAGTGATCATTCGAGACCATTGAGAAAGGCGTTTGTCGAACATTTCTCCGTCATCGCTCAAA
>Ga0209275_10000100_pt1 | contig 26666 bp, 29 predicted proteins | sample HubBroMetageREF2_FD_188344 | JGI IMG/M metagenome (GOLD analysis project Ga0209275, IMG submission 188344) | Reference soil microbial communities from the Hubbard Brook experimental Forest, New Hampshire, USA - Hubbard Brook CCASE Soil... | ecosystem: Environmental > Terrestrial > Soil >... | reverse complement strand
TGTAGCGACCATCGCTCTGGTTGCGATTTTCCTGGGCACAAAACGCGGCGCCAGTTTGCCTCTCGCGGCTGTCATCGCGGAAGAGTCGCATGGCTCGCGCGCCTGGAGCCTCCTGTTCATTGCCTTGCTGCTGGCGCAGTTCGCGGCCGCTGTCTTGATCCCGGCTCCGCCCGTGCGCATCGCGTCGGCCATCCTATGCGTGTTGTTCGCGGTGATCGCTGTTCAAGTCTGGACGGGGTTCCAGTACTTCTTCAGCCGCGCAGGAGTGGAAGTCCGCACCCTGGGTTTCCGCTTGCGGTCGATTCGGCGTGAAGACATCAGGCAATATGCGGTGGAAAGCTGGAACCCGCTTCGTGGCTACGGGATTCGCGGCATCGGCAATCGCCGCGCTTATGTGTGGGGCAACCAGGGGGTTCGGATCGAGACCACCAACGGCGAAGTTTTCCTGGGACACAGTGAACCCGATCGCATCGTCCGCGATTTGGATTCGATAACGTGCTGATTCCCTCGTGGACCTTCGTGTCCTTAGTGGTTAATGCCTTTTGTGGGTTTGGATTATTGAATTGAAAGAGGAGGCGATATGTTCGGCATGGCAATAGAAATTTGGGTAATTGTGGGGCTGATGGTTCTAGCCGTCATGCTCCTGATGAGCATGTTGGCAAAGCTCTATCGCAAGGCGGGGCCACACGAAGCGCTGGTGGTGTACGGCTTCCGCGGCACGCGCGTAGTGAAGGGACACGGCACCGTCATTTTTCCCATGATCGAAAACTGCCGCGGCCTTTCGCTGGAATTAATGTCTTTCGACGTTGCCCCACAGCAAGACCTCTACACCAAGCAAGGCGTAGCGGTAACAGTCGAAGCGGTAGCACAAATCAAGGTGAAATCCGATACCGAATCAATCCTGACCGCGTCGGAACAATTCCTCACGAAAACCGATCCACAACGCGAAGGCCTCATCCGCCTGGTGATGGAAGGACATCTGCGTGGCATCATCGGACAACTAACGGTGGAAGAGATTGTGAAGCAACCGGAAATGGTCTCCGACCGCATGCGCTCAACCTGCGCGGATGACATCAGCAAAATGGGGCTCGAGGTGATTTCGTTCACTATTAAAGAAGTGCGAGACAAGAACGAATACATCACCAATATGGGACGTCCGGATGTGGCGCGGATCAAGCGGGATGCCGACGTGGCTGCGGCGGAGGCTGATCGCGACACCGCGATTAAACGCGCGCTGGCGCAGCGGGAATCCGCGGTGGCTAAGGCGCAAGCCGATCAGGAGCGAGTCCTGGCGGAAACCCTTTCGATGGCGAAGCAAGCAGAGTCGCAGCGTGATTTGGAAGTCAAGAAAGCGCAGTATCTCGAAATCACAAAACGCCAGCAGGCTCAGGCCGACAAAGCTTACGACATTCAGACCAACATCATGCAGCAGCAGGTTGTGGCTGAGCAGGTCAAGGTGCAGCAGGTCGAGAAAGAACAGCAGGTCAAAGTGCAGGAAGCGGAAATCAATCGCCGCGAGAAGGAACTGATCGCGACGGTATTGAAGGGCGCGGAGATTGAGCGTCAACGCATCGAAACTCTGGCGGCAGCCGAAAAGCAGCGCCTGACGGCCGAAGCCGAAGGTCACGCCGCGTCGATTCGGGCGCAGGGCGAGGCTGAAGCCGAAATCATTTTCAAGAAAGGCGAGTCCGAAGCCAAGGCGATGAACGTCAAAGCCGAGGCTTATCAGGAGTACAACCAGGCCGCAGTGATCGACAAACTCTTCACCAGCTTGCCTGAGATCGTCAGAGCATTGGCGAGCCCGCTGGCGAATGTCGACAAAATCACCGTGGTCTCGACCGGCAACGGCGATGCCGCAGGATTGAACAAGATCACCGGCGACATCACCAAGATGGCGGCGCAAGTTCCGGCGCTTTTCGAAACGCTCTCCGGAATGAGCATGACCGACCTGCTGTCGAAGGTGCGACTGATTGGCGATAAATCGGTCGGAGACAAGCCGGCGAAGCCCGATGTGCTTCCACCAGCGCCCAGCCCGGCAAAATAAGTGAACGATGGAGGACGGGCGTCCGCGCCCGTCCCCCGCGGAAGGTGGAGTGGAGACATGAAAAAGACCTTTACGCAGATCGGACTCGGTATCGCTCTGGGAGCGGCATTAGGCGCGGCTCTATCGATCGTTCTCGGTGTGGGAAGCGCGTGGCTCGCGCTAGGGATCGCGGTGGGCATCGCGATTGGCGTCGCCATCCCTCGCACGATTTCTAAGACAAACGACCAAGGACTAACGACCAACGACTGACCCAAAGGAGTTCACCATGGCATTACTAGAGCGAGTTTCCACACTGGTCCGGGCCAACCTCAATGACCTGATCGACAAGGCCGAGCACCCGGAAAAGATGATCAAGCAAGTCATTCTCGACATGCACAACCAGCTTCTGCAGGTGAAGACGCAGGTGGCGATTGCCATCGCCGATCAGCATCTGCTGGAAAAGCGGCGGAAGGAGAACGAAGACAAAGTCGCGGAGTGGATGCGCAAGGCCGAACTGGCCGTCGACAAGAAGCAGGACGACCTGGCACGCGCCGCACTCGAACGCGTGGAAAGTTACCGCGACCTGACCGACGGCTTCGCCCAACAGGTCACCGATCAGAAAGCGCAGGTGGAGAACCTGAAGATAGCATTGCGGCAATTGGAGCAGAAGCTCACCGAAGCCCAGGCCAAGGCCGATCTGCTGATCGCGCAGCATCGCCGGGCGCGAGCCGTAGGCAAAGCCAGCGACGCGAAGACGGCCGCGGGTAACGGATCGAGCGCCGCCGTCTTCGACCGGATGAAACGCAAAGTCGCACACAGCGAAGCCCTCAGCCAGGCGAAGTCCGAGATCGCCGCCGACAACATGGAAGAGCGCCTAGCCGCGCTCGAAAAAGAAGATCGCATCGAGCAGTTGCTGGTGGAGCTGAAGACGAAGCGAGGGGCGTAGAGGCTCGTGTGAGGAACCGTGCTCGGCTGTCCGCGCCGGGCGAAGGACAAGCTTCGATTTGCCCCTGCGGCAGTGTGTAGACGCTTGATAACGTATGACAGAAAAGGCTAACAGAGCGCGCGCCATAGGAATGGTGATTGGCATTGTCGTGCTTGTGCTCGCCCTGCTGTGGAAGCGGATATTGCGCTGAACGTAAGGCATGAGGGATCTGACTAAGAATGAACATGACAGTGAAAGTTGCGACATCAGTTCTCGCCTGTTCTTCAATGCGATTGGTTGTGGTTGGCACTACAAACGGAATGCATAGGTTCTTCGCTTCGCTCAGAATGGCAGTTTTGAGCTCGTAGCGTGACCTTCCGGGGTAGCGGACTTTCGTCTGCTCATCTCGCTCTACGGCGGTGCTTCGCCCCGCCGGACAGCCGAAGCGGCTGTCCCCACGTGTGCTTTGGCGATGCCGACTTTCGCAGGCGGGGGCGCCCGCGCCAACACAATTCGCCGGTTCAGAGGGATGGAACGGGTTTGCGCGGTTGGCTAGCCTCAGTGGGCTGTGACTGCGCGGAGAACACAAGACCCATCGACTTGACATGACGATTGGCAGTACCGCTTGATTGGATAACAACGACGGCTCCTCGCGGGCACCGAGTAAACGTGAGTTTTTGCGAAGAACCGAGACTCGGAGCGAAAGGAGCCGCCAATGAAGATTATAGGCTGTGATTTCCATCCGAGTTTCCAGCCAGCACTGTTAAGCCAGCTCCTGCTCGATAGGTAGGCACGTTGAGGGAACATTCCATGCCGGCAGCATAGGTCCGATAGACGCGCGGAGACAATCCCACCGACTCTGTACTCTTCGCAGGATTCTCTGTAGCAAAGTGCGTGCTTCAGGCAACCGAATGCAGAACCACAGGATGACCAGAAAAGAACAGGAAAACACGAAGAAGTGGAACCGTAAAACAAACAGAGTAGGTTATAGGAAGAAAACAACTTACGTTTCCCGAACCCTCCATTCGATACAGCAACATCTAGAAACGCCTACAGGCTGCACTGGATAGACCAATCCCGTTTTCGGCTCTACTCTCCAAAATGTGAATGCGACGAAGGCAAGTTTTCGATCGACGTCAACTGGACTTGAGACTGGAAAGGAGACTCCGGTGAATAGCGACGCTGCTAGCGTGGGTACAGTTCCTCTGGATCCCAATGTTGTGAAGCGCGCCCAACAGGGCGACTCCGATGCGTTTGCCGCTTTATTTCATGCGCACAAGGCACGAATCTACTCCGTATGTTTGCGCATGACCAACAATGCTGCCGAAGCGGAAGATCTCACCCAAGACGCGTTCTTGCAGGTGTTCCGCAAGATCGCCACCTTTCGTGGAGACTCCGCGTTTTCAACATGGCTTCACCGCATCGCAGTAAACACGGTGCTCATGCATTTTCGCAAGAAGTCGCTGAGCCAGGTTTCTTTGGATGAGCCCTACAGCAACAGCGACGGCGCAAAGATACGCCGCGAGTACGGAACCAGAGACAATCGCCTGACAGGTTGCATCGACCGAGTGGCATTGGCGTCCGCGATCAAAGAACTTCCCAACGGGTACCGGACAATTTTCTTGCTACACGAAGTCGAGGGATACGAGCATCAGGAAATTGCCGAAATGCTCGGCTGCTCGGTGGGAAATTCGAAGTCGCAACTCCACAAAGCGAAGTTGCGAATTCGCCAGTTGCTGGCACATTCGACAGAATCGCGGACTGCAACGACGAAAACGGAACGTCCGCGAACCCAACCCACAAGACCACTTTTTGAGACATGGGATTTGTCAATTGAATGCGCAGCTCTGCCCCACGCTCCAGGCATGCCCCAACTGGCAGGACCGGCGATATGAGCCCGAGAGGACTAAGGCGTGGGCACGACGCATGTATGGTATCAACCGGATGGAACGGAACTGATACGCACAGATCGAGTTTTAAAGAAAGAAATTTCGACGTGCCCGCTGATTCTGGTACTGATCGGCCCGAGTCTAGCAGAAGCCAACTAGGAGTTCGAAGGACTCGTTGGCCACACTAAGGACAGTTTGGCGCTTTCTTGTTGTGACCAGTAGGATGTATTCCCCATCCCGCTTCACTGCTTGCCATACTGGTCAAATTGCGTTGACGATGCAAATCCGTCCCCACGCTCGTCAAGTGCTTTGATAAGTTGGTGGACGAGTTCGGCTAACTTTTCAGAGTCCGTTTCCGTAGCGGCGGCGGCGCAAAGCTGCCGCCAGTCAGTGCGATTGCCTTCAGCCATCTCCAACGCTCCCTGATTCCACCGTATCGAAAATCGGGATTACTGAAAGCAACTACCATGCCAGAACATTAAGTTGTTCATTGCAAATAGGCACGATTCAGGCTGTGGTATGTAAAACTTGCGCAGTTCGGGAAGACAAAGCGCTTAGTTCATCCGCATAGTTGCTGGGTGGAAATTTGAGGAGGGCTGAGAGGTTCATACGAAGTGTTAGGCGTCACGTTTGTTTTCCGCAGGAGCCGCAAGAAATAGGCGGCGTTTTCCATCGCCTGTTGTTCACGGGCCGGAGTCTCGTTTGAGCCGAATAGTTCAGCGGCTCGGTCTGCAAGAGCCCTCTCCGCTTCAGCAATGCGCGCCACCAGCTTGACACTGTCATCCTCGAAAATCGCGGCCTTGTAGAGTTCTTCCCAATCGCTGCCAGACGGAGATTTGTGTAGCCGAGCTTCCACGCTTACCCCCAGATGAATTGCAAAAGTTATATTGGTAGAACCAGGTAAAAAAGTGAATACAGTGAATCCTGTACCGGTTTTTTGCGGGTGGTGCAAATAGACGTTGGCTTGAGCGCTTTGTATGTGAAAAACCCGATTTCAATCGCGTCCGTTTCGTGTTAGCCTCGCGAAAGTTCCAGCCGGGAGTGGAGACGGCGCAGGTTTTTGTCGTTTCCCTGCCTTGGACCTCGACCAAAGCGGAACGACTGTCAGGCGAGTCACGCTCCCTCTCCCGGCCGGGCATCTCCTTTACAGGCTCTCCTGCCGCAATCTAGAGCATCTAGCTGATCGATACTCGCACCTCATGAACGTATGGTCTTTGAGGAATAGCTGTCGGTATTGGGTTGCGATGCCTGGACAAAATTACACGCGACCGCCATCGGCGGTTAGTTAAGTGACGTGAGGTCACCAAATTTCATCCGGCGCTGTTTGGCACATCTTGTGCACAGTTTCGGTGTCGGAAAAGAGCGAAGTAGGCCAGGCCGGATAACCGGAGATAGGGCATGAAGGATTTTCAGATTCTGATCGCGGATGATCACGAAGTCGTTCGGCGAGGGATCCGTGCTCTGCTCGAACATCGAAAGGGATGGGAGGTGTGCGGCGAGGCTGGGGACGGGCGCGAAGCAGTCGAAAAGACCAGACAACTGAAACCGGACCTGGTCCTGCTTGACATCGGAATGCCGAACCTGAATGGCATAGATGCGGCGCGACAAATTCTCGCGAATTCCCCCGCGACCCACATCCTCATCCTGACCATGCACTACTCACCACAGGTCGTCCGCGAAATACTAGCTGCGGGAGCTCGTGGCTTTCTTTTGAAATCAGACGCGGGTCGTGACCTCGTAACGGCGGTAGAAGCCGTGCAGAACCAAAGAACTTTCTTTACCAGCCAGGTCACGGAAATAGTGGTGGGCGGATACTTAAACCCAGACCAGAAAGAGGCGCCTCTTCGCAGGAGTCGCCTAACCCCGCGCGAGCGCGAAGTGCTGCAGCTTCTAGCGGAAGGAAAAACAAGCAAGGAAGTGGCGGTAGCTTTGAACCTCAGCGTAAAGACAGCCGAAACCCACCGCACCAACATTATGCGCAAGCTCGATCTGCATTCTGTTGCCGACCTGACCCTCTATGCACTCCGCAGTGGGATCGCGCAGGTTTTCTAGCCAACTTCGAATCGACTTACTTCTCGCGAGTCAACTCCTGACGAGGACCTGATTGCAAAATCAGCAGCTTTCCTGCGCTATAAGGTGTCCAGTGTATTGTTCGGTTTGCCTGCAGGCGATAGCCTTCAATCAGTGTCGAGAAATGAGGCGGTTAATCCGCGGCTGGGATGGGAGAGATTTTGGTGGTTCGGATGCTTGTAGCGGACGACAGCCCGGCCATACGATGTTGCTTTCGCGGTTTGCTGGATCACCACGGTGATTGGCTCGTTTGTGATGAGGCCAGTAACAGTAAGGAAGCAGTCGAGCGTGACATGGGTTGATCCAAGCTCTGAGATGATGACATTCGATTATGGTGAAGAACCTTCTACCTATTTACGTCTCTCCAGATCGGCCCCGAGTTGCCGTAACTTCTGTGGGTCCGTCTCGATGGTGGCGTACCGGCGGAGCTCAAGCCACAGTTTATCAAGGTTTGCCGCCATCACTTCCCGTCTAACCCGAGATGGAACGAGCAAGTTGCGGCAATTTCCGGCTCTCAAACTCCGGGTCTTGAAACACCTGGTTCTAGAGCGCGGGGGGTGGCTCATGATGCCACTTCCCTTTGAGGTGCATCGGTCGCGGTTGAACTTTGGCACTCGCTTTGGGCAAGGAAACGTAATGCTCGAATGGCGTCTTCCATCTCACGCTGCTCCTCGCCGGAGTAGCCACCGTTTTGCTTTAGCTCTTCGCTTCGCTGATAAATAGCCTTTTCCGCCGCGTCGATTCGCCGTCGCAATTCTTCATGCTGAACTTCCAGCAAAGCTGCCTTATATAACTCCTGCCACGAAGGACTCGTTGGCATTCTCTGTCTCCCCGCCTGCAGTCTAGGCGGAGCATACAACCCACACTAAAAAAGGGTGGGAAAAGAACATCCGTAAAAATTAAAGAAACCGGCAGAAACTAAGGCGCCGTGGAAGTATCGCGAACGACTTAACGTACTATGATAAAAGTATCCGGCGTGCAACCAAAAAATTCTTGACAAACTAAAGTGGGTATTTTATAAGAAATAACTAATGTTGCATTTGAGGGATGCACAAGATATGACTAAAGAATCTGTAAAAAACCAAAAGCCTGCTCTGAATTATGATCGCGTGGTTCTCGCGAATCTTAGAAGGAGTCGACGCGGAAAACACCACGATCTGCTCCAGGGAGTCTTCGAGGACTTGCAAACTTTGCCTACCGGTTCGGCGATCAAAATCCCGCTATCGGAGTTGGATGGGATCACTTTGGCGAATCTACGATCTGCTGTCCATCGCGCCTCAGCTTCACGAGGCTTGGGCATTGAGACTCTGTCGGACGAAGACAACTTCTATATCTGGAAGGCCGAGCACGAGGTCAAATGACGGCTTCGCGGTTCATTGGTGTTGATTGTGCTGCGGCTTTCAGTCAGTCTGCAGTCATACCAGAGGGGCGTACAGGGTTCCCTGTATATCCTCCACGAGATTGGACGAATTAGAATCACACAGTCCACATTGGGAATTTCGTCTCGTTCTGGCACACGAAGGTGGGTGCCGCTGAAACAAAAAGGATTGCATCAATATGAGCACCGCCAACACTCCGAGCCCGGATGCTGTATCGATGGCGCCACTTGCGCATTGGGGCGACCACCAAAATCCAGGGCACGTAGTGCAATTCTACGGAGACGATGGTTTCCTCCTCGATGAATTAAGCCGATTCATAGGCTCCGCCCTAGGAGCAGGAAAATCCGCTGTCGTCATCGCGACCAAGGAACACCGTGATGGCTTGGCCCGAAGGCTGAAGATGTGGGGGCTGGACACGAACTGGGCAGTTGCACATGGACGCTACGTTGCACTGGATGCGACCGAGACTCTGGCTAAATTTATGCTGGATGGATGGCCGGACGCGGCTCGTTTCGCCGAAATAGTGGGCGGGTTAATTGAAAGAGTCAGGGCCACAAACCGCAGCGAAGCTCAGCGCGTTGCCGCATTTGGGGAAATGGTCGCTCTGTTGTGGATGGAAGGAAAGGCCGACGCCGCGATCCGGCTCGAAGAATTGTGGAACGACTTGGCTCGTACGCATGCTTTTTCGCTGCGGTGCGCCTATCCGATGTCCAGTTTTTCTCGTGAGGAGCACGGTGACCTGCTTCTCAAAATCTGCGCCGAACACTCAGCGGTGATTCCCGGCGAGAGCTATACCGCCCTAGTGAGTGAGGATGAACGCCTACGTGACATCGCTCAGTTGCAGCAAAAAGCAGCGGCTCTTGAGACCGAGATCGCAGAGCGCCGCCTGGTCGAGGAGAAACTCCTGCGCAGCCAGTCCGCGCTCAAATCTTTGGTGGAGCAACGCACTGCCGCATTACGACAGCTCTCCTCAAGGTTGCTCAATTTGCAGGACACTGAACGACGCAGAATTGCCCGCGAGCTGCACGATAGTTTGGGGCAGTACTTGGTGGCGTTGAAGCTTAACGTCGAAATCCTGCGGCGATCTCCGGCGCAGATGGAATTGTGGTCGCAATTGGAAGAGCTCATGGAACGATGCATTGCTGAGGTTCGGACTCTTTCCTACCTACTGCATCCGCCCACCATGGACGCGGTGGGAATTGCCTCGGCGGCGCGGTGGTATGTCGAAGGCTTTGGTCTCCGAAGCGGATTGAAGTTGACGCTCGATGCGCCCAATGATCCGGTCCGTTTGCCCGACGCAATCGAGCTCGCGCTCTTTCGGGTGCTGCAAGAAGCTTTGACTAATGTCCATCGCCACTCTGGTGCTTCCACCGCCGACATTCTGATCCGGCGATCATCCGGGCAGGTGATTTTGGAAGTGAATGACAATGGCCATGGAATGTCTCAAGAAATGCTTGATCGGTTTCGTGAGGCGGGAACAGGCACCGGCGTCGGGCTTATGAGTATGCACGAGCGGGCACGCGAGCTGGGGGGAACGATTCAAATTGAATCGGGGAGCACAGGCACATCGGTGCGAATCGCAATACCGGTTCCTCCCGATTGTGCACAGAGTGCATAAGAAACTGCTGCAGTGCGGGCCGAGAAGTCAGACGATTTCGTGGAGGAACAGTCCATCGAGATATTCCGAAGAACGGTTTTCAGTCCTCCCCCGGAGCTAGAAACGAATTTATGACAGTTCGCATTTTGGTTGTGGACGACCACCCAGTTGTAAGACACGGGCTGAGGACTTTGCTGGGGGGAAATCCTAATTGGGAAATCGTTGATGAAGCAGCGGACGGAATTGAAGCCGTCGCTAAGGCGGCCAATCTGAAACCGGATGTCGTGGTGCTCGACATAACGATGCCGAATATGAGTGGACTGGAAGCATGCCGGCTGATCCGCAAAAAGGCGCCGGCATCTGAAATCCTGATTGTCACTCAACATGACTCTCCGCACATGATGCGTGAGGCGATGCAAGCGGGAGCCCGGGGCTATGTCGTGAAGTCCAACGCGTCTCGCGATTTATTGGCGGCAGTGGAGGCGGTAAGTCGGCATCTGCCCTTTACGGCACTGAATGTGCAATCGGCTGAGTCCGTCTGAAAGTGTGGTCGAGTTTTTGTCCGGCGGTTGAATCGTTATAAAACTTGCCGAGGTGAGAAATGAAGCTGCGAATTTTGATAGCTGACGATCATGAAGTTGTACGGCGCGGGCTGTGCGCGCTTTTACAGGCCCACGAGGGTTGGGAAATTTGCGCCGAAGCGAAGGACGGCCGCGAAGCCATCGAAAAGGCAGGTCAATTGAAACCCGATATTGTGATTCTGGATGTCGGGATGCCAAATCTCAATGGTTTGGCGGCGACCCGGCAGTTGACGCAACATGACCCTCACTGCCAGGTCATCGTGCTGACCATCACGGACTCAGACCAGGTTATACGGGAGGCTCTGGACGCGGGCGCTCGAGGGTTTGTCTTGAAATCCGACGCTGCCCGGGATCTGGTTTCGGCCGTCGAGGCTCTGCAGCGTAACCGGATGTTCTTTACTCCCCGCGTAAACGACATGGTGCTAGCAGGCTTTCTGGACAAAGGGCACAACGGCTCAGATAGCGAACCTCCAAGGTTGCCGAAATTGACGGCGCGGGAGCGCGAAGTCATTCAGCTTCTAGCCGAGGGAAAGAGTTCGAAAGAAGTAGCTTGCGTGCTCAATTTGAGTACAAAAACTGCCGAAACTCATCGCAGCAACATCATGCGGAAACTGGGCTTCCACTCGATCCGAGATCTGGTTGTTTACGCTGTGAAGAACAACATCATCCAGGTACAAGTCCCAACGCAACTTCAAACTCCGGGCTCGGCAGCGTAAGCCGAAACAGGACGTAGTCCGAATCATTCTGCAGTTTGTGCAAGAGTTCCGAATTGTTCGGACAGAACAACGGAACTCCCTGCACTGAACTTCGCGTTCCGGATTCCACTAATTCGAAGGTGGCGCCGTCGGGCTCCCATTCGTGCCATTGTTTGGTGGCTGATTGTTTGGTGGCTGACCGTTGGGCGCCGGCTGCTCTGGTGGCGGGGTGGTCGCTCCAGGAGTTTCCGACCCCGGTGAAGTTGTGCCCGGCGTGCCGTTCGGCGATTGCGGTGTAGAGCCATTGGTGTTGGGAGCCGTTCCAGGGTTGGGACTGGCGGTTCCAGGTGTCGGGGCTGCGGTACCCGGCGTGGGCGCAGCAGTGCCGGGAGTAGGCGCGGTGGTGCCCGGGGCTGGATTCGTGTTTCGGGGAGAAGTCGTCTGCCCTGGCGTGGTGCTCTGACCGACCGTCCCGGCGTGCCCGGCTCCCGATCCGGCGCTGCCGGAACCAGTGCTCTGAGCCACCATCCAAGTGGCTGAGAGCAGAACAAGACATAGAACAGTTGCTTTGGTGTTCATCGAGCCTCCGATCAAGGGATAACCGATGTCACGATCAGTTTGGGGCTTCCGGGCATTCTGGGCCATCGAGCGGACCCCTTTACTCCCTCAAGGAAAATTCCTGAAGTCGTTGTTCTTCGTTCCGTATTCGTTCTCCTGAGCGCCTTACATTCGACCGGGCGTATCAGGACGCCACTTCGATGCTCTCAATGTGGAGAGTATTGCTGTCCGCATCCAATCTGCCGACAACCTTCACTTGCTTATCCTGATATTGCGCGGCCCTGCTCTGGTTATCGAGTTGGTAAGTCGTGTTGTCTCCCGTCTTCAGACCGTACTTTTCCCCTTGTCTCACGACGATGCCAGTAATTCTCTGCTTGGGTGTTTGTGGCTGGGTTGGAGAATTCGATGATTGACCAGCTTGCTGATCCGCGGGGGGCGCGGGTTTTGCGTCTGGCTCCGGAAGCGGCATCGGCTCCTGCAATCGAGACCACGCGACCGGCTCGCATCCCAGAGCTCCTGGTTCGACGTTGGGGCAAGGCTGCAGAGATCCGTCCTGCGACAATGCCAAGTGCGCGACTACAAAGAGGAAAGCCAACCCAATCCAGGCAAACTTTCGTTTCATATCAGAACCTTTAGGGGGACGATGCCCATGGGACGAATAACTGCAACTGAGTTGCCATCGCGATGTTGTCTTTCTTCTCAAGAGGTTTCTAACTGTCACTCCGACCGCCGTGAAATTTCTACCTGCTTCGACGTGATCTCTAGTCGCAGTGGTTGGAGGACCTACAGCATTCGCTGTAAATCGTTTGGCTTTGACAGCCGTCCTGTCCAAGAAAGAAAGGGGACCCGTGAAACCGGTCCCCTTCGAAAGGGATGGTATTTCGTTCTAGCTTGCCTTGCGTCTTTGGTCCAGCTCAGCCTGATTCGAGTCGACACTTTCCGTCGATAACGTTGATGTCATCGTCGGTCAATTTGCCCCAGCGTTCCTTAACTGACCTCTTCATCTGTTTCCATGTTTCCCGGCGTCGGGGCGAAGTGACGGTTCCCTTCTCGCCTGAACTCTTGAAGCAGTTTACGCGACCTGAGATTGAACCTGCCGCAGCCGCCGCTCGAGAAATCGGCGTTCGCTGTCATTCGTGACCAAAGCGAGGGCTCGCAGATAGCTCTCCGCCGCTTCGACTGGGGAGCCAAGGCGCCGCAGCAGATCGGCGCGCGCGGCATGCAGCAGGTGATAGTTGGCCAGATCATTGTTTTCGCCCAGCGCATCGATCAACGCGAGTCCGGGTCCGGGCCCGTCCGCCATCGCCACGGCTACTGCGCGATTCAGTGACACGATGGGAGACGGCTGCACTCCCTCGAGACGATCATAGAGACGCACGATCTGCGGCCAATCCGTATCTTCAGGGCTAGCCGCTTGACAATGCACAGCCGCGATCGCTGCCTGCAGAGCAAACGGGCCCGGCCCGCCGCGCAAAGCTTCGTCGACCAGCGGCAACGCTTCCGCGATCTGCGCTTGATCCCAGCGGCTGCGATCTTGTTGCTCGAGAACTACGATATCGCCGACCCCATCAACACGGGCGTCGCGCCGTGCGTCGTGAAGCAGCATGAGCGCGACAAGAGCGGTTGCTTCCGTCGGGGGCTGCGGCATCATCAGCGATCGGACCAGGCGCCCCAGGCGGATGGCCTCAACGCAGAGGTCGTTCCTCACCAGCGGCCCGACTCGAGTGGCCGCATAACCCTCGTTGAAGACGAGATAGAGAACGGTCAGCACCGCTTCGACCCTGGCAGCCATGTCGTTCGTCTCGGGCACGGTGTATGGAATGCCGGCATCTCGAATCTTGCGCTTCGCACGCACCAAGCGCTGCGCCATAGTCGACTCAGGCACCAAAAACGCCCGCGCAATTTCGTCCGTCTCCAAGCCGCATAGCGTGCGAAGGGTCAGAGCCACTTGCGCTTCCAGGGCGAGGGCCGGGTGGCAACAGGTGAAGATCAGGCGAAGGCGATCGTCGGGAATTTCGCCGGTATCGTAGTCCGGCTCTTCTATCGTGCGGACCATGCCCGAAGTGGCATATGATTCAAGTTTTTCCTCGAACCTTGCATTGCGCCGGATGCGGTCGATAGCCTTGTGCCGCGCCGTCTGAATGATCCATGCTCGCGGAAGCTCAGGGACACCAGAGACCCGCCATTGGTCTACAGCGGCCGCAAACGCTTCTTGCGCAGACTCTTCGGCAAGGTCGAAGTCGCCGACCATCCCGATCAGAGTGGCCACGATCCGGCCCCAATCGGAGCGATAAACTGAGTCGACGGCAGCCGCTGCGTCCAGGGACATGTCTGATTGTAGATTTTTCGTCGCAGAGTGTCGATCTGGGGTCTTGGAATTCGATTTATAGTCGGAAGCACATAATAAGGTGCTTAGGCCGTGGGCATCGAGCAAGACCCCGCCTAAAATTTTCTTTTTTAAGCTGTCGATTTTGACATCCACCGTTCGACTTACTCATGGAGGGGAAAGAATGAAGTACATGTTGCTGATTTACGCCGACGAACACGCCTGGACCGACGCCGAGCGCCAGCAGTGTTACGGAGAATCGACCCAGCTTGCTCACACGCTCAAGGAGAATGGCCAGTTTTTGGGCACGTCTCCACTGCAGCCTGTATCGACAGCGACTACCGTTCGGGTGCGCGAGGGCAAACGGCTGGTGACCGACGGTCCGTTCGCGGAAACGCGCGAACAGCTTGGCGGCTTCTTTATGGTGGAAGCCAAGAACCTCGACGAGGCCATCGACATCGCCGGACGCATCCCGGGCGCACGTAAAGGGACAGTCGAAATTCGGCCGGTGGTAGAAATCCCAAACTTGCCCACAGCTTAGTACTAGTTACGACGGCACTGGAGAAATTCTATGGCGACGAAAACATTTAAGACGATCGGTCGGGGAGCCCTCGCACTGATCGCCGTACTGAGCCCTGTATGGCAAGGGCAAGCGCAGGACGCGAAAGCATCGTATTCGAGCATGGCTTCGATCGATCAATATCTCATGACCGATCGCAATGCCGAGATCGCTCTGGCCCGAAGCGCCGTCCCCGAGGCCATCTCCCGCGAAGCAACAATCCTGGTCCTTGCGAGGCATGGCTACGAGACCGGGGTCGAGGGCAAGAACGGCTGGGTCTGCGTTGTGGAGAGATCGTGGATGTCCCCATTCGACAGCCCGGAGTTCTGGAACCCCAAACTCCGCGGGCCAATCTGCTTCAATCCGCCCGCTGCACGATCCGTGCTGCCTATTACTTACAGGAGGACGGAGATGGTATTGGGGGGACTTTCCAAAGCTCGGATAATCGACAATACCAAGGCCGCGTACGATAAGCATGAACTGCCAGCACTGGAACCCGGCGGGATGAGCTATATGATGTCGAAGGACGCGTACCTTACCGATTCGGACGGACACAACATGTCTCATCTCATGTTTTACGCTCCACTCATGGACGGTGCCGCATGGGGCGCTGATCTGCCCGGCTCCCCGGTGATGCTGAATCTGCAGTTTCACGGAGCACCCGAGCCAATCACCGTGTTCATGGTTCCAGTTGGCAAATGGTCCGATGGCACGACTGCCCCGATGGAGTAGGGCGGAGTAGTTACAAACAACAAGGAGAAAATCGCGTGCACAAAATCACTCCATTCTTGTGGTTCGACGACAAAGCTGAAGAGGCAATGAATTTCTACGTTTCGATCTTCAAGAATTCAAAGGTTGGAAATGTTACCCGCTATGGGGACGCAGGGCCGGGACCGAAGGGAACGGTAATGTCCGCGACATTCCAACTTGACGGACAAGACTTTTTCGCACTCAACGGAGGCCCGCTTTTCAAGTTCACGGAGGCCATCTCATTTTTCGTCAACTGCGAAACCCAGGACGAAGTCGATGAGCTGTGGGAAAAGCTCACCGCAGGTGGGGGCACAGCACAAAGATGCGGTTGGCTGAAAGACAAGTATGGCTTGTCCTGGCAGATTATTCCGAAGGCCTTGGGCGAAATGCTGGGCGACAAGGACCCTAAGAAGTCGCAGAGAGTCATGCAAGCAATGCTTCAAATGAATAAAATCGATATTCAGCGGTTGAAAGAAGCTTACGGGCGTGAAACAAGAACATCGTGAGGAGATCCGAAAGCTGCAGCTCTCGGCAGTCAATTCGTAAAACAAGAAGAACAAAATTAATAATTTAAGGAGACGAAGATCATGGAAACAAAACCCACACACGAACAAGCACAACTTCACTTGCAGGTCTTTGAAGAGCGCCGCGAAGCCCGGCTTCGGCAAGCCCGAGACTGGTTCTTCAAGAATTACTTCGCAGACAACTGGAACGACGCCATGCGAGTCACCGCGCCGGGGACAGAAGGCGGCACCAATTTCATGATGGTGGTCAGCTATTGGGAACAGGCCTGCGCTTTACTGAATTATGGGCTGCTTCACGAGGACCTGTTCTTCGAAACCAGCGGTGAATTCTTCGGCGTCTGGGAGCGGATCAAGCCAACGATCGCGGAAGGACGAGAACAATGGGCCAATAAGCAGTTCCTTGCGCATCTGGAAAAGGCCGCGCAGCGCTTTGAGGTCTGGATGGAGAAGCGCTCGCCCGGTCACATCGCCAAAATGCGCGAGTTCATGAAGCAAATGCGTCCGCAGACTGCAAAAGCAGCTTGAGATGCGGATCTGCAGTCGAGTGGGATTCTGCTCTTCGAATGCAAGGGGTAGAATCCCACCACATTTCGTCAACCACGAGTTGGGCGAAGGAGGTCGGTATGCAAATGAACCCTTATTTGACTTTCAACGGTCAATGCGAGACGGCATTCAAGTTTTATGAGAAGTGCTTGGGCGCTAAAATCACGTTCATGATGCCTCACGAGGGCACTCCCGTGGCGAACGATGTCCCCAGCGATTGGCGCAAGAAGATCCTTCATGCCAGCCTGCAGGTCGGCGACCGGCTATTGCAGGGAGCTGACTGTCTGCCCGATCACTATCAGAAACCCGCGGGCTTCTCGGTGAAGCTTGATCCCAAGGACGCGGCAGAAGCGGAACGTGTATTCAGCGCGCTGGCAGAAAATGGGACGGTGCAAATGCCGCTCCAGGAGACATTTTGGGCGGTACGATTTGGTATGCTCGTGGATCAATTCGGCATCCCGTGGATGATCAACTGCGGGCAGACGGGGTAGATTCGAAAAACTTCCGGTAGGACACAGCGCGGATGAGGAGCGATCGAATTCCAAATCACTAAAACGGAGCGACGCATGAGTAATATTCGAGTTCTGGTTGGGACACGCAAAGGCGCATTTATTCTCAGCTCAGACGGTAAGCGTGAGAAGTGGGACGTTAGCGGCCCGCACTTTGCTGGGTGGGAGATTTACCACGTGAAGGGTTCCCCGGTTGACCCGAATCGAATTTACGCGTCACAGACCAGCGGATGGTTCGGGCAGATCATTCAGCGCTCCGACGACGGCGGCAAAACCTGGCACCAACCCGGAACGCCCGCCGGCCAGCCGGCTACGCCTGGTCCTCCACAGAGCGAAAGCAACAAGTTCGTTTACGACGCGGTCGCGAAGCCGCTCACCACTCATCAGTGGTATGACGGCACGCAACATCCGTGGGAGTTCAAGCGGGTGTGGCATCTAGAACCGTCGTTGACTGATGCCAACGCAGTTTATGCGGGTGTGGAAGATGCCGCTATCTTCCAGTCGACCGACGGCGGCCAGAACTGGCAAGAACTCTCCGGCCTTCGCGGACACGGCACCGGCCCCAAGTGGCAGCCGGGCGCAGGCGGCATGTGCCTGCACACCATCATCCTCGATCCGAAGAACCCGCAGCGCATGTTCATCGCTATCTCAGCTGCGGGTGCGTTCCGCACCGACGACGGCGGTAAGACGTGGAAGCCGATTAATCGCGGACTGCGTTCGCAATACATCCCCGACCAGGATGCCGAGGTCGGGCACTGTGTTCACCACATCGCGATGAACCCATCGCGGCCGGGCGTGCTCTTCATGCAGAAGCACTGGGACGTGATGCGCAGCGACAACGCGGGCGACTCGTGGCACGAGGTCAGCGGAAATCTGCCAACCGACTTTGGCTTCGCGATCGACGTTCACGCGCACGAGCCGGAGACGATTTACGTTGTCCCCATCAAGAGCGACTCGGAACACTACGTGCACGAAGGTAAGCTGCGCGTGTTCCGCAGCCGCACTGGCGGTAACGAATGGGAAGCACTCACGAAAGGCCTGCCGCAAAAAGACTGCTACGTGAATGTTTTGCGCGATGCCATGGCCGTCGACTCGCTCGACAAATGCGGCATATATTTCGGTACCAGCGGCGGGCAGGTGTACGCGTCGGCTGATGCCGGGGACAGTTGGGCTCCCATCGTCCGAGATCTTCCGGCGGTGCTTTCGGTCGAGGTGCAGACGCTTGGTTAAATTCATGAGTAAGCGAGTAATTGCGCTGTAGACTTACCCCGGGCGATGGTGCAGAGATTAAAAATCCTTCTTTGCGAGGTGTCCCGATGACGGTGCGCGCCAGCACCCTGCTCTGTTTTGTGGCCGCTCTCTCTATAAGCACGGCAGCGCAGACCGAGCCTGTGCTGACTTCAGCAAACATACCGAAGTATCCGCCATTAGCTTGCCAGGCTCGCGCTGAGGGGGTTGTAAAGATAACCTTCACGCTGGCGGCGAACGCGGCAGAAGCTACGAACGTGGCGGGAGCCTCTGGTCCCCCAATACTTGAAGGCGCGGCCCTGGAGAATGTGAAGACCTGGCGCTTTGACAATCCTTATACGGTCGAACGCAAGTACGAAACGACTTTCGAGTATCACCTTAGGGAAATCGGTGCGGGTTCGACAAAAAAGCTCACCGTTACCCTCGAATCGTTTCGCAAAGTCGAAATCGTAGCTGACGTTTATCAAATACCAGGCGACTACTAAGCGATTACAGACGAACGCCAATATGATCCGAGTCATCCTCCCGCAACATCTGCGAACGCTGGCTCAAGTTGGCACCGAGTTGGAACTCGAGGTCAAGGGTCCGGTCACGCAGCGCTCGGTCCTCGACACGCTCGAAGCGTGCTATCCCATGCTGCGCGGAACGATCCGCGAGCACGACACCCAACAGCGTCGACCGTTCCTGAGGTTCTTTGCCTGCGAGGAAGATCTCTCTCACGAATCACCGGATGCTCCGCTGCCTGACGCCGTCGCGTCGGGGGCAGAGCCCTTTCTCATTATAGGGGCAATTGCCGGCGGCTAAGGCCCGACAACTCGCTAAAGGCTGGTAAGGCGCAATCGGAACGAGTACCCTATTCGTTCATTTATCTATCCGTCCGAATCCACAAAGGAGGGACGTCCGTTGAAGCGATGGATCGTGTGCGCGCTTCTCGCGCTCTTACCAGTCAACTTTGTTTCCGCCCAACAACCGAGCCAGAAAACGACTGATCCCTATCAAGCAACTTTGGATGGGCTGCAATCGCTAACCGCCCTACCGCTCCCCGAGTGGCGGTTTCACGCGGACGTACCACATCCTGAGGATCCGTCTCTAGACGACTCCGGCTGGGAGACCGCAAAAGTCGGGGACAAATGGTCGACTGGGTCTCGCGTGCTGCGGCGCTGGATCGAGATTCCGCCGAAGATCAACGGTTATGCAGTGCAGGGCGCCCGGGCAAAATTGGACCTCAGGTTCGACTTCAATTGGAACAACAAAGGCCCGGTCACGATCGCAGTGTTCTCGAATGGCTCGCTGGTGTCGCGAGGAGACGACGACATGCAGCAGCCGATCCCGCTCACGGAGAACGCGCAGCCCGGGCAGAAGTTTCTGATCGCGGTGCGGATCGACGCCCCCGATGTTGAAACTGAATTTCATCACGCTCAGTTGAGTATTGAACCTCCTGCCAATCGGCCCGATCCGGCGATGCTGCGAGTGGAAATCCTGGCGGCGCGTCCGATGATTGCGGCGTATGAAGAGGGTCGCGCGGAACGCCAGCAACAGCTCGACGCGGCCGTCAAGGCTGTCGATTTTTCGCCACTCGATAAGAACGACCAAGCGGGATTCGATGCGTCGCTGCGCCAGGCGCAAGACAAACTGCAATCGTTGAATCCGTGGTTGAAACAGTTCACAGTTCGCGCTGTCGGGAACTCCCATATCGACATGGCGTGGTTGTGGCCGTGGACGGAAACGGTCGAAGTCGTGCGCAATACCTTTCAGAGCGTTCTGGATTTGATGCGCGAGTATCCGGACTTCAAGTTCACCATGTCCTCGGCTCGGACTTATGAATGGATGCAGGAAAAATATCCGGACATGTTCGAGCAGATCAAGAAGCGCGTGAAGGAGGGACGGTGGGAGGTCATCGGCGGTATGTGGGTCGAACCTGACTTGAATATGCCAGACGGCGAATCGCTGGTGCGTCAGATCCTGGTCGGCAAACGATATTTTCAGAAAAACTTTGGCGCCGACATCAAGATCGGCTGGAATCCGGATTCGTTTGGATACAACTGGCAGCTTCCGCAAATCTACAAGAAATCCGGCATTGATTATTTCGTGACGAGCAAACTGCTGTGGGCAACCGACTACACAAAATTCCCTTACCGGCTGTTCTGGTGGGAAGCGCCCGACGGCAGTCGTCTGTTGACATATTTTCCGCACGAATACGCCAATGACTTCAACCCTGAACAGATGACGAAAGACCTGTCGCTCTATGCCCCGCTGATTTACGGGAATAAGCTCACGGATTCGCCGCAGATGCTTTATTTATACGGAATCGGCGACCACGGCGGCGGCCCGACTCGCAACATGCTTGATCAGGCCAATCGCCTTCGGGATCCTAACACCGTCTTTCCGAGGGTTGATTTCAGCACGGCAAAAGACCTTTTCGCGGACTTGAACCAGGAGCTCCCAACTCTCACGGTGCCCACCTGGAAGGACGAACTTTATTTCGAATATCACCGGGGCGTGTATACGTCGCAAGCGGACACCAAACAGCGAATTCGTCATGATGAAGAACTGATGCTCGACGCGGAGAAGTATGCGTCCGTGGCCTCCCTCTTCGGCCGGCCGTATGCACAAGGTCAGTTCGAGCTCGCCTGGAAGAATCTGCTTTTCGATCACTTCCACGATGTCATGCCCGGTTCCGGAATCGCGGTGAACTATCTCGACGCCAAGCGAAATTTGGAAGATGTTGCCCGTTCTGCCAACGAACTCACGCATGGTGCGCTCGACGAGATCATGGCTCACATCAACACCCAAGGGGATGGTGTTCCGGTCGTCGTTTTCAATTCTCTTTCCTGGCCGCGAACGGAAGTGATTGAGACTGAGGTCCAACTTCCTAATCATGGTATTTCCGTTGAAGTGGCCGATGCCGCGGGCCACCGAATTGAGTCGCAATTGCTCTCGCTGGACGCGGCAACAAACCGGGCGCGTATCCTTGTTCTCGCGGATGTGCCGCCCCTAGGCTATAAGACCTATTTTGTGCGTACAGCAAAGAACGTTGCCAACGTTGTAGAAGTACCGGCCAGCCTACTAGCAAGAAGAGTTATAGCCTCGGGAGATGCGATGGAGAATGGATCGGTTCGTATCACGGTCGATCCCCAAACAGGATGCATCACCGGTCTTCTCGATCTGCGAACTCGGACGGAAGCGCTTGCTCCTGCAGAAACCGATACAGGCGGACCCAAGACTTACGCTTGCGGCAATCTCTTACAGGCTTTCTACGACAAACCCAAACGATGGGACGCGTGGAACATCGATTCCGATTTCGAGAAACAACATTGGGATTTGGATAAAGCTGACGAGGTGAAACTGGTTGAGGGTGGGCCCCTGCGGGCCATCATCCGAGTGACGAAGCATTTCCAGAATTCCACTTTCGTGCAGAACATCACCATGTACGCCGGGGTGCCGCGGGTCGACGTGGGGATGCTGGTCGAATGGCACGAGAAACACATCCTGCTGAAGGTTGCATTTCCTTTGAGCGCACACAGTGACAAAGCGACTTTTGAAATTCCCTACGGTTCGATCGAGCGTCCGACCACTCGAAACACACCGGCCGAACAGGCTAAATTCGAAGTCCCGGCGCAGCGCTGGGCCGATCTTTCTGATACCAATCACGGCTTCAGCCTGCTCAACGACAGCAAGTATGGATACGACGTGAAGGGCAACGTGCTCCGCCTCTCACTGCTGCGCTCGCCGGAGTGGCCCGATCCGCATGCCGATGAAGGTCATCACGAGTTCACTTACTCCTTGTATCCGCATGCCGGAACCTGGCGTGACGCTCAGACCGTGCGCCGCGGATACGAATTAAATTACAAGCTGCTCGCCATCCGGCCGCAGAAACACGATGGAACGCTCCCGGCTGAATGTTCTTTCGTAAAGATTGAATCGGATAACGTTGTGCTCACCGCAGTCAAGAAGTCTGAGGACGATGACTCTCTTGTCCTGCGTTTCTATGAGTGGGCTGGGAGAGAAGAGGACGTCAAACTTCGGCTTCCGGCAGCAGTGCAATCAGCGTCAGAAACCGATCTGATGGAGAGATCGATTGCTGATCTTGCCGTACACGACGACGTCGTCACGGTCCACACCAAGCCGTATGAGATCAAAACACTAAAGGTTCGATTTGCGTCACAAGCCCCGTGAGAGAGGGTTTCAGACTAGATGGTGGCATCGAGGTGTATACGACACAAACGGCCTGACATTCTGCACGGCAGCAAACCAGCCTAGATCCCGAGCAAGTTGGTTCTTAGCTTCACGTATCCATGTTCCTGGGCCCAGAGATTCAGCGGGATGGTTGCCAGTTCGTCGACCACCGGCACCGCAAGGCCGTTCTTTGTGAGGTCCACTGTCTTGATGTAATGCTGGCAAGTGTCGCAACCTTCGACTCGCACATGATTAAACTCGGCTGCCGTGTATACGGCGAGCTTCTCTACAGCTTCTTCGCCGCACGAAGGACACAGAATCCGCCGGAACGCCCACTCCGTGGAGCAAAGAGCGCATATCAGTGATCGTTTTGCCCCATCGCCTTCGGGACGCAGCACCCCGGCTAGTGGTTTGCCTCCACAAAAAGGACAGCGCGCGAGATTGTCGTTACCGGGCAAGTGTTCGCTGCGATCAGCGAGACACTCCGCATATGGTTGCAGAAAGAGCCAGGCCAACATTCCTTCGGTTTCGCTGGAAGCGGGCTGAGAATCCGATGCCTCGCGCCAGTGAAAGGTGAGCAGGTCGCGGCTTTGAGCAGCCGGCTGCATCCTCAAATTCGCCGCAGACTCAGCAACTGGACGAGGACTGCAACCGCCGACGCGGGAGAGGAACTCGGGAAACTTGGGCAGCAAAAGTGAAAGATTGAGATCTTCGTCGAATAAGCCGTCAGTTTTTTTTCGCGAACCATTCCCGCGAGACCCTTCGACGTGGGCGTACAGCTCTTTCTGGAAGGTCGCGACGCCTTTGTAGAAGCGCAATGCCTCGGCAGCGAAAGGATGTGCGGACGTCAATTCATCCGCACGCTGAATTCGCTGATCCCACTTGGATCGCTTCATCTCCGCGGAGGTATCTTTCCAGTGACCTGTTCGTACCAGAGGCGATGGTGCGTCCTTGCCCAGGCAACCGAAACTTCGCCTCGGATGATTGACGTAAAACCGCCACGAATCATGGCCGTGCCCATGTAAACGTGAATGATGAAGCCGCCGATGGTCGCCATCGCTGCGCTGACATGAACCGTGACCGCCAAATACCGCAGCCAGCGCAAACTCCACGGGATCGACTCCACAAACCATAGCCCTATGCCCGAAATCACCAACAGAATCACGCCGTAAAACATCAGCCAGAAAAAGATTTTCTGTCCGTAGTTGAAACGGCCCTCAGGAGGAAGATTCTGGTCGTCGTTCTCGATGTAATGGTTGACCGCCTTCCTCCAGCGCAAGTCGGCTTCGGTCGTAGCCATGTCGCCGCGCCACATCTTGTACATCCAGAACATGGAGAATGCAAAGGCCACGCCAAGCCACGGATGCCAGAAACGCGCCGTCGGCCCGCCGCCAACCAGTGCCGCGAGCCAATACATGTATGGGGACCAAAAGGCCAAACCGGTGATCAGACAATAGACGTAGAACAGAGCGCCCATCCAGTGATGAACGCGCTCGACCAGCGTGTAGCGGAGGATGCGTTCTCCGGCTTGGCCGGTGGTTCGTGGCGAGGATATGGCGTGGGAACTCACGGCTGGCCTCCGTTTTCGTGCGTCTCGGAATCGACTTCCTTCGGACCATAGCGGAAGTAGTGGAGAGTCACGCCGAGGATGCCGCCCAGCATGGCGAGGTTCCCAATCCACTTCGCGGGGCCTTTCCAGAAGCGCACCACCCATGGAATATGCGGATCTTTCGGCAGTCCGCCGTAGGCCTCGGGATTGGTCACATCGTGAAGAACGTAGATGACTCCAGTTCCGCCCACGCCCGCCGGATCATAAACACCAGCCTTCTCGATACCGAAGTTCTCGCGGAGTTGTTTGGCTCGCGTCTCGGCCAGGTCCTTCATGTCATCTTTCGTGCCAAAATGCAGGCAGCCCGTGGGGCAAGACTTGATGCAGGCCGGTTCCAGACCCTCGCTCACCCGATCTGAACATAGCGTGCACTTGAACATCTTCTTTGTGGCCGAATTAAACTTAGGGATGTTGAACGGGCAGCCGCTGACGCAATATCCACAACCAATGCAGTTCGCCTGCTGGAAATCTACGATGCCGTTGGAGTATTGCACGATCGCGCCGTCCGCCGGACATGCAGCCAGGCAACCCGGCTCCGCACAATGCATGCACTGATCTTTGCGCATCAGAAGCGTGACGCTGCCGTCCTCGCGTTCGTGCTCGTTGAACTTGATCAGGTTCCAGTAATTCCACGTCGTCTCCGGCATGGTCTGATAGCTGTTGTCGAAGACGGTTTCGGTAAACGTGTAACCGTTCCACTCCAGACAGGCCACTTCGCAGGCCTTACAGCCAATGCAAGTGGTCGTATCCACCAGCTTGCAGACCTGCTCTGCCCGCTCAACTCCAGCGCCTGGAACTGGCCCAGCGTGTCCCGAGATTTTGACGATTTGCAAAGTTGCCTGGCTCATAAAGTTGCCCTACGCTTTTTCCAGCTTGACCAGAAAGCCTTTGAATTCGGGGGTGTACGCGTTGGGATCGATCACGGTCGGACTAAGACGATTCGCGAGGGTCCTCGCGTCCCGACCGGCATCTTCCTGAATTCCGCGATAGCCCTGATGAATGGGAAGACCGATCTGATAAACCTTCTTGCCATCAATCATCATTGGCTTGATGCGCTTGGTGACGAAAGCTTTTGCCACGTAGTAACTGCGGGCGCTGGTCACCTTCACCTTGTCGTTGCCTTTAATACCCAACTCCTGCGCCAATTCGACCGGAATCTCGACGAACGGCTCAGGTATGAGTTGCACGTTCATAGGATTGTTCTTGGTCCAGTAGTGATAATGCTCGGTGAGCCTGTACGTAGTGCAGACGATGTTGAATCCGTCTCCCGGTGTAGCGTACTTGTCCGCAGGCGTAGAGAGTTTCTTCACCACAGGGTTATTGGATTGGTTGGGGTGAAACGCGTTTTGCACCGGACTCTCGATCGGCTCGTAGTGCTCGGGGAACGGTCCGTCGGCGAATGCGCCTAACGGTGCAAATACTCGGCCGACGCCTTCCGGTGTCATGATGAAGGGGCCCATGTGTTCTTTCGGATGAGAATCCGGTTTGAAGTCGGGAACATCGTTGCCGACCCAGAGTTGTGCCGATTCGTTCCACCAGATCTGTTTTCTTTCGGCATCCCAAGGCTTACCTGAAGGATCGCAGGATGCGCGGTTGTAGAGAACGCGGCGATTGGCCGGCCAGGACCACGCCCAGTTGGGGTAAATACCCTGACCCGACGGATCTTCGGTTCCTCTGCGCGCAAGCTGTGGGCCTGCTTCGGTCCAGCATCCGGAATAAATCCAGTTGCCGCAGGAAGTGGTGCCATCGTCTTTCAGCCAGGCGAAGCCGGGCACTTGCTGGCCCCGCTTAATGACTTGCTGCGTCTTTGGATCGGTGAGATCGGCGAGCGCTTTGCCGTTGATTTCTCTCGCCAATTCGGCGAGCGAGGGGTGGGCGGTCGCGTAAGACCATGTCAGGTTCACAATTGGGTCGGGGAACTTGCCGCCTTCCTTTTTGTAGAGCTCCCGCACCTTGAGAAAAATGTCGGAGACAATGTCCTGATCGAGACGGCATTCGCCCGGCGTGGGCACGGCGACGTTCTTCCATTGCAGCCAGCGAGCCGAGTTGGTCATAGACCCGTCTTTCTCGGCGAATCCGGCGCATGCCAGCCGATAGACGGTGGTGTTGATGGTCTTCATTTCTTCGGCAGTAATTCCGGGCGACTTCCAGAATTCACTGGTCTCGTCGGGATAGATCTCGCCCACGACAAGGAAGTCGGCTTTCTTCAGCGCGTCAATGTTCTTCTGCGAATCCGGCCCGATGGCTACTCCGTTCATGCCGAAGGCGAGCATTCCCTTGACTGAGCCGCGATACATGTTGTCCCAGATCTGAGTCCAGGAATAATTGCGATCGACCTTCGGCATGTAGTTGAACGCAAAATCGTTTTCTTTTGTGGCCGCGTCCCCAAACTGGGATTTCAAGTAGGAGATGGCAAACTTCGGCGTGTTCGAGTAGTAGTTAAACGACTCCCATGGCGCTGGTTTGGAGGCGGTTGGCGTGATCCGTTTCAACCAGGTGGCCAGGTCGGTGTCAGCGGGACTCGGAACCTTCAGGTAGCCCGGCAGACTGTCGAACACGCCGCCCATGTCGGTGGCGCCCTGGATGTTGGAATGACCGCGTAGCGCATTTACTCCGCCCCCCGCGCGCCCCACGTTGCCGAGCAGCAACTGCAAGATGGCAGCCGTGCGGATGATTTGCGTACCGAAGGAATGCTGCGTCCACCC
>Ga0209275_10000098_pt1 | contig 26889 bp, 25 predicted proteins | sample HubBroMetageREF2_FD_188344 | JGI IMG/M metagenome (GOLD analysis project Ga0209275, IMG submission 188344) | Reference soil microbial communities from the Hubbard Brook experimental Forest, New Hampshire, USA - Hubbard Brook CCASE Soil... | ecosystem: Environmental > Terrestrial > Soil >... | reverse complement strand
GATCATGCGCTCACTGATCTGCTGGGAGCCGGCATGGGAAACGTCGAGAACCAGGGTGCTTTTGCGAACCTGCTGGAGGACGTCGCCAGGGATGGTTCCGCCGTGCAGCACGACTTCGGCTTGCTGAAGAATATTCAAAGCGCGCGGGCTCAGCGAGTCCGAAGAGGTAGCGATTTCAATGAAAAAGACTTTTCCTGGCAATCCAAATTTACGAGACACGGGACCTCCTTGTTCGATGTTGGTAACTGCGCGGCCAAAACTAGCTGCTCTCGGCTGGGGGAGCGATGCCTTCTGGGGAAGGCCTCACCCCTGAAGGGGTGAGCTACAGCGACGAAACTAAAGGCTAACACTTATGCGGAAGGGGTGAGCCTGCGAAATTTGGCTGGAATGCATCAAAGAAGTGAATGAATGAAGCGGCATGGCGGCGGGACTGGCTGGAAATCCCGGAAACGGAAAGGGACGGCGAAGCACTGATGGCGACGGTTTGGAGGAGTCCCGATAACAAGATAGCCACGCCAGTACTAAAGGCATGTTGCAGAGGAATTTGCGAGATGCCTATACTTGCCGAGATTGGACAGGAAAGTGGTGTGGCTGGAAAAAGGCGGGCAGGGTATCGCCTTAGCATGGTCGCGGACAAAACGCGGAGAAACGTGTCCTAGTGAGCATCGAGGAAATCAAACAGTTTCCGTCGGTTGAACGGCGCCGCAATGTGGGTGCGCCTGGAGAACGGCGCGAAGCCGGAGAAGTGGCGGTATTCCAAGAGCTGGGCAAGGCGCTCACGTCTTCGTTACAACTGGACCAGGTTTTGCGGACGATCATGGAGAAGATCGACGAGTTTTTGCGCCCGGACAACTGGTCGCTGCTGTTGCTGGATGAAGCGAAGCAGGAACTGTATTTCGAGTTGGCGGTGGGCAAAGCTTCGCAGGCGCTGAAGGATGTTCGCGTAAAGATGGGGCAGGGCATCGCGGGCTGGGTGGCGGAACACGGCGAAGTGGTGATTGTGCCGGACACCTCGAAGGACACGCGATTTTTCGGCAAAGTGGATGAGAAGACCAAGATGGAGACGCGGTCGATTGTGGCCGTGCCGGTGAAATTTCGCGAGACGTGCCTGGGCGTGATTGAGCTGATCAATTGCGTGGGCCCGGAAGGCTTCGATCCGCGAGATTTGAAGCTGCTGGAAGCGCTTTCGGATTTTGCGGCCATTGCACTGGAGAATGCGCGGCACGTGAAGCGCATTCACGAGCTGACGATCAAGGATGATTGCACGTCGCTGTACAACGCCCGGCATATGGGCTTCATTCTGGATACTGAAATTTATCGTTCACAGCGGTATAACTACGAATTTTCGATTGTGTTCATCGACCTGGATCACTTTAAGCAGGTAAATGATACGCATGGGCACCTGGTAGGCTCGCGCTTGCTGGCGGAAATGGGCGAGGCGCTGAAGACCAATTGCCGGCTGATTGATTTTGCGTTCCGGTATGGCGGGGATGAATTTGTGATTCTGCTGCCGCAAACGTCGAAGGATAACGCGATCAATGTGGCCAAGCGGTTGCACAAGCTGATTCGCGAGTCGGTGTGGCTGACCAAAGAAGGATTGAATATTAAGGTGACACCCAGCGTGGGACTGGCGGCTTACCCGCTCGATTCGAAGACCAAGGAAGGGCTGCTGCATCTGGCGGATGAAGCGATGTACCTGGTGAAGAATACCAATCGCGACAGCGTGGCGGCGGCGAACATGGGGATTTTGCCGGCGTTGACGAGTGAAGCGGCCGGGTAAAAATAGGGGCCATTCAGGTAACGGCCAAGATTTACGCCCAAGAATTCACGAAATAACCCTAGAGGGACTCCTCACTCCGCGGACTCCGTTCGAAGTGACGTGTCGGGGTGGCGGATGCGCTTTTCGCTTAGGCTAGCCGGGTGTTTTCGGGGGTGGCGGATGCGCTTTCGCCAAAGCCAGCCGCGTGTTTTTGAGTGCGGCGGATGCGTTTTCGCTAAGGCAGCCGTGTGTTTCTGGGCGCGGCTATACAGTGTTGGGGAATTCTGATTAACTAAAAACATGAAGCGCAGTGAAGCCGCGCGTTACGCGCGATTGTCCGCTATTCTCGCGTTCACGCTGGTGGCCATCACCAGCGGCATTTACCTGCACCGGGTGTGGGTAGCTCGCGTCGAAAAGAAAAATGCGCCGCCGCCTCCGCCACAAGATGTGGAGAGGCAATCGAGTTCGCTGACGTTTTCCAAGGGCGAAGGAATCCACAAAGTTTTTACCGTGCAGGCTTCGAAATCCACGGATTTCAGAGGGCAGGATGCCAGCCTGTTGGAAGAAGTGACGGTGACGGTGTTTGGCAAAACGGGCGAGCGGAATGACGTGATTCGCAGCAAGAGTTGCCGGTACTCGAAGGCGGATGGCGCGATCCAGTGCAGCGGGACGGTTGATATGGAGCTGCAGAGTGCGGCGGATGCGGAGCGTTCGAAACAGACGCCTGGCGTGGCGCAGGGCGTGGTGCATGTGGCGACCAGCGGCGTGACGTTTGACCGGGCCACGGGCAACGCGCAAACGGTGGCGCCGGTGAAGTTTGACTTCCCAAATGGCAACGGAGATGGAGTGGGAGCGGTCTACGCTTCGGAAGAAGGACACCTGCGTTTGGTGAGTGATGTGCATTTGAAGCTGCGGCCAGCGCCGGAAGCTGCGGCGGCGAAACCGGAGAAGCCGCGGAAGCCGGGTGCTACGGTGACCGAGGTTGCGGTAAATGGCAGTAGTCTGGAATTCGACAGAAATACGGGAATCATTCAGTTGCATGGCCCAGTGACTGCCGATACCGCGGCACAACGGCTGACTTGCGGTGAGTTGGTGCTGACGCTCGACGAGCAATTTCATTCGCAAACGCTGATAGCGAGCCCGGGAACTTTGAAGCAGGAACCGCAAGTCACGACGCGCGGGGCGAACGGCGAAAATAGTTTGACGGCAGATAAGCTGACCACGCATTTTGCTCCGGAAGGCTGGATTCGCGCCGTGGATGCGGAAGGAAATGTGCACGGGATGTCGGCGAGTGGGTCGCTGCAGGCAGAAAATGGGCAGTTGGAGATGTGGCCGAGGCAGAACGAGGTCAAGCAGATAATGATGCGAGGAAACGTGCAGGCCACGACGCGTGATGCGAAGACTGGGTCGCAACGTCACCTGGCCACGAATGTGTTGCGACTTGATTTCTCGGGTGGGAAGCCGGGAGTGTCGAGTCATGTGCAGCATGCCGAGACGCTGGAACGCGGGACGCTGGAGTGGACGGATGCGGCAGCGGCATCGGCGGCGGGCGCAACGGGGGCGCGTTCGAAACTTTCGGGCGATAAGCTGGCGTTGGACTTTGGGCCGCTCGGCAAAGCGCGGCAATTGGTTGCTACTGGCGCGGTGCAGACCGAGCGTCAGGCTGGAACGGGACCGTTGCAAACAGCAAGCGCCGCGAGCGGCGTGGTGCAACTGGAGCCGACTGGTGGCTGGTCGCAGATCACGATGCATGATCATGTGCGCTTGAAAGAAGGCGACCGCAGCGCCGAGGCGCAGCAAGCTGTATTTGTGAAGGCGGATGAATCGGCGGTGTTGAGCGGGCAGGCGATGGCGCGGGATGCGAGCAGCGAGACGCGCGCGACGAAAATTATCTTTCATCAGACCACCGGCGATGTGGAAGCGGAAGGCAATGTGCGCTCCACGGATCTTTCTGCGAAAGCCAGCAGCGTGAGTTTCAGTTCTGCAGCTTCGAATATTTCCGCGGATAACATGAAGGGAAATTCTAAGACGGGACGAGCGCTCTATACGGGGCACGCGCGATTGTGGCAAGGCGCATCGGTGCTACAGGCGGACTCGATCGATTTGCAGCGAGCAACGCGCATTCTGGTGGCAAACGGAAATGTGAAGGCGGTATTTTTGCAGGCGCCGCAAGCAGAAGCGCAGGCGCAGGTGCCGGGCGTCACGCAGGTTTCAACTGCGTCGTCGACGCCGAAGCCCAAGCAGCCTACGGTGTGGCACATCTCTTCGGGTACGCTTACGTATTGGGACGCGGAAAACCGCGCACACCTGGAAAAGGACGTGGTGGTGCAATCGCCAGAAGAAAAGATACGGAGCGCGGCGCTGGATTTGGAGTTTACCCGGGATCCGAACGCCAAGGGCACGGGGCCGGCGACCGGAGGAGCATCGCAAATCAGCCGGGCAGTGGCGACCGGAGGCGTGGTGGTGGAGCAATTGGGGCGGCGCGGCACCGCAGATCGAGGCGTGTACACGGCTGCGGACCAGAATTTCGTCTTAAGTGGCGGAACGCCCACGCTTTACGATGCTACAGAAGGCACTACAACGGGACGTAAATTGACCTTCAATATTGCGGATGATACGATCATCGTCGACTCGGGAAATGGATCGCGAACTCTTACCAAACATCGAGTTCAGTGACGGATTGCTGCCGCACTTTTCGTGACACGGAATGCCCAAACTCCAAGGCGTCGATCTCAGCAAATCCTACCGCGGACGCAAAGTAGTCGATAACGTCGAAATAGAAATCGCACAGGGAGAAGTCGTAGGACTTCTGGGCCCCAATGGCGCGGGGAAAACCACTACGTTTTACATGATTGTTGGGCTGGCTCGTCCGGACTCTGGCCGGGTACTCCTGAATGGCGACGAAATTACGGATTTGCCCATGTATTTGCGGGCGCGAAGCGGTATCAGCTATTTGCCGCAAGAGCCGTCGGTGTTCCGGCAACTGACCAGCGAACAGAATCTGTTGGCGGTATTGGAGACGCTACCCTTGACGCCGGAGCAGCAGCGCGACCGGCTGGAAGAGTTGCTGGCGCAAATGGGACTGGAAACGGTGCGCCAGAGCAAGGCATACATGCTGTCTGGCGGGGAACGGCGGAGGCTGGAGATCGCGCGATCGTTGACGCTGCAACCGGCGTTCATCCTGCTGGACGAGCCATTTTCTGGGATTGACCCGCTTACCGTGAAGGATTTGCAAGATTTGATACGGGATCTGAGCCGTTCGGGCATCGGGATCCTGATTACAGACCATAACGTACGGGAAACACTCAGCGTCACAGATCGCGCGTACATCGTAAATCATGGGAGAATCATGAAGAAGGGTACGCCGCAAGACCTGAGCAATGACCCCGAAGTGCGTCGCGTCTATCTCGGTGATAGCTTCCGGCTGAATTAGGTTTATGCTAGTAACTGAGAACGGGACCCATGGCTTGGCAAGGACTCAAACTTAATCTCAAGGTAACCCAGAAGCAGATTCTGACGCCGGGACTGGTGCAGATGGTCAGCGTCTTGGCGCTGAACCGGCTGGAACTGCGAGAGATGATTAACCAGGAGATGATAGCCAACCCGGTCCTGGAAGAGCTTTCCGAAGAACCCACCGTTAGTGACAACTACAGCGACGAAACCTTCCTCAAGGCGGAAACCGAGAAGGTGCCGGAAAAGAAGGAACCGAATCCCTTTGATGAGTTTGACGTCGGGAGCTTCTTTAACCAGTACCTCGATACGGGTGGGGATGGCGGGCAGTCGCAAGAGCGCGAAGTCAGCGAGCGGCCTTCGTTCGAAAAGTTCCTTTCCTCTGCTGCCGGGCTGACGGATCACCTGGCCTGGCAACTCAGCGTAACAATTTGTTCGGATGCAGTGCGCGAGATTGCGGAAAACATCATCGGCAACCTGGATGAGAACGGGTACTTGACCGCTTCGCTGGAAGAACTGGCGCAGGATGGGAAGTACAACCAGGACGATCTGGAAGATGCGATGGCGGTGGTGCAGGATTTCGATCCCATCGGGGTGGGTGCGCGGGATTTGCGTGAGTGTTTGCTGCTGCAGATCAAGGCGTTTGACTCGCAGAACACATTGGCGGCACAAGTGGTTTCCGACCATTTGAAGCAACTGCAATCCAACCAGCTGAAGGAAATTGCGCGGGCGCTGAATCGTCCGATGGACATTGTGAAGCACGCCATCGACAGCATCAAGAAGCTCGATCCTCGGCCAGGGCTGCGGTACAACAAGACCGAACCGCGATTGGTGGAGCCGGATGTTTATTTTCGAAAAGTAGATGACCTGTGGCAGGTCTTCCTGAATGAAGACGACATGCCGCAATTGCGTTTGAGCCCGACGTATCGCCGGTTGCTGACGCGAGATGCTGCCGACAAGGAAGTTCGCAACTACGTGAAGGAACGGTTCACGGCGGCGATTCAGTTGATGAAGAACATTGAGCAGAGGAAGCACACCATTTTGCGGGTCTGCCAGTCGATCATTGCGCGGCAGGGCGAGTATTTGGATCAGGGCCCCGATGCGTTGAAGCCGATGATGATCAAGGAAGTGGCGGAAGAAGTGGGCGTGCATCCATCGACGGTGAGTCGCGCGGTGGCCAGCAAGTATGCGCATACGCCACAGGGCGTGATTGAGTTGCGGTCGTTTTTCAGCGAAGCGGTGAATGGGCCGGAGGGCGGCGGCATGTCGCTGCTGACGCTGAAGCGGCTGGTCAAGAAGATGATTGATGAAGAAGATTCCACCAAGCCGCTGACCGACGAGCAAATTGCGAAGAAGTTGGACGACAACGGCATCCACGTGACGCGGCGCACGGTGGCCAAATATCGCGAAGACATGCGAATCCCCAGCACGCACCAGCGCCGGGTGAAAAGCTGAGACGCACCAAGCCCGTGAAGCGCGCTACCCGCACTCCCCGAAAACAAAATCTGGGCCGGCAACTTGTCATTCTTACGGGTCTGTCGGGGTCTGGAAAGAGCACGGTCCTCAAGGCGTTTGAGGACATGGGCTACTACTGCGTCGATAATTTGCCGGTAGAGCTGATTCCGATATTCGCGGAGTTGCACGCGGCGGGGCAGGGCGACTTTGCGCGGGCGACGTTGCTGGTGGATGCGCGTGAGGGGCTGCAACTGGAGAAATTGCCGGGACTGTTGCGGCATCTGCGGCGCGAGCATCCGATCATCTTAGTTTTTATCGAAGCGCACGATGATGCGCTGTTGCGGCGTTATAGCGAAACGCGGCGTCCGCATCCGCTGGGGAAAGATTTTTCAGTGCGCGAGAGTTTGCATCACGAGCGGTTGTTGATGGAGCCGATCCGCAAACTGGCGGATGTGGTGCTGGATACATCGCAATTCAATGTGCACGAGTTGCGGCACTTCGTGAATGAACGGTTTAAGTCCGAAAACAAGCGGCCACTGTTAGTGTCGTTGGTCAGCTTTGGCTACAAATATGGCGTGCCGACCGACGCGGACCTGATGTTTGATGTGCGATTTTTGCCCAATCCTCATTTCGTGCCGAAGCTGCGGCCGCTTTCCGGCAGAGATGCGAAGGTGCGGCGGTATATTCAGTCTTTCCCGCAGACCGGGGAATTCCTGAAACGCATTCAGGCGCTGCTGACATATTTGATTCCACACTACATCGAAGAAGGAAAGAGCTATTTGACGATTGCGTTTGGCTGCACCGGCGGCAAGCACCGGTCGGTGATGATGGCGGAATGGATGAAGCACGCGTTGGAGAAGCGCGGCTTCGCTTCGCGGTTGATGCATCGCGATATCGAGAAGTAGATCGGGTGCGGTGTTCGAGGGCTTCCCAGGGCCCGGAAACTTGACACACTGCGCTACAGCCGAATAGCGTACCAAGTAGGGGTTTGCAGTCTGTCCGGGGGCAGGATCTGGTTTGCTCGTATCACCTCAATTAAAACGCTTGCTGGGCTACGTGAAACCGTACCGGTTTTCTCTGGCGGTCGGGGTAGTGCTGCTGGCGGTGGTAGGCGTAGCGGAAGCAGTGATCGCATTGATGATCAAGCCGATCGTCGATCGCGTATTGAATCCGGCTGCGCCCGATTCCAATGTGCTGCTATTTCAGTTTCCCCATGGCGGCCCGGCGATTTACCTGAACCGGTTTTTCCCGCATAGCGTACATAACGTTTGGCCGATTGTGGCCATCTCGCTGCTGGTGGTGTTTCTGGTGAAGTCGCTGGCGGAATTTGGCGGAAGCACGCTGATTCAGTTTGTTGGGCATCGGGCCATCACGCATCTTCGCAATGTGGTCTACGAAAAGATTATTCGCCAGCCGATTGGATTTTTTCACAGCCAGCCGACGGGCCGAGTGATGTCGGCGGTGATTAATGATGTGGAGCGGGCGAGGCCGGCGCTGTCGGAATATCTTGCCGACGTGTTCCGGCAAAGTTTCTCGTTCGTCGCGTTTATTGTGGTGTTGTTCAGCATCGACTGGAAAATGACCTTGGGCTGTTCGGTGTTTTTGCCATTGGTGTTGTGGCCAGTCGGCAAACTCGGGCGAAGAATCCGGCGTTCGGTGGAAAGCAGCCAGAACAAGCTGGGAGAGTTGAATCAGATTTTGCAGGAGACCATCACCGGCAATCGCATCGTGAAGGCGTTTGGCATGGAAGATTTCGAAATTAATAAATTTCGAACTGCCGCCAAGCGATTGTTGCGGGAAACGATGCGCTGGGTGCGGGCGCAGGTGGGCACTTCTCCGTTGATGGATTTGTTGCTGCCGGTGGTGATTTCACTGATTTTGCTGTATGCGCGCGACAAGATCCGGCTGCAGCAGATGACCGTCGGAATGTTTTTTACCTTCGTGTACGCGCTGTTTAAGTCGTACGAGCCGATCAAACGCATGGGAGCGGTGTACCAGCAATTCGAGCAAGCACAAGGCGCGACCACGCAGGTGTTTGCGTATCTGGATTTGCACCAGGAAGAACAGGACACGCCTGGCGCCGTAGAGTTGCCGGCGTTCTCGCGCGAAATTGCCTTCGAGAGTGTGAGCTTCTCGTACGATAACGCGCCCGTGCTGCGCGACATCAGTTTTCTGGCGCGCAAGGGCGAACTGGTGGCGTTCATAGGATCGAGCGGGGCGGGAAAGACTACGCTGGTCAATCTGATTCCGCGCTTTTACGAAGTGAGTGCGGGAGCGATCCGCATCGATGGGCGAGATATTCGCGAAGCGACGCTGCGATCGTTGCGCGGGCAGATTTCCATGGTGACGCAGGAAAACATTCTGTTTCACGATACGGTGCTTAACAACATTTGCTACGGGATGACGGCGGTTCCGCGCGATCGGGTAATCGAAGCGTCGAAAGCAGCGCTGGCGCACGACTTCATTCTGGAATTGCCGCACGGCTACGATACGTTGATTGGAGAACGTGGGACACGGCTGAGCGGGGGGCAGCGGCAACGGATCGCGATTGCGCGCGCCATCCTGAAAGATTCACCGATTTTGATCTTGGATGAGGCTACATCGGAGTTGGACTCAGAGTCTGAACTGTACGTCCAGAAGGCGCTGAGCAACTTGATGGTGGGACGGACTACGTTTGTGATCGCGCATCGTTTGGGAACTATACGAAAAGCCGATAAGATTCTTGTACTGGAAGACGGGCAGATTCGCGAGAGCGGCACGCATGCAGAACTTCTGGTGCAAGGTGGAAGCTACGCGAGGCTGCACGATCTGCAATTTGCCGACGACGAAGTGCTGATGCCGGCTGACGGACGCAATCCGAATCCTGCAAGTTCGAACAACAAAGCATGAGCGCACCGGGAACATTCGACGAACGCAAGGCGCCCGCAGGGAAAGCGGAGTGCCGCTCCATGACCGGTTACGCCACGGCGCGCGGCGAGCATAATGGCTGGCTGATTCGCATCAGCGTGAAGAGCGTGAACCACCGCTTTCTGGACGTGAAATTGCGGTTTCCAGAATCGCTGGAGCCTTATGAACACCGGCTACGGCAAACGGTGCGAGAACGAATCCATCGCGGGCACATTGATGTTCACGTGAATGTGGAACCGGGGCGGGCCGCGCCAGTGCACGTGAATCGGGAGTTGCTGCAATCGTATTTGAGCGTGGCGGATGAACTGCGCCAGCAAAGTGGGTCAAAGGCGGAATTGGATTTTGTTTCGTTGCTGCGTCTGCCGGGCGTGATTGCCGGACTGGCTCCAGCATTGCCGGATTCCGAGGACGAGCAGGACGCGTTTGGCAAAGTGCTGGAGGGCTATCTGCTTGAGGCGCTCGGCAAAATGGACGAGATGCGGCGGAATGAAGGGCGCCATTTGACGGAGGAATTGCGTACGCGTGTGGCGCGCATCGAAGTGCAGCTTGAACAAGTACGCGAACTGGTTACGGCGCTGCGTCCGGCGTTTGCGCGCCGTCTGGAAGCACGATTGAAAGAAATTCTGAATGGTGCGGTCACCGATCCTTCGCGCATTGCGCAAGAAGCCGCGTTGCTTGCAGAACGTAGCGATATCAGCGAGGAATTAGATCGCTTGCGGAGCCACCTGATGCAGTTCGCCAAGCTGCTGGACGGCGCGGGAGAGCTGGGAAAGAAGCTGGATTTTCTGTTGCAGGAAATGCACCGCGAAGCCAACACCATGCTTTCGAAAACTCCAGGCGTGGAAACGGATGCACTGGCAATCACAGGAATCGCTCTGGAGATTAAGGCGGAGATCGAAAAATTGCGGGAACAGGTGCAGAACATCGAATGAGCGAGGACAAGCCGGTTTCTCCGCTGGTGATCATTGTTTCGGGGCCTTCGGGTTCTGGGAAGTCCACGCTGGTGCCTAGAATATTGGAACTGCCCGGAACGATGTCTTCGACCTCATGTACTACCAGGCCGCCTCGCGCGACCGAGGCCAGTGGAAAATGCTATGATTTCGTCACCGAGGCGGAATTCGATGCCATGATGAAACGGGGCGAGTTTCTCGAGTTTGCTCGTGTCTTCGGAAGATATTCGTATGGCACACCGAAGAAGTGGCTAGCGGAATCTCGCAAATTGGGTTTAGACCTGGTGCTTGAAATTGATGTGCAAGGCGCCAAGCAGGTAAAACGGGAACTGCCCGAATCGATTTCAATTTTTATTCTGCCACCTTCGCGACAGGCACTTGAGGATCGTTTGCGAAGCCGGGGGCAGGACGCCGACGAAGAAATCGCGCGACGACTGGCAAGGGCGCGCGCGGAAATCGTCGAGAGCAAAGAGTTTTACGATTTTTGTGTTGTAAATGACGACGTGGAACGCGCCGGAAGAGAAACACAAGCCATAGTCATGGCCTTGCGTTGCTCCAGGGCGCGGCGACATGATCGAGTGAATCAGGTTCTGGCATCGTTTGGAGGGTAACATTCTAATGACCGTGCAAACCAAAGCTCCCGAGAGCCAGTTTGCTTACGTGGTGCTGGCTGCTCGACGAGCCCGGCAGATAATGGCCGGTGCACCGCCGCTCGTCGACAACCTGCGCACACAGAAAGCTACGCGGATCGCTTGTGAAGAAGTCACCAATGGCTTGATTGAATACGATTTCATCGAGCTGGCAGGCGAGGAACCGGACGACGGGAAACGCCGCAAGTAAGGCGCCCGCGAGGCTTTGATGCGCATCACGCTTGGAGTAACTGGCGGAGTCGCGGCCTATAAGTCCGCGGAATTGGTGCGGCGGCTGCAGCAAGAGGGGCATACCGTACAGGTAGTGATGACGCGTGCTGCGCGCGAGTTTATTACGCCACTCACCTTCGCAGCGCTTAGCGGACAGAAAGTTATCACTGATCTTTTTGGAGCTGAAGGTAGCGCTTCCGGGGAAGCGAACCTGGAATCCGCGATTGAGCATATCGCGGTTGCGCAAAGGACGGATCTGCTGCTGGTGGCGCCCGCTACCGCGGATATTTTGGCAAAATTTGCGCGTGGGATTGCCGATGATTTCCTTTCAACCTTGTATCTCGCCTCGACCGCTCCGGTGGTTGTCGCTCCCGCGATGAATGTGAACATGTGGCAGCACGCGGCTACCCAGGAAAACCTGGCGACGCTGCGGGCACGTGGTGTGCGCATTGTAGAGCCGGGCGAAGGCTATCTGGCTTGTGGCATGACGGGTCCGGGGCGGTTGGCGGCGCAGGAAGAAATTGTGAAGGCAGTGCAGGATGTGTTGCGCGCCGGGCAGGATCTGGCCGGTGAAACGGTGCTGGTAACGGCGGGTCCTACTTGCGAAGACATCGATCCGGTTCGTTTTTTGAGTAACCGGTCGTCGGGGAAGATGGGTTACGCGGTGGCGGAAGCGGCGGCGCGGCGCGGCGCAAAGGTGATTTTAGTTTCTGGGCCAACGTCGCTCGAGGTGCCGCAAGGCGTGGAGCGGCAGGATGTGCGCAGCACGCGAGAGATGTTGGACGCGGTTGTCATAAATTTTGCGCAGGCTTCCATGGGGATTTTCGCGGCCGCGGTGGCGGACTTTCGGCCTGCAGAGCCGTCTGCTTCCAAGATCAAGCGTGGCAAGGAGTCTGTGGCGCTGCGACTGGAACCGAATCCGGACATTCTTGCAACGGTGGCGCGCGATAAGGGAGAGCGGTTGGTGGTGGGCTTTGCCGCGGAGACGAAAAACGTGGCGGACAACGCACGCAAGAAGTTGACGCAGAAGAATGCCGATCTGATTGTGGCGAACGACGTGACAGTGGAAGGCGCGGGATTCGATTACGACACGAATATCGTGACACTTTTCTCGCGCGATGGGCGGGATTTGGCGCTGCCGCGGATGAACAAGGCGGAAGTGGCGGATAAAATTCTGGACGAGGCGCTGCGGTTGCGTGGCGTGTTGCGCGGAAAAAGCGCATCGCACCGGGCCAGCGATTAAATATTCTTATGCCTGAACGCGCTCCGGATTCCCTGCAAGACAAAATCGAAGAACGCCTGCGCTACTACGAGGATTTGGGCATTCGGTTGTTTTATCGCGATCGCCAGTCCAGTGCTGCCGCGATGGTTAGCCTGGATTCCGAACCTGCCGTTGCTGCTCCCACTTCCGTCGAGGAGATTTCTTTGCCCAAGACTGCGCCCAAGCCCGTGGCACCTAGACCCGAATCGAAGATTGCGGCCCCTCCCGTGGCCGTGCTGCAGGAGGAACTCAACACGAAAACGGCGGGTACTTCGATTTTCGAACATGTCGAGAAGACAAAGGATGATTCGCTGCTGACGATTCGCGCCGATATTGGTGATTGCACGCGCTGCAAATTGCACAAAGGTCGTCACAAGATTGTGTTTGGTGATGGCAATCCCAAGGGGCAACTGGTGTTCATCGGCGAGGGGCCTGGGGCAGATGAGGATATGCAAGGCCTGCCGTTCGTGGGCCGCGCGGGAAAATTGCTGACGCAGATGATTGAGGCCATGGGGCTGCAGCGCAGTGATGTTTATATCTGCAACGTCGTGAAGTGCCGGCCACCGGAAAATCGCGCGCCGGAACCGGACGAAGTGGCGACGTGTTCGCCGTATCTGATTCGGCAGATTGATTTCATCAATCCCAAAGTGATTGTGTGCTTGGGAGCGACTGCGGCAAAAACTTTGTTGGAAACTACCCGCGGGATTTCACAGTTCCGAGGCGAGTGGCTTACGTGGCGCGGACACAAGTTGATGGCCACATATCATCCTGCGTATTTATTGCGGAACCCTCCGGCGAAGAGTGAAGTCTGGAAAGATCTGCAAAAGGTTATGGCCGAACTCGGCCTGCAAGCTCCTAAACGTCCTAAGTCTCCCTAATCCGCCATGGGAATTCTGCTTGGATTGGCGTCTGCCCTGAGCTGGGGCATATCGGATCTGCTGGCGCGATTCGCCACGCGCAAAATCGGAACATTTCGCGCGATGTTGTACATGCAGATGCTTGGCTGCGTGCTGATTACCGTGGCAATGCATTGGCTGGGCGGCTGGGGACATTTATTTGATGGCTCGGGGTCGCGACCGTGGATCTGGGGCGTGCTTGCAGGCCTGCTGAATACGTTGGCGACGCTGGCACTGTATCGTTCGTTTGAGATTGGGAAGATGTCGGTGGTTGCGCCAATTTCGGCGAGCTATCCGGTGCTGACGTTTTTGTTGTCGGCGGCGACTGGGGAGCACGTTACGCCGGTGCGCGTTGCGGGAATCGCGTTTACGATTTTGGGAGTGGTGCTTGTGGCGCGTGGGGAAAACGTTGCTGATGACGCGAATTCTGAGGACGGGCAGGCGCGTCCTGGGAAGAAACGGCTTGGAGTGGGATGGGCGATCGCTGCTGCACTGGGTTTTGGCGTGATGTTCTGGTTGCTGGGAATTCGCGTTGTGCCGCTGCTCGGGGCCGCGCCTTCGGTGTGGCTCATCCGGTTGACCAGCGTGCTGGTAACGGCGGGGGTGATCGTCGTAGTGCGAGTTCCATTCGCAGCGCCTGCTGGGAATGCCAATCCGTGGCTGCTGGGAATGGCGATTCTTGATACGAGTTCGTATGTGTTGAACAGCTACGGGATGCAGCACGAACAGACGTCCGTGGTGAGTGTGCTGGCGTCGCTGTATGGAGCGGTGACGGTGGGATTGGCGGCGATTTTGTTGAAGGAACCGGTGTCACGGGCGCAATGGTTTGGAATTGTTTTGATCTTCGCGGGGATTGTTCTGATCAGCCGTTGAACATCGAGTTCGATCTAGAGTTCAAATTCGCTCACGCTTTTTTGCCTATTTCTGACAACTGTTACACTACACGCGCATGTCTGAATCTTTCTGCAACGTAGCCTTACAAGTTCCGCTGCGCACCACCTTTACCTATGGTGTGCCGGAAGACTTGCGGGCGCAGGTGCAGGCGGGGAGCCGGGTGCTGGTGCCGTTTCGCAAAAAGGCGATGGTTGGCGTGGTGACAGAAATAGATGTGGCCGCTCCGGCAGAGACAAAAATTCGCGACATTACCAAGGTGCTGGACCTGGTTCCGGCGTTAACTCCTAAACTTTTGGAGCTTGGGCAGTGGATTTCGACGTACTATCTCGCGCCGATTGGCGAAGTGTTTCGCGCGATGCTGCCGCCGATTACGGAACTTTCCCTGCGCCGAGAAATTGTGATCAGTGCAGCGGGGCGGACACTGGTGGCGGACCTGGAAAAGGGAGCCGCACTGACCGACATGACGCTGGGCGAAGTGGAACTTCTGCGGAAGCTAGTGCAGAAAAAAGGTGCGCTGCAGTTTGGGTCAGGCGCAAAAATTGGCTTCGAACCACAGGCGCTGCAACGTTTGCAGCGGCGCGGCTACATCGAAGTTCGTGAAACGGTGAAGGGGCGAAAACGCAAAACGCAGGAAGTAGTGGCATGGAAGGGAGGAGCCGCCGAACCTGGTGAACCTCTTGGCGAAAAAGAAGAGCGGGTGCGCGCGTTATTGGCTACGGAGCGAGGACCGCTTCCGATTCCGCAACTGGTGAAGCTGGCAAATGTTTCGCGAGCAATTATTGAACGGATGCGCCGTGACGGCTTGTTGGTTGGGTGGGAGGAACCGGTCGATCCCGCGGAGGATCCATTTGATTCCGGTTACGCGCCGCCCGCGCATTCGTTGAATGCGGAACAGGAACGGGCATTCAACTCGATTCGCGCGCGTTTTGAGCTTGGCGAATTTGGCGTGCAGCTTCTGCACGGAGTTACCGGTAGCGGCAAGACTGAAGTGTATCTGCGATGTGTGCAAGACACGCTGGCGCGCGGGAAAACCGCGATTGTGCTGGTGCCGGAAATTGCGCTGACGCTGTGGGTGGGAAGGCAATGTCGCGCATGGTTTGGTGCACGCTTTGAAGGCGTGGCGGTTCTGCATTCGGCGCTGAGTGATGTGGAGCGCGCGCGCGAGTGGTGGAGAGTACGCACTGGACAGGCGCGCGTAGTGGTGGGGACGCGGTCGGCAGTTTTTGCGCCGCTGGAAAATGTCGGACTCATCATCGTCGATGAGGAGCAGGAAAGCAGCTACAAACAGGGAGAAACGCCGCGCTATCACGGCCGCGATGTGGCGGTTGTGCGTGCCAAGTTCGAAAATGCAGTGGCGCTGCTGGGATCGGCGACGCCTTCGCTCGAGACGTATCACAACGCGGTGAACGGCAGGTACGAATTGCTGACCATGGCGGGCCGCGTGGAGAATCGCTCGATGGCTTCTGTGGAAGTGGTGGATTTGCGCGTGGACTTCCAGCAGACACATCAGACCAGTCCGATTTCGCGCTCGTTGCACGATGGGATTGGGGAATGTTTGACGTTTCAAACCCAGGCGCTGGTGCTGATCAATCGTCGCGGCTATTCATGGTCGGTGCTGTGCCGCAGTTGTGGCGCATCGGTGCAATGCGCGAATTGCAGCATTTCCATGACGCACCATAAAAGTCGCAATCGGCTGGAGTGCCACTATTGCGGATCGGTGCAATCGATTCCCACGGTTTGTCCCAAGTGCGAATCGAAGTATGTCTACTTTTTTGGCGAGGGTTCGGAGCATCTGGAGGAGCGGCTACGCAAGGAATTTCCGGGCGCGCGAATTGCGCGGCTGGATCGTGACACTGCGCGCACCAAGCAGCAATATCAGGAAACACTGGGAGCGTTCGCCGGTGGCGCGCTGGATATTCTGGTTGGGACGCAAATGCTAGCCAAGGGCCACGATTTTCAACGGGTCACCTTGGTGGGCGTGATTTCAGCGGACTCGTCGCTGAGCTTGCCCGACTTTCGCGCGGCGGAGCGGACGTTTCAGTTGTTAACGCAGGTTGCCGGGCGCGCGGGGCGTGGCGATTTGCCGGGACGCGTGCTGATCCAAACATTTTATCCGGAACATTACGCGATTCAGGATGCGGTGCGACAGGATTACCTAGCCTTCTACGAACGCGAGGTACATTTTCGGCGGATGATGGCGTACCCGCCGTTCACTTCACTGGCCAATGTAATTGTGCGAAACGCGAATCTGGAGAATGCGATTCGGTGGTCGCGGCGGCTTTCCGAATATTTCTCTCCCCACGATGGGAAGGGTCTGCGCATTCTTGGTCCAGCGTCGGCGCCACTCGCGCGCCTAAAGAAGGAGCATCGTTATCAATTTTTGTTGAAGTCGCCAAAGCGTTCGGTGCTGACCAAGATTTTGGCGGGAGCGATGTCGTTCTGCGAGGCCAACAAGATTCCAGAGACTGCAATCCTGGTGGATATGGATCCGTTGTCGCTTCTATAGGCTCGGCGGAGGAGCACTGCGGCGTTGCCAGAAGAAATAGCCAGGCAGGCCTAATAACATCAAAACAATCGCGACAATCAGATAAGTAAACTCGTGAGGATCACGAACGGCAGCGTAAATCGCGTTGCCCACGATGGCCAGGGCAGCGAGCACGAAAAGCAACGGAGTGATGGGATAGCCGGGAACGTAGAACGGCAAAGACTTGCCACAATTCTGTCGGCGTATAGGGAAGATGCTGGCGGCGCCCAATCCATAAAAAATCCAACCGATAAAAATTGCGCCGCTCGCTAATTTTGCAAACTCTCCCGCGAGCGCGAGGACACAAGACCATGCACCGAGAGCGATCACGGCAAATGCCGGGGTGCCAAAGCGCGGATGCACTTCTGCTAGCTTCTTAAAAAACAGATTGTCGTTGGCCATGGCGAAGAAGACGCGCGGCGCGGTGAGCATCACGCTGTTGGTGGCGCTGAAGGTAGAAATCAAAATCGTGAGCGCGACAAATTTTCCCGCCCAGGGGCCAAGCACGCGACCGGCAGCAGTGGCGGCAATGGTATCGCTGGCCGCGGCATCAGCGGGGCCGAGCGCCAGCAGGTAAGCGATTACCGCGAAAAGGTAAAGCACGGTCAGAAGGACGCTTCCGGCGAGGAAGGCTCGCGGAAACGACTTTTGTGGGTTCATCACTTCGCCTGCGCTGTAGGTGCCGAATTGCCAGCCTTCGTAGGCCCACAAAACAGTGATCATGGCGAAACCAATTCCGGAGAGAAAGGCGTAGCCGGTTTGCGTGGCACCCCAAGCCGCGCGAATGTCGGTGAGATGATGTTCCCTTGTGAGGCCCAGAGTCATGAGCACGGCGCTGAGTATCACGACAATCCCAATTTTTATGAGAGTGGTGACGTTTTGCAGATCGGAACTTTTGCGCGTGCCCCAGACATTCACGGCGGTGACGACCGCGATCACCAGAACTACGACAATGGACGCTCCAGAAGAGAGCGGCACGATCTCCTGCAAATATTTAGTGAAGGCGTGGGCGAGGGCGGCGATGGTGGCACTGGCAATGACCAGAAACAATCCCCAGCCATAGAGAAAGGCAGGCAAGCGGCCAAATCCATCACGAATGTAACAATAGAGGCCACCCGCCTCCGGATTCGCAGCAGCCAGTTCCGCGTACGTGAGTGCGCCCAGTAAGGAAAGAACACCGCCTACAAGCCAAATCAGCAACGCATAACCCACCGAGCCGCCAACTTGCCGCTGAATTAGTCCTGGAGTAAGAAAGATTCCGGAGCCGATGACCGAGCCGATAAAGAGGAAGAGCAGGTCGCGTTCACGAAGAGTGCGCGCCAATTGGTGTTTACCCGAGTTATCCATGCACTCCTTGGTGCTACGTCAATAGGTGCGCGTTCAGAGCGGATCCGGCATAAAGCACAAAAGAAAAATGATCAGGCAGAGAGCGACTCCGAAGCGGCGTCGAGGATCGAGGGGAGTGGGATCATAAATTGGAGCTGCGCGAAAGAAACGCAGGCCGAACAGGATTGCGGCCCACAAAAGCCAGCCCTGCCAGCGAAAAAAGCCTAGACCCAGCAGGACGACAGGAATCAACAACGAAATCCATTTATGGGCGCGCAGGCTGACGGAACGAACGATATGTCCGCCATCCAGTTGACCGACGGGCAAAAGATTCAGCGCCGTGGCAAATAGGCCAACCCATGCGGCACGACCTACCGGATGCAGCAATAAATCGGTGACGTGCGCGTTGGGCTGAACAACAGCCGCCACTGCGCGCAAAAGTAGGGGCACACCAAAAATCAGATCCGCATTGTTATCGGTGCCGAGCGAGGGAATGACGCGGGCATGCAGCACGCCGTACACAAGAGCAGGCAGCGCGACGAGGAATCCGGCAATTGGTCCGGACGCTCCAACATCAAACAGCGCACGCGCCGAGCGAATCGGCGAGCGGATCAGGATGAAAGCGCCAAAGGTGCCAATTAATGTGGGTGCAGGAATAAAAAATGGATAGGTGACGCGGATATGATGATAGCGGCAAGCGTAAAAGTGACCGAGTTCATGAGCTAGTAAAATGCCCAGCAACGTGACGGCAAAGGGAAGGCCGCTGAGCAGCGCGGCTGGATTGCGGTACAGCAAGCGAAAAGTTTTTAGCAGCACTTCGAGCGAAACGGCTTGATCGTGCGCATAAGCCACGGCAAAGTGCGCGCCTGCAACTAAAGCGGTGACAAAGGTGAGAGCAAAAAGGACTGCGGCGAGTGCAAAGGAGCGCCGAGAAGGGCGCGGTTGCTGCACATCGAGATAATAAGAACGGTACGACGAGGCGTTCCAGGAAAAGGAGTCCAGAAAAGCGGAAGTGCGCTGCTCGGTCTCTGGTGAATTCACAAGGCCTTACTTCGGGGCCGCCGGGGTATTGTCTTCCAGACCTTGCAATTCTTTGCCCGGCTTGAAGCGCACCGCTTTACCCGGAGGAATGCTGACTTCTTCGCCGGTGCGAGGATTTCTGCCGATGCCGGTTTTGCGGGGCTTCACACTGAACACGCCAAACTTGCGGAGTTCGATGCGCTGCCCGCGGCCCATGGCATTCTTCAAAGATTCGAAGACGGTCTCGACGGCCTGCTCGGCCTTGGTGCGGCTAATGTTGGTTTTGGCTACGACGGCATTAACGATATCAAGCTTGATCACACCGTCCTCCGAAGTTACGTGGGCAGATGCTAGAGGCTGAAGCCCGGGTTGTCAAGAAGTTCCGCCTCATCTACACTTTAACCCTTTGAGCATACACTTTTTTGTTCACTTTGCTTAGTCTGCCGAGGAGGAATGGATGTCTGTAAAGCCCGACCACTGGATCCGCCGGATGGCGCAGGAACACAAGATGATTGAGCCGTTTACTGACCGGCAGATGCGTGAGGGAGTCATCAGCTACGGAGTTTCTTCGTATGGCTACGACATTCGCGTGGCTGACGAGTTTCGAATTTTCACCAATGTGAACAGCACGATTGTCGATCCCAAACATTTTGATCCGCGATCGCTGGTGGAATATAAGGGCGACGTCTGTATCGTGCCGCCAAACTCGTTTGCGCTGGCGCGTTCGGTGGAATATTTTCGAATCCCACGGAATGTGCTGACGATTTGTCTAGGCAAGTCGACGTACGCGCGCTGCGGGATCATCGTGAACGTCACGCCGTTTGAGCCGGAGTGGGAAGGCTATGTGACGCTGGAAATCAGTAACACCACGCCGCTGCCTGCGAAGATTTATGCCAACGAAGGATTGTGCCAGGTGTTGTTCTTCGAGAGTGATGAGCCCTGCGAGATCAGCTACAAAGATAAGAAAGGGAAGTATCAGGCGCAGACCGGCATCGTCTTACCGCGCATGTAGGACAAATCTCGTCCTCTAAATCGGAGTGTTGCCGTTCAATGGAAGATTGGCAATTAAAGGCGCTGTCGACTTTTCCTGAACTCGAATATGAGATCAATCGAAATCAGGGCGGGCCGCTCAGTCTTTGGGATGACCTCTACTTAGCGCTCGAGAAAGCATATCAAGAGACCCCGATAAACGAAGATCTGATCCGAAGGGTCTATGATTATGCAGCCCGGTGCCTTCGGCAGCCTGGAGGCGAAAACACACAAAACGATCTAGCCAGCGCTACGGCTGTCGGGCTAATTGAAAGTCTTCCGCTTGATGCGCGTATCTCGGACGATTGGTATAGATGGATGTCGGTGGAAACATTCGAGGGGTGCGAGAATTTGTTGCGACACCACGTGTCCCAAGAACAATATTGCAGGTTGCGCGATAACTTCGTTCGCAAGAAGGAGGGTTTTGCTGGTCCGTCAAGCATTTAGGAAGTTCGAAACGGGCATTAGTCTCTTGCGACTCTGTCCGGATTTGCGCTACTTTTAGCGGAAGAGTTTGGTGGCGATTTCGGCTACGTGCTTGCCTTGGTAGCGGGCAATCTTCAATTCATTTTCACTGGGATGGCGCGAGCCGTCTGCGCCGGCGATGGTGGTGGCGCCGTACGGTGTTCCGCCACTGATGTTTTCCATGTGCACTAATCCGGATTCGGAGTACGGCACGCCGACAATGATCATGCCTTGATGCAGCAGGGTGGTGTGGAAACTGGTCAGCGTCGTTTCCTGGCCGCCGTGTTGCGACGCCGTTGACGCGAACACGCTGCCGATTTTTCCGATTAGTGCCCCTTTCAACCAGAGTGGGCCGGTCTGATCGAGGAAATTACGCATCTGCGCGGCCATATTGCCGAAGCGGGTAGGCGTTCCGAAAATGATGGCGTGCGCTTCGGGAAGTTGGTCAACGGTGGCGATGGGCACGCTGGCGAAAGAAGCTTTGGCCGCCTTTGCGCCGTACTTTTCCAAGACATCGTCGGGGACAAGTTCGGCCACCTGCGAGATCGAAACTTCCGCGCCGGGAACCTGTTTCACCCCTTCGACAACTGCTTGCGCCATTTTATAAACGTGGCCGTACATGCTGTAGAAAATTACTTGAACCTTGATGCTCATGAATCCTCCTTTTAGATTGATTGGGCGGCCCTATTTCGAAACTTCATTCAAAGTGAGAGTTACCAGCGGATAGCCGCGCTCGCGCCAGGCGTCCAATCCGCCTAGCAGCGGGCGGATGCGGTGAATCCCTTTTCGCCTTAGCAGCAGCGCCACACGGGCGCTGGTCGCTTCGTTTGGTCAAGTACAGTAAAGAACGACTTCGCGGTCTGGCGGCAGCTTGTTCTCGCTTTGTTGCAATTCCAACGCGTCCATACGGAAAGCGCCGGGAATCGTTTCCGGATCGGCTTCGAAATCGACGGAGTGGCGAAGATCGACAATGGTCATAGGCTCGCCCGCATCGAGCTTTTCTTTTAACTCTTCCACGCTGATGCGAGCTATGCGGAGGTCGCGCAGGAATTTCTGACGCGCCGCGAATTTGTAGCCGAGGTAGGCGCCAAGAGCGGTGCCTACCAACAATCCGGCCCAGCCGCCGAGGGAAGCGGCACGGGCGGCGATGCGTTCGATTTGTCCGCTGAAGACGAAGCCAACGCCGAGATAGGTGGCGGCCCAGAGCAGCGCGCCCGCTCCATCAAATAACAGGAAGCGTTTGAACTTCATGTGGAAGATACCGGCAAGCGGAGTGGCCACGGTGCCCAAGCCGGGAATGAATTTGGCCAGCAGCAGCGAGCGAGCGCCTTGCTTTTCGAAGGTGCCTTCGGTGCGGCGCACGCAAGAATCCGGTTCCAGAGAAATGCGGCACAGCCACTGCACGATGCGAATACCTTTTTTCAGGCCGAGGGCGTACCACATAGAGTCGGCGAGTACCGAGCCCAAGACGCAGACCAAGATGCAGAGCGCGAGATTCAGATAGCCTGCTCCGGAGAGCGCGCCAGCAGCGAGCAGAAGAGGAATCGAGGGCACTGGCATGCCAGCCTGTTCGAGGAATACCCAGCCAAAAAGCACCAGGTAGCCGTGTCGCATCAGGAATTCGAGGATGCCGTGCATAGTGTTCAATCTTCTCCGTCAGTCGGACTTCTTCGCGAATGCGGCTGGTTGGCCCCAGCGACCGGTCATAACAAATTCGGAAATGGGTTTGCGAGTTCGGGGAGCTAATTCGCGCGCGCGCAGTGTTTCTGACAATGTCTGGGGATCGCCGACATAGCCAATCGTAAATGCGGCAATCGGTTCCCAACCCTCGGGAATGGCAAAGAGTTCTTTCGCTTTTTGGGGCTCGAAGCCAGCCATCTGGTGGACAAACAATCCGCGGGATGTGGCTTCGGCAGTGAGATGAGCTACGGCAGAGCCGGTGTCGTAGAACGCGTTGCGATTCGGGGCATTATTTTTGGCGAAAGCCATCTGGGAGACAGCGATTACTAAGACGGGAGCTTGTTTTGCCCACGCCTGATTGAACTCGACGAGGGTGCTGAGCATTTCAGGGTAAGCGTCGCGGTCGTCTTTTGTAGCTACCAGGAAGGCCCATGGTTGTTCGTTGCTGCTGGAGGGGGCCCAGCGCGCTGCTTCAAACAGGCTCTGCAAGATTTCTTGGGAGACGGGCTTGTCGGCGAAGGCGCGTGGACTCCAGCGCTGCTGGATGAGGTCGTGGACTGGAAACTCGGTTTGCGCTGGTTTGCTGGTCATCTGGTCTCCAGTGATTTGGGGGTCTGGTTCATAGGTGATACTGTTCGATGCCTGCAAAGCCGACGGGTCTACTTGCTTGAGGAAGGAACGATCTCCTTACTTTCTTCACGGTGTACGTTGGATGCGGCAATCCGTTATGTGGATTCACGCTTTCCAAGTTCTTCCAACAACTGCGAGAGACTCTTCAGCCGGGCCGGGGAGATGTGGCGAAACTGCTCTTTATGGCCTTCGCGGATAGGAGCGTCCAGTTTTTTCAGCAGCTTTAGCCCTTCTTCGGTGACGCGCGCTTTGATTACGCGGCGGTCGTCTTTCTGCCGTTGGCGAGTAATCAGGTCGCGCTTCTCCATGCGGTCGAGCATGCGGGTCATATCTGGATCGCGGGAAATCATGCGTTCACCGATACCGTTGCAGGGCAGGCCCTCGGGTTCGGCGCCGCGGAGGATGCGCAGCACGTTGTATTGAGCGGAGGTAAGGCCAGCGCCCTTGATGATCTGGTCGGGCAACTGCGAAAGGGAGTCTGCGGCACGAAGGATAGCGACATAGGTGGCTTCCTCGAGCTGGCCGGGAAGGTGGTTGTTTTTGGAGCGGGTCATGGGGTCATTATTGTCGTTATAACGACTATTGTCAAGACGAAAACTACTGCTGACAGGGCTCACGCGTTTACGGCTTGGCCACCGGCCGGAGGTGCACCTCGCTGATGAAGCTTTGCGGTCCCTGCTCGAGCACCATGGCCACCGCGTGGGCCACATCGCCCGCCGTCAAAATTTTGGAAGGATCCTTGGGCTTGTGGCCGGAAAATTCCGTGCCCACGCTGCCGGGGCAAATCACACTGACGCGAATGCCAAAGCCGCGTAAATCCTCGGCCATGCACCCGGTGAGACCTTGCAGGCCCCACTTTGATGCACAGTAAATTGCGCCACCGGCAAAAGTGTTCTTTCCGGCTAGCGAACTGATATTGATGATGTCGCCCTTGCGCCGCTGAATCATCAGAGGAGCCACGGCGTTCGAAGTCAGGAATACGCTTTTCAGATTCGTATTGAGCGTGCGGTCCCACTCCTCTTCTGTTCTTTCCTGGATCGGTCCGAACAAGCCGATGCCGGCGTTGTTGACCAAGACTGAGATAGGCCCAAGATTTTTCTCAGTCGCATCCACCAGGGCCGCGACTTCACGGGCTTTTGTTACATCCGTTGTTTGCGAGTAAACCGTGGCTCCCAATGCCTCCAACTCACGGCGAGTGTTTGCCAGTGCTTCCGCGTCTCGACCGCAGATTCCGACAGCGGCGCCGAGTGAAGCGAGTTTGAGGGCAATGGCTTTGCCGATGCCGCGACTGCTTCCGGTCACCAAGGCCACCGCATTTGCAAGATTGTGCTGTTTTGTCACCTCGGCATTTAATGTGTTTCTATTAGCCATCGATTTCTTCCTCGCGCAGGCCACGAATTTTATGCGACACTCATCTTACTCCCAGGGATGCCGCCCATGTTTAGCACGCCGGGGGTGCACCGGGGTGCTGCAAGTTTAAGAACAGGCAGAGCGCTGTTGCGGATTCCGTATCGTATTGGTCCGATATCGGCTTGCGAACGGACAGCGGCTGCACCTATAATTCGTAGGTTTCCAGGGAAGCTTTTATAAGCGGTAAGGTAGAAGGATTTCTGGTTAGCCCTGTCGTGGCTGCCAGTTTGCCTAAATTCATTTTACGGTTGCAGCGAGGAGAAAAGGGATGAACGCAACACGTCGGATGGCGGGCATCGCGGTTCTAGCGGGGCTTGGCCTGTTTTTTACTACGGGTGCCCAAGTTCTTGCGCAAGATCCGGGAGCAGCGCAAGGGGGAGCGGCGCCAGGTGGAGCAGCGCAGCCGAAGTACACCATGGCTGAGTACAACGCGTATCAGGCGGCTGCCGCCGAAAAGAGTCCCGCGGCGCAGCTGAAGTTGCTCGACGATTTTGTGGCGAAGTATCCGAACTCCGCCCTGATGAATTACATCTATCCGCTGTACTACAAGAATTACGGAGCGCAGAAGAATTTCCCGAAGGCGATGGAATATGCCGACAAGGAAATCGCGCTGCCTGCGGCCAGCGCGACGGAAAAGTACGAGGCGTATTCGGTGCGTGCGTTCGCCTATAACAACATGCCCAGCCCGGATCCCGCATCCGCCAAGGCTGCGTATGACTCCGCGATGGCCGGGATACAAGCGGTGAACGCGGTTCCCAAGCCGGACGGCGTGGACGACGCGAAATTCACGGATCAGAAGAAGCAGTCCATCACGTTCTTCACGGGCACGGCGGCGAACGCGGCCATGGCGTCGAAGGACTATCCGCACGCAATTGAAGCCTACAAGAAAATTCTCGCGCAGACCCCGGATGATCTGACCTCCAACTACAACTTGGGCAAGGCCTACATGGCCATGAACCCACCGCAACAGCTCGACGCTCTGTGGGCGTTTGCGCGCGCGGCCAGTTCCAAGAGCGCCAACGAGGCGCAATCCAAGCAGGTGAAGACGTACCTGCGTAAGCTGGTTGCCAACTATCAGGGCGGAACGGTTTGCGATGCGCTGACCGATGCGGAGCTGAACGAGCTGCTACAACTGGCTTCCACATCTGTGGACCGTCCGGCGACCTACAAGCTCTATAGCGCGGCGGATCTGGACGCAGGTCGCAAGGATATGACGATCGCTTCGGTGGTGACGGATCTTAAGGCTGGCGGGGACAAGGCAAAGCTTACCTGGACGGCGTCCTGCGGTTTGGAATTTCCCGATGTGCCGGGCAAGATTCTGGAAGTAACTGCCGGCGACCCGGTCCAGATCAAGGGTGCGTTCGTAACCAGCCAAGCCGAGTTTGATGCAGCCACAACGCCGAACCTGGAAGTGAAGGTCGCGGGCCAGCCAGAAGCCGGAAAGCTCGAGAAAGATAACGCGTTCCGCTTCACCGGCACGCTGGAAACCTACGATCCCGATCCGGCCTTCATGCTGCACTGGGATAAGGCAAAGGTGAACGAAGAAGACTTGCCCAAGGAAAAGGGCACGACCAAGAAGCCGCCAGCCAAGAAGCCCGCAGCCAAACCGTAAAACAGCACTTCAATCGAGAATTAGAAACGGCCCCAAGAATATCAGGGCCGTTTTTTTTTGGCGGAGATTTTTTGCGGGAGTTAAAGCCGGGAGCGATTGCCGCTTTCCGGCTGCGGACGAGTTATCTGCCCTTGCCGCGGCGATGGTCCAACTTGTATTCGGTCATTTTGCGGCTCAACGTGTTCCTGTGGATGCCCAGCATATCCGCGGCGCGCGACTGATTGCCATTGGTACGCTCCAGAACGCGCTTGATGAAGCGCTTCTCGAATTCTCCTACAGCCTCATCAAATAATATGCCGCGCTCCACCATCTGACTCACAAGCCCTTCCAATTGATCCTTCACCGTCTCACGCTCCAGAAAACAAACGCCACACACCCCGCGGCTCGCACTTCTAGTCTAGTTCGTGTCCCACCAGGATTCGATACGCTTCCCGGTATTTGGCACGCGTCGCCGCCACCACGTCGGCCGGAAGCTCCGGGCCGGGTGGGGTCTTCGGCCAGTGAATGCGCTCCAGATAATCGCGCACAAACTGTTTGTCGAACGAAGGCTGCGGGCCGCCCGGTTGATACTGCGCGGCTGGCCAGAAGCGTGAAGAATCCGGGGTAAGCGCTTCGTCGATCCAAATCAACGCGTCGACACCTGCGGAATCGTTCAGCAAGCCGAACTCAAATTTTGTGTCCGCCAGCAGGATCCCGCGCGGCTCCGCATACTGCGCCGCTCGGCGATAAATTTCAATGCTAATGTTGCGCACCCGCTCCGC
>Ga0209275_10000097_pt1 | contig 26894 bp, 26 predicted proteins | sample HubBroMetageREF2_FD_188344 | JGI IMG/M metagenome (GOLD analysis project Ga0209275, IMG submission 188344) | Reference soil microbial communities from the Hubbard Brook experimental Forest, New Hampshire, USA - Hubbard Brook CCASE Soil... | ecosystem: Environmental > Terrestrial > Soil >... | reverse complement strand
ATTCATCGCGCCGGGGTTAGGAAATCGGGTGCGTCGGCGCGGGATTGGGGTGGATCGGCGCGGGATTGGGGTGGATCGGCGCGGGATCGGTGTGCGTCGGGCCACGGCGCGCCATACTCAAGCCAACTTTTCGAGTCCGGTGGCCGTCTCATTAAGGGTGCAGCGGTCGATGGATGGGGTGACGATGGACGGCAAGCGCGGGCCGCGTGCGGGCACGCTGGTGAGATACGTTGTGGCGCTCGGGCTGCCGGTGACGCTCGGCGCGGCCGTGCTGACGGGCGTCGCGCCGGCCGCCGCGAGCGCGGCCGCCGCGGCGAGCAGTTCGGCCGCCATCTGCACGTCGGCACGTCACCCGGCGCTCGCCGCACGGGTGTCAAAGGGAATCCTCGCGGCTATGGCCGGCCGCTCGTCCGTCGTTGGCGTGGCCGTGGCCGACCGGGTCACGGGGCTCACCTGCAAGTACCACCCGCACTGGCACTTCGACTCGGCCAGCGTCGTGAAGGTTACGATCCTGTCCGCGTTGCTGCGCAAGCTCCAGCAGGAGCATCGCAGCCTGACCGCGGAGCAGAAGAAACTGGCCACCGAGATGATCACCGTTTCCGACAACGACGCCGCCTCGACGCTGTGGGCCGAAACCGGCAGGCCCAGCCTGCAGCACTTCCTCGACCTGGCCGGGATGAACGAGACCGATCTCGGGCCGGGCGGTTACTGGGGCCTGACCCTGATCACCGCGCACGACGAGCTCACCCTGCTCAAGCTGCTTACCAGCAAGAATTCCGTCCTGACCACGGCAAACCGCGACTACGTCCTCGGCTTGATGGCCCAGGTGGTCTCCTATGAGCGCTGGGGCGTCCCGGCCGGCGCGCCGACCGACCTGACCGTGCACGTGAAGAACGGCTGGCTGCCGCTGGCCACGCACGGCTGGCGGATCAACAGCATCGGCAGCTTCTCCGGCCACGGAAAGAACTACATGATCGTGGTGCTGAGCGACGACAACCCCACGATGGCCTACGGGGTCGACACCGTGCAGGACATCGCCGAGGTGATCAACCACGCGCTGAACCCCGGAGCGGCATCGGTCATCCCGGCTGCCACGCCGAACCGGTCGTGGGGCATCCCCGACGAGCACATCCCGGCCACCCGCGGAAGCCATTGACCGCCGCAGACACTCGGGCGGCGGCACTCGCCGCCTTCCCGGACTGGCGCTTCGCGCCCAACCAGGGCGGGAACCCGGACGTCTACGAGATCGAGAACCAGGGCATGGACCCGGACGGCCACGTGCTCGCCGCCATGCGCCGGCTCGCCCCATGGAACGGGCGCGTGGTGCTCGATCTGGGCTGCGGCGCCGGCTTCTGGCTGCCGGTATACGCCAGGGAGGCAGACCGGGTCGTCGGCGTCGAGCCCGATCCCGTGCTGTGCGCCAAGGCAGCCACACGGGTGGGTGATCTGCCGGACGTGGCGGTGCTGCCCGGCTCCGCCGAACATCTGCCGCTCGCCGACCGGTCCGTCGACGTGGTCCATGCCAGATTTGCCTACTTCCTCGATCCCGGCCGTGATGCCGGGCTCGCCGAGGTCACGAGGGTGCTCGTCCCTGGCGGCAGCCTGGTCGTCGTCGACAACGACTACCGCTGGGGCCAGTTCGCAGGCCTGCTGGCCGCGACCTCGAAAAAGCCGCCGCAGCAGACCGCCGATGCCATCGATGGCTGGTGGCGGCAGCGGGGCGCCACGCGGCACGAGGTGCGCTCCCGGTGGCAGTTCGCGAGCCGCGCCGATCTCGCCGCGGTGCTGAACATCGAGGTTCCTGCCACGGTCGCGCGGGCCTGGCTGGCAAGGAACCCGGCTGCGACGGGCCTCTCCTATGGCTACGTTCTCTTCGCGGTCGCCCGTGCCGGGCGTGTATGATCCAGTTCCATGTCCCGTTGGTATTGGCGCTTTAAGCTGGCTCTGGGTGGGCCAGCAGCCAAGCGCTGATCAGACGGACCACCCAGAGCCAGTCGGGCAGAGACAAGAGTCTCTGCCTTTCGTCATTAAGGCGGCTGGCCTGGGACGTGGGGGGCTGGCCGCCAGGAAGGCACAGCCGTGAATATCCGGACCGACACCAACAACCTGCACGTATCGGGCTTCCAGCCGCTGATCGCGCCGGACGAACTGTTGGCCGAGTTGCCGCTCAGCGAGCCCCAGGCCGCCACCGTGCACGATGCGCGCCAGGCCGTGCGCCGCATCCTCGCCGGAGAGGATGACCGGCTGCTCACCGTTGTCGGCCCGTGCTCGGTGCACGACGTGAACGCCGCCGTCGACTACGCGACCCGGCTCGCCAAGACCGCCGCGGAGCTGGAAGACGAGCTGTGCGTGGTGATGCGGGTCTACTTCGAGAAGCCGCGCAGCACGGTCGGGTGGAAAGGCCTGATCAACGACCCAAGCATGGACGGCAGCCACGACGTGCACCGCGGCCTGCGCACCGCGCGCCGGCTCCTGCTCGACGTGCTCGACCTCGGCCTTCCGGTCGGCTGCGAGTTCCTCGACCCCAACTCGCCGCAGTACATCGCCGACACGGTCAGCTGGGGCGCGATCGGCGCCCGCACCACGGAAAGCCAGGTCCACCGCCAGCTGGCCTCGGGCCTTTCGATGCCGGTGGGATTCAAGAACGGCACGAACGGGAGCGTGGGCGTCGCCGTCGACGCCTGCCGGGCCGCGCACGGCGCCCACGTGTTCTTCGGTCTTGACTCCGGCGGCCGGGCCTCCGTGGTCACCACGACCGGCAACCCCGACGTGCACGTGATCCTGCGCGGCGGCACCGACGGCCCCAACTACCAGCCGGACCACGTCGCCAGCGCGCTCGAGTCCGTGCAGCAGGCCGGAATGCCGCCGACGATCATGATCGACGCCAGTCACGGAAACAGCCGCAAGGACCACAACAGGCAGGCCGAGGTGGCGCGCGAGATCGGTGAGCAGATCGCCGGGGGGCAGCGCGGGATCGCGGGCGTGATGATCGAGAGCTTCCTCGTCCCCGGCCGCCAGGAACTCGGCGCCCCGGCCGAACTGACCTACGGCCAGAGCGTCACCGACGCCTGCCTGGGCTGGGACAGCACCGCCAGCGTCCTGGTCGACCTGGCCGCCGCGGTCCGCGCCCGGCGTTCCTAGGAGAGCACCCGACGGCGGAAGTTGCGCAGCCCGAGCCCCAGGAACAGTGCCCCGAACGCGACGACGACGGGATAGATAACGTAAAGGTGCATGTGTGGTGCGCCGGTGAACGCTGCCCGCATGCCTTCATTCACGTAGATCAGCGGATTGATCAGGACGACCGTCTGCAGCCAGTGGAACCCGCCGATCTTGACGGGCGCCAGCCTGGTCCACGAGTAGTAGGTGCCGCCCAGGAACGTGATCGGCAGGATGATGAAGCCGAACATCAGGCCGATGTTGCGTGGCTCGAAGCTGGTGCCGAGCAACAGCCCCAGGCCGGCCATGGCGATGCATGCCAGCGGCACGAACGTGAAGATCACCCACCAGTGGAAGATCAGGTGGGCGTGCACGCCGGGCGCGTGCACGAGCCAGACCATCGGCAGCACGATGATCGCCGAGATCACACCCTGGGCCGCGCCGGACAGCACCTTCGCGATGGCCACCAGCCAGATCGGGCACGGCGCCTGCACCCGGTCCTCGATCTCCCGGGTGAAGCCGAACTCCTGCGCCATGGCCAGGGCGATCGACTGCACGCCCTGGAACATGACCGAGATCCCGAGCACCCCGCCCACCAGGACTGTCGCGAAAGCGGACTCGGCCAGCGTGCCGTGGCCGCCGCCGACGCTCTGGCCGATCTTCGGGAAAATGAACAGGAAGACGAAGCACAGCAGGAACGGCTGAATGATCGTGCGCAGCACGAACTCCCACACGTGCTTGCGCAGCACGACGAGGTCCCGCAGCATCAGCGCGCCAAGCGCGGTCCAGCTGGCCGCGGCAACCGAGCGGGTGGGCCCGCCGCCGATCCGCTGCGGGGCGGGGCCGGGCGGTTCCGCCGTGGCCGTGGGTGTCGTGGTAGTGGTGGCCATCAGTCCTCCCGGAGTTCTTTGCCCGTGAGGTTGATGAACACCGTCTCCAGGCTGGGCTCGGAGATCGAAAGGTCGATGAGGTCGAAGCCCGCGTGCTCCGCCGCCGCGACCACGCGCGGGACCAGCCGATCGTTGCCCTGTACGTGCAGTTGGACTCCGCCGTCCATGATGCGGGCGCGGGTGACGCCGGTCACGTCGCGTTCGAGGGCCTCGGCCAGGCTGGCGGAGTCGCCGGCGGCCTTGACCGTGACGACCGTGTCGGCGCCGATGCTCTGCTTGAGGGCGGCCGGGGTGTCCAGCGCGAGGATCTTGCCGTGATCCATGATCGCGACGCGCTCGCAGAGCCGGTCAGCCTCTTCCATGTAGTGGGTGGTGAGCAGGATGGTCTGCCCGGCACGGTGCAGCTCGCCGAGCAGGTCCCACAGCGCCAGCCTGCTTTGCGGGTCGAGCCCGGCGGTCGGCTCGTCAAGGAAGAGCACCGAAGGGCGGTGGAAGATGGCTCTTGCGACCATCAGCCGCTGGGCCATGCCGCCGGACAGCGCGTACACGGAGGCCTTGGCCCACCGAGTCAGATGGAACTGCTCGAGCAGGTCGTCGGCGATCTTCCGGGACGCCTTGGCCCCCATGCCGAACAGGCGGCCGTGGAAGTAGAGGTTCTCCCAGACGGTGAGCTGGCGGTCGAGCGTGTTCTGTTGCGAGACGATGCCGCTCAGCTGCTTTGCGAGCGCCGGATGCGCGGCGACGTCGACACCAGCGAGCAGAGCCCGGCCTGATGTTGGCACCACACGCGTGGTCAGCATGCCCGCGGTCGTGGTCTTGCCGGCGCCGTTGGGGCCGAGCAGGCCAAAGATCTCGCCAGCGCAGACGTCTAGGTTGAGCCGGTCGACGGCGGCGAAGTCGGTTCCCGGGTAGACCTTGGTCAGGTCCTCGGTGTGGATGATCCCGGGCGGATTGGCCTCAGGCGAGTGGGTGGCGCTTGCTGGCGCCTCTACAGTGCTCATCGCTTACACATCGTATCCCCGGGCCCAGTACGAGCGCGGATAGGACTGCCCCGCAACAGCCTCCCCTTTCCACCTTCGTGATCACCACCCCTTTCCATTGCCCTATCCGCGAGGTTTCTAAGCCTGTAGCGCGTAGATGCAGCCGGCATCGCCGCCCAAGCTGAGCGGCACAATCACGACGCTCGGTCCGTTTACGAGAACCATTTCCGGCCTCTGGCCGTAGCGACAGCCGGCTTCTGGCATTCCCCGAAATCGGCACAATCCACCTTATGCGGATGCCGGGGTTGGGTGCCTGCGCTCTGAGCAGGTCAATAGCGTGATGATGCCGCCCATCCCGGGCCCGGCAAGCGCGCGAATGCGCGCCCGTTGACGCCGATCCGTAACCCGGGGAATGACATATCCCATTCGCGCCGATCCGCTGCCTCGAGGAGGGAATGTTTACGCGTGATGGACGCAGGGGAACTAATCCGGCGTACGCAGCGGAACTCATCCGCGGAGGGAGGTTGTCATGTCACGGACGCTTATTGTTGCCCGTATGGGGCAAGGAAGCGAGGACACTGTCAAGAGCATCTTCGCAGAGTCCGACGCAGGCGAGCTTCCGCGCATGCTAGGCGTACGGGAGCGGCGGCTTTACCGTTTTCATGACCTCTATTTCCATTCAATTGAAAGTCGTGAGGACCTGGCTCTCCCGCTGGCTGAGGTACGTGAACACCCGCTGTTCGCTGACATCAACATGAAGCTGTCGGAGCACGTCACCGCCTACGATCCCGCGACGTGGCGAAGCCCGAGTGACGCGATGGCCAGGGAGTTTTATCTCTGGCGAGCGTCATCTTGACGCACCGCCCGTCCGAACGCACGGTCATGGGGAGCAGTAATGACTATGACGCAGGCCACGAATGCTTTGACCGTGTCGGACAGCCCGGCCACGGCGGCCGACAAGACGGAGCAGCCGGACCTGCACCAGCTGACTGACGACTTGGCGCTGTTCAGGCAGGAAGTCCTCCTCGGCCCCGGCGAGGAGGCTACCGAGCGGCAGCACAGCCGCGGGCGCCTGACTGCTCGTGAGCGGATCGACCGCCTGTGCGATGCCGGCTCGTTCCGGGAAGTCGAGATGTTCCGCCGGCACCGGGCGTCTGGATTCGGGCTGGACGAGCAGCGGCCGCCGACCGACGGTGTAATCACGGGATACGGGACGGTCGACGGCCGGAAGGTGTTTCTGTACGCCCACGACTTCCGGATCTTCGGGGGGTCACTGGGCGAGGCCCACGCGCAGAAGATCCACAAGATCATGGACCTGGCGGAGTCGGCGGGCGCGCCGCTTATCGGCCTGAACGACGGCGCCGGCGCCCGGATACAGGAAGGCGTCACCGCGCTTGCCGGATACGGCGGGATATTCCGGCGGAACGTGCGGGCCTCCGGCGTCATCCCGCAGATCAGCGTGATGCTCGGGCCGTGCGCGGGCGGGGCGTCCTATTCACCCGCGCTCACCGATTTCGTGTTCATGGTCCGCGGGATCTCCAACATGTTCCTCACCGGGCCGGATGTGATCCGCGAGGTGACCGGCGAGCAGGTAAGCCAGGAAGACCTGGGCGGCGCCGACGTGCATTCCAGCAGTTCCGGCCTGGCCACCTTCGTGCATGACGACGAGGAAAGCTGCTTCGAGGCCATCCGGGCGCTGCTGTGGCTGCTGCCGCCGAACAATCGTGAGGCGCCCGATGGCTACGAGCCCACCGACCCGCCGGACCGGCGGTGTGACGCCCTGCTGGACATCGTCCCCGCCTCGGCGGCGAAGCCCTACGACATGCTGGCCGTCATCGAGCAGATCACCGACCACGGTGAGTTCCTGGAACTGCACGCCGGCTGGGCCCGCAACGTGATCTGCGCGCTGGCGCGCATGGGCGGCCAGACGGTCGGGATCGTCGCCAATCAGCCGCACGTGCTCGGCGGAGTGCTCGACATCAAGGCGGCGGAGAAGGCGGCACGATTCGTCCGCACGTGCGACGCGTTCAACATTCCGCTGGTCACTCTCGTGGACGTCCCCGGCTTCCTGCCGGGCGTAGAGCAGGAACACCTCGGGATCATCCGGCACGGCGCCAAGCTCCTGTACGCCTACTGCGAGGCCACGGTCCCGCGTATCCAGGTGATCTTGCGCAAGGCATATGGCGGCGCGTACATCGTGATGGATTCCCGCTCGATCGGGGCCGACCTCGCGTACGCATGGCCGATCAACGAGATCGCCGTGATGGGCGCGGAAGGTGCCGCCAACGTCATCCACCGCAGGCAGATCGCCGCGGCACCCGACCCGGATCAGCTGCGGACGACTCTCGTCGCCGAGTATCGGGAACAGCTCATGCATCCCTACTACGCGGCAGAGCGCGGGCTGGTGGACGACGTGATCGACCCGCGCGAGACCCGGGCGGTCATCTGCGCCGGCCTCGACATGCTCCGTTCCAAGCACGAGCATCTGCCCCTGCGCAAGCACGGAAACCCACCGCTATAAGGACACCAAGTGACAAACGCAAAATGGGGGAAGGTCGCGGCGAGCGACATGGAGTCCAACCGCCGCCGCGGCGGCGATCTCCGCACCATGCTCAGCCCCGCGACGGTGAAGTCGACCTCGGGTTTCATGGGAGTGCTCACACTCCAGCCGGGCGAGTGCGTCACCGAGCACTACCACCCGTACTCGGAGGAGTTCGTCTACCTGGTCAGCGGCCAGCTGCTGGTCCGGCTCGACGGAGAACCCGTGCCGCTCGCCGCCGGCGAAGGCCTGTTCATCCCGATCGGGACCCGGCACCGCCTGGAGAACAGCGATGCCGGGCAGCCGGCATTCGCGGTCTTCCACCTCGGCCCGCTGGCGCCGCGGCCCGACCTGGGCCACGTAGACACTGAGCCCACTCACGCGGCCTCCGGTGAGCTCAGGTGAGCAGGCGGCGGGCCGCGATCACCGGCATCGGTGTGGTGGCGCCCGGTGGCAATGGCACAAAGGCGTTCTGGGCCTTGCTCACCTCCGGCATGACGGCCACCCGCGGCATAACCCTGTTCGACCCGGCGGGGTTCCGTTCCCGCATCGCGGCCGAATGCGACTTCGACCCGGCCGCCGAGGGCCTCACGGCCGAGGAGACGCAGCGGACCGACCGCTGCTCGCAGTTCGCCCTCGTGTGCGCGCGAGAGGCCCTGGCCGACAGCAAGCTCGACCTGGACAACGTGCCGCCCGGCCGCATCGGCGTCAGCATCGGCAGCGCGGTCGGCAACACCATCACGCTTGAGCAGCAATACGTCGTGGTGAGCGACATGGGTAAACGCTGGGTCGTCGACCCGGCCAAGGCGCAGCGCCATCTGTACCGCGCGCTGATCCCTAGCACTATCGCGGCGGAGGTCGCCTGGGACTGCGGCGCGGAAGGCCCGGCGAGCGTGACCTCGACCGGGTGCACGTCAGGGCTGGACGCCGTGGCGGAAGGGGCGGAGCTGATCGAGGACGGCCGGGCCGATGTGGTGATCGCCGGCGCGACCGACGCCCCGATCTCGCCGATCACGGTGGCCTGCTTCGACGCTATCAAGGCGACCTCGCCGAACAACGACGACCCGGCGCACGCGTCACGGCCTTTCGACGCCAGCCGGGACGGGTTCGTGCTCGGCGAGGGCGCCGCCGTCTTTGTTCTCGAGCCGGCCGACGAGGCACGCCGCCGCGGCGCGCATATCTACTGCGAGATCGCGGGCTACGCCCAGCGCAGCAATGCGTATCACATGACCGGGCTGAAGGCTGAGGGCCTGGAAATGGCCGAGGCGATCAGGGTGGCCATGGGCCGTGCGCGGTTCGCCCCCGAGGACATCGACTACATCAACGCACATGGATCGGGCACGCGCCAGAACGACCGTCACGAGACGGCGGCCTTCAAGGCGAGTCTCGGCGCACGGGCTTACGAGGTCCCGGTGAGCTCGATCAAGTCAATGGTCGGCCACTCGCTCGGCGCGATCGGCGCCATCGAGATCGCGGCGTCGGCGCTGGCGATCGAGCACAGCGTCGTTCCGCCGACCGCCAACCTGCACGAGCCCGATCCCGAGCTCGGTCTCGACTACGTACCGCTGCAAGCACGCGAGCAGCGCAGCGACGCCGTTCTGACAGTCGGCAGCGGGTTCGGGGGTTTCCAGACGGCAATGCTGCTCGCCCGGCCAGGGATGGTGGCGTCGAATGGGTGACCACTCGCAGCGGGCTCTGATCACCGGCGTCGCGGCGGTCGCGCCCAACGGCGGCGACACCGACGCCTACTGGGCGGCGACGCTGTCCGGCGTGAGCGGGCTGCGACCGATCAGCAGGTTCGAGGCCGACGGCTATCCGGTGCGCGTCGCCGGGCTCGTCGACGACCTCAATCCGGCCGAGCAGTGCGGGGACCGCCTCGCGGTGCAAACCGATCGCTGGACGCAGTTCGCGCTTGCCGCCGGGGAGCGGGCACTCTCCGACGCCGACCTGGTCCCGGCAGATCAGCCCGAGTACGACATGGCCGTCGTCACAGCGAGCTCGTCGGGCGGCAACGAGTTCGGGCAGCGCGAGATCGAGGCTCTGTGGAGTCGCGGGCCGCGCGCCGTCGGCCCCTTCCAGTCGATCGCCTGGTTCTACGCGGCGACAACCGGGCAGCTTTCGATCAGGAACGGGATGAAGGGACCGTGCGGCGTCGTGGTCTCCGAGCAGGCCGGTGGCCTCGACGCGCTCGGCCGGGCCCGGCGCGCGCTGCGCCGCGACGCGAGCGTGGTCGTGACCGGCGGCACCGAAGCACCGATCGGCCCGTACGCGCTGACCTGCCAGATCACCAGCGACCTGCTGAGCCGTTCGGCGGACCCGCAGCGCGCATACCTGCCGTTCGACGCGGCCGCCTGTGGGTACGTGCCCGGTGAGGGAGGCGCGATCCTGATCGCCGAGCGCGAAGACAGCGCGCTGGCCCGCGGCGTGGACAAGCCGTACGGCGAGATCGCCGGCTATGCCTCGTCGTTCGACCCGCGTCCAGGGACCGGCAGGCCGCCGACGCTGCAGCGGGCAGCCGAGGCCGCGCTGGCCGACGCCCGGATCGCGCCGCAGGATGTGGACGTCGTCTTCGCCGACGGCGCGGGCCTGCCCGGCCCGGACCGCGCCGAGGCGGCGGCGCTCGCGGCGCTGTTCGGCCCGTTCGGAGTTCCGGTAACCGTGCCCAAGACGCTCTGCGGCCGGCTGTACGCGGGCGGACCGCCGCTCGACGTGGTCGCCGCGTTGCTGGCCATGCGCGACGGGGTGATACCGCCCACCTACGGCATCGGTGAACTGGCACCAGGTTGCGACATAGACCTCGTCCGCGAGGCCAGGCCAGGCCCTGTCCGCAACGCCCTCGTCCTGGCCCGGGGGTTCGAGGGGTTCAACGCCGCGGTCGTGCTTCGCGCCGCTTGACCGCGCCACAGGGAAACCACAAAACGGAAACCACACAAAGGAGAACGCAGGTGCCCGCAACAACACTGCCAACCCGTGGCGAGCTGAGCGAGATGGTAAAGACCGTCGCCGGAGTCGAGATCGACGCTGTGCAGATGGAGCAAGATCCTCACGTGACGTTCGAGGACCTGGGCGTCGACTCGCTCGGCCTGCTCGGCGTCTTCGCCGTGGTCGAACAGCGGTACCGGATCCAGATCCACGCCGACATCGAGGACTGCAAGACGTTCGCCGATCTCGAAGCCATCGTCCGGCAGGCAGCAGGCCCGGATGCCGGGTCGAGCGCGCACACCGAGTGCTCGACCGTGATCAACCCACCGATGGATCTCGTCTGGGACATGACCAACGACGTCGAGTCGTGGCCGCACCTGTTCAGCGAGTACGCGGCGGCGGAGATCATCGCGCGCGACGGGAACACCGTGCGGTTCCGGCTGACGATGCACCCCGACGACAACGGGAAGGTCTGGAGCTGGGTCTCCGAGCGTGTCATGGATCCGCGGGCGCACACCGTGCACGCCTACCGGGTCGAGACCGGTCCGTTCGAGTTCATGGATATCGACTGGACCTACCGCGAGACCAGCGGCGGCGTAGAGATGCACTGGGTCCAGAACTTCCACATGAAGCCGGACGCCCCGGTGGACGATGCCACGATGGCCGCGATGATCACCAAGAACTCAGCGGTGCAGATGGAGCGGATCAAGACCATCGTCGAAGACGCCGTCCAGGCGACGGTCGCATGACGGCCAGAGCCGCATCACCGGGGGTACCAGCCGCGGCCGGGCGACCCAGCGCGGAGGAGGTCGCGGCTGTCGTCGCGGTCCTGCTGGCAAGGCGGCGGCGCCCGTGCCCGCGCCCGGCCCCGGCCCGGCCCGCATGGCTGCTTCCCTCCTACGCGGGCTCACGCTCATGGGCCCGCCCGCGCGGCGGCAGGGGCGGCGCGGCCGGCGCAGCGTAAACGGGGTGAACCGGCCGGAAAGGCGGCGGATTTCGGCCTTACGCGAGTCGTTTAGCGCCGGGCGGGGTTCGCCGCGCGAGGATGCTCACAGGACAGTGTTCCGGGGCCTGCCCCAGATCATCCGCCAGCACGAACGGGATCCGAGGGGCAGGAACGGGGGCCAGCGTGGCGGCCGGCGGAGGTCGCTACGTCGGGGAGCGGGGAGGGGGCGCAGCCATGTCTGGATCCGATCAGGCGATCATCGTCAGCGCCGAGATTTGCTGGTTACCGAGGCGCGATCTCAGGAGAAGGCGTTTGGAACCGGCTCGGCTGTCCGTGGTGCCTGCCTTGCCTCGTCCTAAGGGAGAGCGCGGATGCGCAAGGTTTTGATCGCCAACCGTGGCGAGATCGCAGTCCGGGTGGCCCGGGCATGCCGCGACGCTGGCCTGGAGAGCGTCGCGGTCTACGCTGACCCAGACCGCGACGCGCCGCACGTCAGGCTCGCCGGCGAGGCGTATTCCCTCGGTGGGGTGACGCCCGCTCAGACGTACCTCGACATCGCGAAGCTGCTCGAGGTGGCGGCGCGGTCCGGCGCCGACGCTGTTCACCCGGGCTACGGGTTCCTTTCCGAGAACGCGGAGTTTGCCGAGGCGGTGACCGGGGCCGGGATCACCTGGATCGGGCCGCCCGCAGAGGCGATACGTCAGCTTGGCGACAAGATCGCGGCACGCGAGGTTGCCCGGCGCGTGGGCGCGCCGCTGGTCCCCGGGCGCCCCGTGGCCAGCGCCGACGACGTGACCGCGTTCGCGAACGAGCACGGCCTGCCCGTCGCGATCAAGGCGGCCTTCGGGGGCGGCGGCCGCGGCCTGAAGGTGGCCTGGACATTGGGAGAGATCGCCGACCAGTACGGCTCGGCCACGCGTGAGGCGGTCGCGGCCTTCGGCCGCGGCGAGTGCTTCGTCGAGCGGTACCTCGACCGGCCGCGGCACGTCGAGACGCAGTGCCTCGCCGACTCCCGCGGTCACGTCGTGGTGGTGTCGACCAGGGACTGCACGCTGCAGCGCCGTCATCAGAAGCTGGTCGAGGAGGCGCCGGCGCCCTTTCTCACGGCGGGCCAGGTCGCGCGCCTCTACGAGGCGTCCAAGGACATCATGCGCGCGGCGGCGTACGTGGGCGCCGGGACGTGCGAGTTCCTCGTCGGCGCGGACGGCGTCGTCAGCTTCCTGGAGGTGAACACGCGGCTGCAGGTGGAGCACCCGGTGAGCGAGGAGATCACCGGCCTGGACCTCGTCCGTGAGCAGTTCCGGCTCGCCGACGGCGAGGAGCTCGGTTACGACGATCCGCCGGCCCGCGGCCACTCCATCGAGTTCCGGATCAACGCCGAGGACCCGGGCCGCGATTTTCTGCCCGGCCCGGGGGCGCTGACCGCCTGGCAGGTCCCGGCGGGACCCGGGATCCGGGTCGACTCTGGTGTCACTGCGGGGGCCGTCATCGGGCGGGAGTTCGACTCCATGCTCGCCAAGCTGATCGTGACCGGGAGGGACCGCAGTCAGGCCCTGCAGCGCGCGCGGCGCGCACTGGCCGAGTTCGACGTCGAGGGCGTCGCCACCGTCCTGCCGTTTCACCGGGCGGTGGTGGAGGATGCGGCATTCGCCCCGCCGGACCCGGCGGCGCCGTTCTCCGTGCACACACGGTGGATCGAGACGGACTTCCCTGGCTGTGCGCCGCAGCCCGAACCAGCCGAGCCGACCGACCCTCCGTCACACGAGCGGCTGGCCGTGGAGGTCGACGGCAGGCGGATGGAGGTCGTGGTACCAGCCCACCGGGGTCCGGACATGGGCGCACGCCGGATGATCGGGCGCAGGATCGCCCGCCTGCAGGGTGTTGCCGGGGCGTCATCTGGCGACGAAGTCACCTGCCCCATGCAGGGCAGCGTGGTCAAGGTGGCGGCGCCGGGGGATCACGTCGAGGTGGGCGATCCGGTGGCGGTGATCGAGGCGATGAAGATGGAGCAGCCGGTGACAGCGCACCGCGCGGGCGTGGTCACCGATCTCGCTGTCGCCGTCGGCGACGCCGTTTCCGCCGGCCAGGTCATCTGCCGGATCACGGACTAGCTTTCTCTCTGCGATTCGGCGCTGCTGACCTGAGTTGATATGTGCCCAGTGGGGGTACATAGGTCGGTGGGGTAATGGAATCGGGGGGAAATGAGTACCGAGGAACTACAGGATCCTGCTGCCGGCTATCGCGTTCTGTTCATGCTCAAACTCTCACCCGGCGCGGGCGAGGAATTCCTGCGGGAATACGAATCGGTTAGATGGCACGTCGCCCAGGTTCCCGGGCACCTCAGCGATCAGGTGTGCAGGTCGGCAGACGACGCTGACGAGTGGCTGATCACCAGCGAGTGGCGGTCTGCGGAGGACTTCATCGCCTGGGAAAGCACGCCAGGGCACCGCGAATTGGCAAAGCCGATGATGCGCCACGTGGCCGAAAGACGATCGCTGCGTTACGCCGTACTGCGCGAGACCCGTACCGTCCCGGCCGCCATGGAAAGCGCCCGGTGAGCTCGGCTCACCGGGACCGCAGGTAAGTGCAGCGAGTCAGTCAGGGCCCCGTATGGCCCGGGTCTGCTGATGGGCGCACTGCCTTCCGTTGCCATCATCAGAAAAGGAGAAATTTGTGGAACGTTATGCACTGACCTTCCCGGTGCGCCCGGGCACCGAGCCCGAGGTCCAGCAGATCCTCTCGGGATACCCGCGACCGCAGACGGAGATCGGTGACGGCGCCCGGCTTCTCGGCACGGCGGTGTTCCTCTGGGGTCCCCGGGTAGTCCGGATGATGGACGTCGAGGGTCCGCTCCCGCTCGTGATGCGGCACCTTGCGACCCAGCCGGCCATCCGCGCCACCGAGGAGGCGCTCAACCCGCTGCTCGCCGAGCCCAGGGACCTGAGCGACCCGGGTGCCGCTGCCGCGTTCTTTCAGCGGGCGATGATGCGCCGGGTCATGCACTGGATGGCCGACCCGGACCTGCTCGCGCCGACCATGGGGGCTCCGGCACACCGGATGGCGCTGGGCTTCCCGCTGCGGCCCGGCGCGGGCGACGCCGCGGCCAGCGTGCTGTCCGGCTGGAACCCGATGGAGGTGCGTGGCGAGGCGCCGACGATGATGGCCAGTATCACCGTGTTCCAGCAGGCTGACCTGCTCGTCATGGCCGTCGAATGCGCCGGTGAGATCGAGGACGCCCGGGCCCATCTTGCCGAAGCCATCGCGGGCACGGCCGCCGCGGCCGAGTTGACCGAGCTCTTCGAATCGGGATCGGATCTTCGCACCGAGCGTGGCTTCCAGCGCTTCTTTGCAGAGCGGCAGCTCAGGCTCGTCACCGACCGGCGTGCTGAGGAGCTGACCGGCGCATAGACGGGGCTGCCCGCCGCCGGTGCTGAGCCGGCCGCCCGCGCCTGCGAGGATCGTCGGATGGTCCCTGGAAGCATCCACGACTTCTTCGTGGCGTGCGCAAGTGTTGCTGGCGCGCTGATCGGCCTGCTGTTCGTGGCCATCTCGGTGGCGTCGGACCGGCTCGCCCGGGAAGAGACACGCGCGCAGGTTCACCGCATCCGCGCCGTCGCCGCACTCGTCGCTTTCACCAACGCGCTGGCCGTGTCGCTGTTCTCGCTGATCCCCGGGCAGAAGATCGGGCCGACCGCAGTGGCCGCGGCAAGCTCGGGAATCGTGTTCGTCGCGGCGGCGCTGCTGTCGCTGATCCGAAGGCACCAGCTGCGCCGGGGCATCCTGCTCGACATTGTGTTCCTGTTCGGGCTCCTCGTCACGTTCGTGGTTCAGCTGATCAACGGGGCCGACGTGCTCGCGCAGCCAGGCAACTCCGGTGCGGTGTACACGATCGCCAGCATGGTGGTCGTCTGCTTCCTGATCGGGATCGCCCGCGCGTGGGAACTGATCGGCGGGCCGTCAATCGGCATCACGCACGAGGTCCGGGCGCTCGTCCGGGACCACCATCGCGGCGCCGGCGAGCAAGAATCGCGCGGCGGTCAGACCCCGTAGCGGAAGGTGGACGTGCATCCGCCGTCGACGGTCACGATCGAGCCCGTCATGAACGACGCGTCGTCGGATGCGAGGAACGTCGCGACACGGGCCACTTCCTCTGCCTGAGCCTGGCGGCCGATGGGCTGCAAGGCGGCGTTCGCTTCCCGCCGTGCCCGGGCGGCGGCGCGCTCGGCCGGCGGGAGGGATGCCCGGTGGCCGCCCATGTCGGTGTCGATGTACCCCGGGCAGATCGCGTTGACCCGGAGCCCGTCAGGGCTGTAATCGACGGCCAGCTGCCGGGTGAGGTTGACGATGCCGCCCTTGGAGGCACAGTACGACGGCGCATGCGGCGCGCCGATGATGCCGTAGGTGGAGGCGATGTTGATCATGGCGCTATGCGGGCGCTGCAGGAGGTGCGGGATCGCCGCCCGGGCACACAGGAAGGTGCCGCGCAGGTTCACGGCGATCGTCCGGTCCCAGGCGTCGATGTCGAGCTCATGGAGGCGACGCGAGCCGCCGGAGATGCCGGCGTCGTTGACCAGCACGTCGAGTTGCCCGAAGTCGGCAACGGCGCCGTCGACCAGGGCGGCGACGTGTTCGGGATCGGCCACGTCGCATGACCTGAAGGACGCCTTGCCTCCGGTGCTCAGGATCTCCTCAGCCGTTTGCTGCCCGCCATCGACGTTCGTGTCGCCGATGGCGACGGTTGCGCCGGCGGCCGCCATGTCGAGGGCGATGGCCCGCCCGATACCTGTCGCCCCACCCGTCAGGAGCACCACGCGGTCGTTCAGGGAGGGCATGCTTCCCTGCCTCCTCGTCCTCTTTGCGCACTCGTCGGTGTTAGGGACACATTACTGAGCGGCCCGGCCAGCCCGGAGGCTAGGTGTGCCCATAGCCGATCTCGCGCAGGCGGAGCGCCTTACCATTCGAATGGGCTAAGTGCCGTTTAAGATTCGGCGTAACTGTCTATGCGGCCAACCGGCACGCCGCCGGGAATCGAGGAGGTCAGCAGCTTGGTCCACACAAGTGCCGCCATAGTGAATACGCGGTCTTCACGGTATCTTCACACCATCTCCAAAGCGGATAAAGAGTATTTCCGCGGCGAGGTTGATGTTCCCGGGGGACCGGTTAAAGGTCCCCACTCCTTTGGGATTGTTCAGCTGGTTTCGCGGGGGGCACCTCCTCGGCTTGGGAGTCGTGAGTTATCCGGACGGTGGCCGACGGTGCAGGAGCGGGCGAGACGGGAATGGACCCGGCCGGACACCGCTGACCTTCTCGGAGGGCGGGGCGGTGGCCGGAAGGCGCCATGGCGCAGGCTCGGCGCGGAAGAGCAAGCCCGGCGAGAGCGCGTGCGGCTGGCTGCGGCCGACCTCATCGAGGCGGGAGCCAGTGACCGCGAGGTTGCACAGCGGTTCGGAGTGACGCGGCCGTCGGCCAATCGCTGGCGGCAGGTGCTCGCCGCCGGTGGCAGGCAGGCGCTGGTCTCGAAGGGTGCCGGTGGTGTCCGCTGCAAGCTCAGCCCGCCTCAGCTGGATGAGCTGCAGAAGGTACTGGAGGCCGGCCCCGCCGCCTTCGGCTGGGAAGCGGATCAGCGCTGGACGCTGACCCGGGTCGCCGAAGTAGTCCGGGACAGGTTCGGGGTGCGCTACTCCGTGTCTGGGCTTCATGTGCTGCTGCAGAGGATCGGCTGGAGCATCCAGGTCCCTTCCAGGCAGGCCTTAGCCAAAGACTCAAGCGGCTCCTTCTCATCTCCCCAGCCAATCGCTGGCAAGGGTTCTAGTAACGGGGCAGCTGCCCCACGGATGCGGACCGGAAGGAGGCTCGGACATGGCTACTGAACCGGCGGTTGTCGCCACGACCAGGCCAAGAGATGTTGGCCTGAAACGGGAAATGGGACTGATCGGGGCCTGCTGGGCATCGGTAACGTCGATCATCGGCTCCGGCTGGCTGTTCGGCTCGTGGAAGGCCTCGTATTCCACTGGGACCTCGGCGCTGCTCGCCTGGGGCATCGCCGGTGTCATGATCATCATTCTGGCGCTGGTGCACGCCGAGCTTGGCGGAATGTACCCGGTCTCCGGGGGTACCGCGCGGTTCCCGCACTTCGCGTTCGGGAGCGTGGCCGGGACCGGGTTCGGGTTCATGTCCTACCTGCAGGCGGTCACGGTCACGCCGATCGAGTGCTTCGCGGTGATGCAGTACCTGGCCTACTACTGGCACGGCCTGTTCGACACGACGAACGGTGAGGTAACCGGGCTCGGGTTCGGGATAAGCATCATCCTGATGGCGATCTTCACGGCGGTGAACTTCCTGGCCATGAGATTGTTCAACCGGGTGAACCTGGTCCTCACCTGGTGGAAGGTCATCATCCCGGTCGCGGCCATCATCATCCTGTTCACGCAGTTCCACGCCGCCACGTTCAACTCGCACGGCGGGTTCATGCCCTACGGGACAAAGGCCATGTTCGCGGCGATCCCCAGCGCCGGCATCGTCTTTGCCTACCTCGGTTTCGAGCAGGCCGATCAGCTCGCCGGCGAGGTCCGCAACCCGCAGCGAAACCTGCCCCGGGCGATCATCATCGCGATCTTGCTGTGCACCGTGATCTACCTCCTGCTGCAGGTGGTGTTCCTCGGCGCGCTGCGGCCAGGCGACCTCACGCATGGCTGGGCCGCCCTGAAGACCAATCCGAACTTCGAGCTCGGCCCGCTGGCATTCCTGGCGGGCGCGGTGGGCCTGGGCTGGTTCGCGATCATCCTGCGCGTCGACGCGTTCATCTCCCCGTCCGGCACCGGGCTGGTCTACCAGACCTCGACGTCGCGGATCAGCTACGGCCTGGCCCGCAACCGCTACGTCCCGGGGCCGTTTGGCTGGGTGGACAAGAACGGCGTGCCATGGTTCAGCCTGATCATGGCGTTCGTGCTGGGCCTGCTGTTCCTGCTGCCGTTCCCGAGCTGGAGCACGCTGGTTGGCTTCATCACCTCGGCGAGCGTGCTGATGTACGCCGGCGCCCCGCTCGCGCTCGGCGCGTTCCGCAGGAAGCTGCCCGAAGTGAGCCGGCCCTACCGGCTGCCGGGCGCCACCTGGCTCAGCCCGTTCGCGTTCATCATCGCCAGCCTGATCATCGACTGGTCCGGCTTCGAGATCGTGTGGAAACTCGGGATCGCGCTGGTGATCGGCTACGTCCTGATCGGCGTCTGGATGATCTACGACAAGGACCGTCCGCCGCTGGACTGGAAGTCGGCCATCTGGCTGCCCGTCTATCTGATCGGCATGGGAATCATCTCCTGGCAGGGTCAGTTTGGCCCGGACAACACGGGCCGGATCGACTTCTGGCTGGAAATGGGGATCGTCGCCGCGTTCAGCCTGGGCATTTACATATGGGCATACTTCACCTGCCTGCCCAGGGAAGAGATGCTGAATCTCATCTCCAGGCAGTCAGGCGGTGAGGACCCCGCCCAGGCCGAGACCGCCTAGGACCACACCCGAGGCTGAGGGTCCGTCTATCTTGGGCAGGCGGGCCCTCAGCGTGGTGATGCAGGCATCACAGGCCACTGAGATCCGAGAGCCGCGCATGTACGGGCGCAGGGGTTCAGCCGTCGACGCGGTCCACACCGACCGGGCAGGACGCGCCGGTGCCTCTTGGTCAGGAGCGACGTTCTGGGCCGCACAGGCGTCTACAGCCGCAGCTCATGCTGGGCCATTTTCCAGTGACAACAGTTACATAACGGCCGTTGACTAGGCCTGGACAGGCATGGTGCCATGCTGTTCAAGTTATGCACGCTCGTTCGCAGAGCGTACAAACCGCGTCCCGACGCCGGCGTCGGACGGGCCTCCGCACGGCGTCGCTACACATAGCACGTGTCACCAAGCGAGCAGCAGTCGACAAAGCAAAAGCAAATGAGAGCCCGCATACAAGGCGTTCCGCACCGCGGTCCGCGCGCCCCACAAGGCCGCGCGTTAGCTTCGGCTGTCAACGAGGCTGAATAGCGAAAGCGATTCTCAACCTTATGAAACCTTATGATTCAACAACTGCTGCGTCGTCGGATTCAGGTCATGTTAGTCTCACGACGCCGAGCAGGCATGCCTAAGCAGGGGAACCACCGGCATCCCGCATAGGGCCCCCAGTCCTGCGACGCGACCTCACAAGGAGATCTATATCGATGAACGACCACCAGACAGTGCAATCGAATAGCACTAGCCCGGTCGGCGGCATCAGCCGGCGGGGCCTACTGCGCGCAGCCGGGGCGGGTGCAGCAGTCGTGGGGGCCGGCGGGCTGCTCGAGGCCTGCAGTTCCGGCATCAAGGGCGCCAGCACAAGCAGCACCAAGGCCATCACGATCGGCTGGATCCACCCGCTGACCGGTGACCTGGCCGGGTTCGGCGCGGCCGACAACTGGGTGATCTCCAAGATCAAGCAGACCACCCCGTACAAGAACGGGTTCAAGATCGGTGGCAAGACCTACCCGGTCGTCATCAAGTCCTACGACAGCCAGTCCAGCGTCACCCGGGCCGGGGACCTGGCCAAGACGGCGATCCTGGACGGCGTGGACATGCTGTTCGGGTCGTCCACGCCGGAGACCGTCAACGCGGTGGCCAGCCAGGCCGAGTCCCTCGGCACGCCGCTGATCTGCTCGAACATCCCGTGGGAGTCCTGGTACCTGAACCTGTTCCCGAAGGGCAACCCGCAGCACGCCACGGAGAAGGCCAAGTACGTGGTGATGTACTTCCTCGGCGCCGAGCACCTGGTCAAGTGCTTCATCCCGATGTGGAACCGGATCCACGACCAGCTGCACACCAACAAGGTGGTTGCCGCCGCGTTCCCGAACGACTCGGACGGCGACGCGTTCCGCGCGGTGTTCCCGCCGATCGCCGAAGCCGCTGGCTACAAGTTCGAGATGTCCTCGGCCTACCCGGACGGGACCACGAACTACTCCTCGATGATCGCCCAGTTCAAGGCCGACAAGGCCGACTTCTTCACGAACGTGCCGCTGCCGCCGGACTTCGCCGCCATGTGGAAGCAGTCGATCCAGCAGGGCTTCCGGCCGAAGCTGGCGACCGTGGCCAAGGTGCTGCTGTTCCCGCCCGACGCCTACGCGTTGGGCTCCGAGGCGTACAACATCGCCACCGACACCTGGTGGGTGCCGACCCTGCCGTGGAAGTCGTCGTTCACCGGCGAGGACTGCCAGACCATGGCGAACGAGTTCGAGGCGGCGACCAAGGGACAGTGGAACGCCAACATCAGCAACTACAGCCTGTTCGAGGCCGCCCACGCGGCCTTCACGTCGGTGAGCGACCCGCACGACAGGGCCGAGGTCGCCAACGCCATCCACAACGTGAACATCCAGGCGCTCGCCGGGCCGCTCAACTTCGCCTCAGGCGGCCCCGCACCGGGCGTTGCGATCACCCCGCCGGCCGGCGTGCAATGGCAGAAGGGCACCAAGTACCCGCTGGAGCTCCAGGTCGTGGACAACACGCTCCTCCCGGATGCGAAGATCACGGCCGACCTCGTGCCGACCAACAGCTGACCGGATGACGAACCCTCTGCTCGAGCTAGACAACGTGACGAAACGGTTCGGCCGGGTCGTCATCGCGGAGGACCTGTCGTTTGCCGTCGGGCCCGGGGACGTCGTCGGGATCGTGGGGCCGAACGGCGCTGGCAAGACCAGCCTGTTCGGCCTCATCTCCGGCGACCTCGCCCCCGGGGCCGGCGAGGTCCGCTTCGCCGGGCACACGGTCACCAAGCTGGACTCGGCCGCACGGTGCAGGCTGGGCATCGGCCGGACGTATCAGGTACCGCGGCCGTTCGGCGACATGACCGTGTTCGAGAACCTGCTCGTCGCCGCGCAGCAGGGTGGCGGGCTGCGGCGGCGGCCCAGCTATGCGGCGGCGGTCCAGGCGCTGGAGCGAACCGGCATAGAAAGCCAGGCGAACACGCCTGCCGAACGGCTCGGCCTGCTGCAGCGCAAGCGACTGGAACTGGCCAGGGCCCTCGCCACGCAGCCCACGCTGCTCTTGCTCGACGAGGTGGCGGGCGGCCTCACCGACCCGGAGGTGGCACAGCTCGTCGAGATCGTCCGCGGCGTCAACGCCGAGGGCATCGCGGTGATCTGGATCGAGCACGTGGTGCGCGCGCTCACCGCCGTGGTGAGCCGGCTGATCTGCCTTGCCGGTGGCACTTTCGTCGGCGACGGCGAGCCTGGCACGGTGCTGGCCGACCCCGCGGTCCGCGAGGTCTTCCTCGGCACCGAGGTCACCGCGGCACTGGCCGGCGGGACCATGGACGCACCGCCGGCCGCGGGTGAAGACGGGGAACGGAGCGAACCGTGACCGCATCGGCAGCGAAGGGTGATGGCCAGTGAAGGGTGATGGCCAGTGAAGGGCGATGGGGAGGCGGGTGGGGGGGGCGACCGGGGCGACGCGCCTGGCGACGGCACGCCGTTGCTGGAGGTTCGCGACCTGGTCGTGCACCACGGGCAGCTCCGGGCCCTCGACGCGGTCTCGCTGCGGGTGCTCCCCGGCGAGGTCTACGCGATCATCGGGGCCAACGGCGCGGGCAAGTCCACGCTGCTGCGCACGATCGCCGGCCTGCACCGCCCGACGTCAGGCTCGATCCGGTACGACGGCAAGGACGTAACCGCGGTGCGGCCCGAGCGGCGGGCCACGCAGGGGATCGTCATGGTGCCGGAGGGCCGGCGGCTGTTCGAGTCGCTGTCGGTCGAGGAGAACCTCAAGGTCGGCGCCACGTACGCGCGTCCGGGCCCGTGGACCATCGAGCGGGTATATGACATGTTCGGCTGGATGCGAGAACGCCGTAACCAGCCCACCGCCCAGCTCTCCGGCGGTGAGCAACAGGCCGTCGCCATCGGCCGCGCGCTGGTCGCGAACCCCCGCGTGCTGATGCTCGACGAGCTGTCGCTCGGCCTGGCCCCCGTGGTCGTGCAGCGCATCTACGGCATGCTGCCGCAGATCCTGGGGACGGGCCTCACCGTGCTGCTCGTCGAGCAGGACGTGAGCCAGGCCCTGCGGGTGGCCTCACACATCCAGTGCCTGCTGGAGGGCCGGACCACCCTGGAAGGCAAGCCGGCCGACGTCACCGCTGACCAGGTGGAGGCGGCGTACTTCGGCCTGGCCGGCGCGGCAGCGGCCAGCCCGCCCGGTGAAGGGAGTGAAGGGTAGTGGCCTGGGTAAACGCCATCATCCAGGGCGTGCTGACCGGCGGGCTGTACGCGCTGTTCGCCTGCGGGCTCTCGCTGATGTTCGGGGTGATGAAGGTCGTGAACCTGGCGCACGGCGACCTCGCCGTGGTCGCGGGCTACATCGCGATCGGCATCATCGCGGTCACCCACGTCCCGGTGCTCTGGTCCTTCGTCATCGTGGTGCCGATCATGGCGCTGCTCGGCTACGTGCTGCAGCGCACGGTCCTCCAGACCGCGCTGGACCGCAGCGTGCTCACCACGCTGCTGGTGACCTTCGGTCTGTCGGTCGTGATCGAGAACGGCCTGCTCCAGTTCTTCACCGCCAACTCCCGCGGGATCGGGGCCAGCCTGTCCCTGGTGACCGGCGCCTTCACCATCGGCTCGCAGATCTCGATCGCCTACCTCCTGCTGCTGATCTTCGCCGTCGCGGTGGCGGTGCTGCTCGGGCTGCAGTACTTCCTCTCCCGGTCCAAGTACGGCCGGCTGATCCGCGCGGTGGCCGACGACAAGGAGGCGGCGCAGCTTGCCGGGGCCGACTACCGGCACGTGTTCGGCATCGCTGCGGCCGTCGCGTTCGCCACCGTGGCGCTCGGCGGCATCGCCTTCGGCATGTACTCCGACCTCGACCCCACGACCGGCACCGACACGATCCTGCTGTTCGCGTTCGCGGCGGTGGTGATCGGCGGGCTCGGCTCGCTGTGGGGCACGCTGGTCGGCGGCGTGGTGCTCGGCGTGGCGCAGCAGATCGGCGCCCAGATCAACATCTCCGACGAGCTCCTCGCCGGCTACATCGTGTTCCTCGTCGTGCTCGTGCTGCGCCCGCAGGGCCTGATCTCCCGGGGGGTGCAGTCGTGAGCCTGGTCACCGAACCCACCGCCCGGCAGGCCGAGGGCTTCAGGGTCACCCGGTCGCAGCGAAACGTCGCCTGGACCGGAGCGGTCGCCCTGATCGTCGTCGTCGTGCTCGCTTTCTTCCCGTACATCGTCTACTCGGGCACCACCGCGATCATGGTGCAGGGGTTCATCGTGCTCACGCTCGCGAGCATGTGGAACCTGCTAGCGGGATACGCGGGGCTGGTGTCGGTGGGGCAGCAGGCCTTCGTGGGGCTCGGCGCGTACTTCGTGCTGATCCTCGCCCTCCATGGCTTGTCGCCGTTCGCCGCCCTCCCCGTCGCCGCGGTAGCCAGCGGGATCGCGGCGCTTCCGCTGTGGTGGCTGGTCTCCCGGCTGCGCAGCGGGTACTTCGCGATCGCGACGTGGGTGCTCGCCGCGACCATCATGCTGGTCATCGAGAAGTTCCCCTCGATCGGCGGGGGGACCGGCCTGCCGCTGCCCGGGTTTGCCGGGATGGCCCCGACGCTGCTCACCGCGTACACCTACTGGGCCGGGCTGGCGGTCACCGTGCTGGCGCTGATCGGCATCTACCTGCTGCTCCGCGGCCGGCTCGGCCTGGTGCTCACTGCCGTCCGCGACGACGAGGTCGCCGCGCGCAGCTCCGGGGCGCGGGTCGGCCTGGCGCGGCTGCTGGTGTTCGTCGTGGCCGGGGTCGGCTGCGGCGCCGCGGGCGGGGTGCTGGCGATCAGCCAGCTTCAGGTACAGCCGAGCGCGGTGTTCAGCGTGCAGTGGACCGCGGAGATGGCGTTCGCGGTCATCATCGGCGGCCTCGGCACGATCGAGGGACCGATCATCGGCACCGTGGTCTACATGGTGCTGCAGCAGACGCTCGCCTCGTACAACGCGTGGTACCTGATCATCCTGGGCCTGGTCGCGATCATCGTGGCCCTGTTCGCCCGCCGCGGGCTATGGGGCCTGATCGACGAGCGCGTAAACATCCGGCTGTTCCCGGTCGGGTTCTGGCTGCGAACCGGCGACGCCGCGAACCGGCGCGCCAAGGACGCCCGTAACGGGTGATGGCTCAGGGCGACGACTGGGCGTGCAGGTCGGCCTCTATCTGGCGTGCGGTCTCCAGCAGCGCCGGCAGGATCCGTCCCCGCATCGCGACCATGCTCACCCGGCTGGCATGGGCAGAGACGTTGATGGCCGCGGTCCCGACGTTGGCGGCGCCGCGGATCGGGGCGGCGACCGCCCGGAGGCCCTCTTCGAGTTCCTGGTCGACGATCGAGTAACCCTGGCGTGCCACCTCGCGGACGATCGCGGCGAGCCGGTCCGGGCTGGTGACGGTCCGCGCGGTGAGTCTTTCGAACGTGGCCTCGGCGAGGTACCGCTCGAGTTCGTCGTCGGTCAGCGCCGCGAGCAGCACCCGCCCCATCGACGTGGCATAGGCGGGGAACCGGGTTCCTACCGAGATCGCCACGGTCATGATGCGCTTGGTGGGCACGCGGGCCACGTAGACGATCTGGTGACCATCGAGAACCGAGATCGACGAGGACTCGTGCAGCTGGGCCACGAGTTCCTCCAGATGCGGCGCCGCCACCTCCGGCAGTGCCAGCCCGGACAGGTAGGCGTACCCGAGCTCCAGCACCCGCGGCCGCAGCGAGAACTCCCGGCCGTCGTTGCGGACGTAGCCGAGCTTGACCAGGGTCAGCAGGAACCGGCGCGCCGCGGCCCTGGTCAGGCCCGTCGCCTTGGCCACCTCGCTCAGGCTCAGCCGCTCCCGGTCCGGCCCGAACGCCCGGATCACCGCCAGCCCGCGGTCCAGCGACTGGACGAAGTCACCGTTCCTCGCGGTCGCTCCGCCCGCCCCGCCCTGCCCCGCAGGCGGATCAGCTCCGGCGGCGTTGTTCGCTGCGCGCACAGAGGTTGTCATCGAGGTGCATGCTAGCGCGCCGCTCAGCGGCGGTGTTAGCTGGCGGGCTCCGCAGGATCGCCTCAGGAGGCTGACGTGGCTTCGTCGGCATCCGCCTCGCCATTGGGCTGCGGCGGGACTTCGAGGCTTGCGACGGTCAGATCGGGAACCGTCTTCACCGAGTCGAGCGCCGACTGTATCGCCTCGGCGAGAGTCGGCACCTCGCTCGTGTCGAAGTCAAGCCGGGTCACGGAGTTGGCCATATATGAATCGGTCGTGATCGTCGCCCCGGCGCAGCCTGCCGTTTGCAGGGCCGCAGATTCGTCGTCGGTTATTTCCCGGCTAAGAAACAAAGTAAATTCATAACCCATTTGCGCATCATCTCTGAAGCTCAGATAACGGGAACGCCATTCACGGCGGGCTTTATCGGGCTAGTACGGAAAAGCCAGGCTAACCGTGCTTTCTGGGTGAAGTCAACCCCTATAAGTAATATCGGACCCGGCTTGCGCCGTACGGCTCGCAGAGGCGCGAAGGCCGTGGCCGCACAAGGGGAGGCAGACCGCTCCCGATGGGCATAACGGGAGGATCTGCCGGAGAGTACCGGGGCCTGACGCCCGTGCCTTCCACTCTCTCGGGTAGCCGATCGAGACCTCTTCGAACCGCACCCCGTCCTTCCAGGTCGTCCTTGGAATGTGCAGATGACCGTAGACGACGACGGCGGCGTTGAATCTGTGGTGCCAGTCACCGGTGCGTGTCGTCCCGCACCACTGGGCAAATTGCGGGTAGCGCAGTACCTGGGTGGGCTCACGGATGAGCGGGTAATGGTTCACGAAGATAACCGGAAGATCCGGGTTGCATTCCGCCAGGCGCTGCTCGGTCTCGGCGATCCGTGCCCAGCACCAGGCCTCGCGGCTGGGGTAGGGATCGGGGTGCAGCAGCGTTTCGTCGGAGCACACGACGCCGGTCTCGTAGGCACGGGCAAGCCCCTCTGCCTTCGTCAGCGCGCCGTCGGGCAGGAAGCTGTAGTCGTACAGCAAGAATAGGGGGGCGATGGTGGCGGGGCCGCCGGGACCTTCCCAGACCTGGTATGGGTCCTCGGGAGTGAGAACTCCCAGGCGGCGGCACGCTTCGAGCAGGTGGAAATAGCGCTCCTCGCCGCGGAGCTCTACCGGGTCCCTGCGGTGCGTCCACAGTTCGTGGTTGCCGGGGGCCCATACCACGGTGGCAAATCGCTCCTTGAGGATGCCCAGTGCCCACTCGATATCAGCGAAGATCTCGCCGACGTCTCCGGCCACCAGCAGCCAGTCCGCATCCGACTCCGGCCGGAGCTTTTCGAGGATCTCGCGGTTTTCGGGATACCCCACGTGCAGGTCGCTGATCGCGAGCAGCTTCGGCGCCGTTGCAGCGCTCATCGGCACCAGGACGAACCTTTCATATCCGGCCGCTCCGTCAGCCCGTGCGCTCTACCACGTATTCGCAGAGCGCCTCGAA
>Ga0209275_10000096_pt1 | contig 26896 bp, 24 predicted proteins | sample HubBroMetageREF2_FD_188344 | JGI IMG/M metagenome (GOLD analysis project Ga0209275, IMG submission 188344) | Reference soil microbial communities from the Hubbard Brook experimental Forest, New Hampshire, USA - Hubbard Brook CCASE Soil... | ecosystem: Environmental > Terrestrial > Soil >... | reverse complement strand
CAGCCAGCAGATGGCGAATTCGACGGTCCCAGATCGCTTGGGGACTTGCTCTGTACTTCTACTTTCTCGAATACGCCTCGAGATCGGCCCCCGCAGTCATGATCCAGCACCTCATGGCGGCGTTTGGCACAATTGCCATTGGGGTCAGTTCAATCCTTGGAACCCTTTATTGCTTCGCGTGCCTTACCCCAACTAGAGGGGAGGCATGTGGAGACTGACGAAATTACAGCTAACTTTCCTGACAGCACCTTTGCTCATAGCTAACTGTGTTTTGGCTCAAAGTGCGCCTGTCTCAGCCGATCGCCCCTGGCATGGTCCCGGGGAACAAAGAATCGAAGCTGACGCGCAGCAACTTCCTGATACCCGGTTCGGCATCGATCCCGCAAAAACATATTCCTTGGCGGGGCTTATCGATTTGGCGGAATCGCACAATCCTGAGACACGTGTTGCGTGGGAGCGCGCTCGCGCCCAGGCAGCGGCCCTTGGTATCGCACGCAGCGAGCTCTATCCGACTTTAGCGGCGGCCGCACTCTCAGGTGTCACTCGCTCGCAGGTCTACCTGACTGATCGTTTCTATCGACAAACCATCGGTGATTTTCAAGTCGCGCTGGATCTCAATTACACATTGGTCGATTTCGGAGCGCGGTCCGGGCGGATCGCCGCAGCTAGAGCGCAGGTCCTGGCGGCGAATTTCGCGTTTAATGATACCCACCGGAATATTATTTTCCAGGTCCAACAAGGCTACTATCAGCTTCTGAATGCGTTGGGACAGGAGGACGCGGCGCGCGCGAGTCTCTCGAATGCGCAAGCTGTCCAGCAATCCGCGGAAGAACGTTTAAATAATGGCCTGGCCACTCTACCCGATGTGTTGGAGGCGCGTAGCGCGACGGCGCAGGCTGAATACGAACTGCAATCCGTTCTCGGCGCCGAACTGATTGCCGCCGGAAACCTCGCAACAGTCCTGGGAACTTCCGCAACCACCACGATTCAGGTCCAAGCTCTTAAAGAGCTGCCAATTCCCGAATCGCTCGACGACAGCGTTAACGTGGCGATCGATCGTGCGCTAGCGCAACGGCCCGATCTCATGCGGCAAGTGGCCGAGGTGCGTTCGGCGAATGCCAGAGTCAAGGAAGCGCGCGCGGCGTACTACCCATCACTGACTTTCACAGCCAGCCCCACCGCGCAATCGTTGTATGGCTTGCAACAGCAGTTTCCGTGGGGACACACCGCCGGTCTAGTGGGCGGAGCGGCCTTTAACTTGAATTGGACTGTCTTTGATGGGGGCGCGCGGAAAAACACACTCATGCAGGCAGAAGCGAACGTGCATTCCACGGAAGCACAAGTCAACGTTTCTCGGGACCAAATTGCTAACGAGGTATGGACCGCTTACTCGAATTTGAACACAGCCCTTCGGCAGCGCCAAGCCGCTACGGCTTTGCTGGCAGCGGCCAGCCAATCATACGATGCTGCCCTGGAATCCTATAACTACGGGCTTCGTAATCTGCTGGACGTGACAGCGGCCCAGCGAACGCTCGCACAAGCTCGCTCCACCGATGTATTTGCCCGCACACAGGTGCTCACTTCATTAGCCGATCTCGCTTTTCGCAGTGGCGATGCGATCGTCAGGAGCGCCAAGCCGTGACCGTGCGACCGGATGTCGTTGACGCAATACGTCCTCTCTTGCTTTTTTTTATTGCGCCGCTGCTGGTGAGCTGCTCGCGGGCGCCTGCGGTCGACATTCTGGGTTCATTTTTTCCGTCATGGCTTCTGTGTTTTGTACTGGCGATTGTGCTCACGGCTTTCGTCCGCCTGGGCCTGCAGCGACTGCATATGCAGATCGCTTTCCCCATTCTCGTGTATGCGAGTTTGGTCGCGGTCTTCACATTCGTGCTGTGGCTGATTTTCTTTTACTGATGACTTCTGTCAGCGAGGTGCAAAGATATGGAAACCGACTCTGCTGCGACAACCCCTAACGTCACAACGCCGAAGCAGCTTAGCCGCTGGGTGAGCATCGGCGCCGTGCTCGCTGCGCTCGCGCTCGGCCTTGTGGTGCTTTACCACAGCAATCACTCGCCAAGAACCGACGACGCCGAAGTCTTCGCCAACTTCATCGGCATCGCTCCACAAGTCGAGGGGCCAATCATGCGGTTGAATGTACGTGACAACCAGTTCGTGAAAAAAGGTGACCTGCTGTTCGAAATCGATGAACGGCCGTACCAATATGCGCTGGAAAGAGCCATTTCCGACCAAGCGGCACTCGAAGGGCAAATCGCCGACGAACGACGGAAGATCGCGGCACTGGTGAGCGCGGTTTCCGTGTCGCAAGCCGGCATTCACACCGCACAAGCGGATATAAATCGCTCGTCGGCGGCGGTCGATCAAGCGCGCGCAGACGTGGCGCATGCTGAGCAGGGCGTCAGTCGTGCGAAGGCCGAATGGACATACGCCAGCAATAACTTGCACCGTCTTGAGCCGCTGCTTACGAAACAGTTTGTCACCGTGGACCAGGTCGACCGGGCGAGAACCTCCGAAATCGCCCAGTCCGAAGCTCTGAAGCAAGCCGAATCGCAACTGCTTCTTTCTCAAGCTGAGCTCAAATCAGCCGAGGCGCAATACGAACGTTCTGGTGCCGCCTTCGACGAAAGCAAGGCGCAACACGAACAAGCGCGAAACGCCGTGACTACGCTCGAACCGTTAATCAATCAACGCGGCGCGCGAGCGTCCGCCGTCAAGGACACGCGCTACAACCTCGGCAACTGCCGGGTGTATGCGCCGTTCGATGCTTTGGTGACCAACCTCACTATTTCGGAAGGGGCTTACGCGCACGTGGGAGAGCAGATATTCACGTTGATCGACGCGCGCACCTGGTGGGCAATCGGCAACTTTCGCGAAGGGCAACTCTCGCACATCAAGCCTGGCATGCGCGCCGATGTTTATGTCATGTCGAAACCCAATGTTCGCTTTTCGGGCGTGGTGGACAGCGTCGGTTTTGGAGTCACTCCGGATCCCGATCGCATTGGGCATTTAGGGCCGGGCCTTCCGGATCTCCAACGAACGCTCAATTGGGTGCATCTGGCATCGCGATACCCGGTTCGCGTGCGCGTCGAGAATCCCACGCCAGATCTGTTTCGAATCAGCGAGTCAGCCGTGGTCACGATTCGAGGAAATTGAAAATGGCCACGGTCGTTCAAAGTCTACCCCGGTCAATCGCTCCGCTGACGTGGCTTCGACAATTCCTCAAAGAGGAACTGGCACCGTACCCGGGCCGCGCCGCCGTGGTAGGGCGAATGACCATCGCTGCGACTCTCATCATGATCGTCTGCATGACATTTCGCATCCCGTTCGCCTTTCAAGGCGCCATTTATGCACTTCTGATTTCTCGCGAAAGCCCCCGAGCCACGCTGCGATCAGCGGCAGTCATGGTGATTGTTACGGTTATCAGTGCCGCGTATCTTTTGATCTCGGTGCGGTTTGTTATCAGTATTCCCGAGCTTCATTTTCTCTGGGTCGTTATCTCTTTCTTCCTGGTTTTCTATGCGCTCAGCTCTGTGACCAACTACACCGCGGCAGTGATTTTCGCCATTATGAATTCAGTAGTAGTTCCCTTATGGGATCGCCATGTGCCGGCCGAAACGAATGTGGAAGATACACTGTGGCTGTGTTTATCGGTAATGGTAGGCGTAGTGATTACCGGGGCTGTAGAACTGGCGTTTGTGAAGATGAGGCCAGGCGACGAGTTTGTCTTGCCTATCGCGGAGCAACTCGCTGCAGTTAAGACCTTGTTGACTTGCTATGCAGAGGGCCGTGCGATTGATCCTGCTACGGAGAAGCAAATCATTAAGCTGCGGGCACGTGGAACATCATTGTTGCGGCGAACCTTGCAGCGTTCGGACTATTCGGCGCAGTACTCCGTACAGATCGGTGGTGTTGTAGTTCTTGTGGGTAGGCTCATCGACCTTGCAGCAACTCTGACCCAGCTCCACTTCGAATTGACAGTCAGCGATCAGAGTCGCTTCCGAAACTTAGCCTCGACTGTTGCGGGCATTCGTGACGACTTGCTGAACAGGCGAATTCCGCGCCCCGTCGAATTGAGTGTCGAAGGACAACCGGCGAGTTTCGTTCCGCTACTTGCCGCGATCGAGCATACCGTCACTCTCATTCCCCAGGTGTTTACTGATTCTCGGTCTATCCAGGAGTACCTGCCGTCGGCCGATGATTCGCGGGAACGAAGACTGATTGCTCTCGGCTCATTCGAAAACCCTGCGCACCTTCAGTTCGCGCTTAAGGGCTGTCTGGCCGCTAGCGTTTGTTACATGATTTACAGCGCAGTCGATTGGCCCGGCATCAGCACGGCTGTCACCACATGCCTGTTGACCGCACTCTCCACAATTGGTTCGTCTCGCCAAAAGCAGCTACTCCGCATCAGCGGAGCCATTATTGGCGGCTTTGTAATCGGAATGGGTTCGCAGATATTTATTCTGCCTTACATTGATTCGATTGTTGGATTCACCATTCTCTTTATCCCCGTTACCGCTTTCGCTTCCTGGATCATGACTTCCAGCCCGCGGCTGTCCTATATGGGAATTCAGGTCGCCCTTGCTTTCTACCTGATTAACTTGAGCGAATTCAAAATGCAGACGTCTCTTGAAGTAGCGCGAGATCGCGTCGTCGGAATCCTATTGGGTCTCTTCATCATGTGGCTGGTGTTTGATCAAATATGGGGTTCACCCGCCGCTGTTGAGATCAGGAAGACGTTTATTTCCAACCTCCGGCTATTGGCGCAGTTTGCCAGAGAGCCGCTTTCGAAAAACCAGAGAACTGCAATCGCGCGGAGTATTACTCTTGGAGAGGTAATCAACGGCAATTTCGATCAGATGCGGGCTCTAGCGGACGGTGTTCTGTTGGAATTTGGGCCTTCCCGCGTCCAGGATCTCGCATTGCGCAGCAGAATTAGGCAGTGGCAACCGCAACTGCGCACTCTTTTCTTGATGCAAATTGCCTTGTGGAGGTATCGCGTTCAACTGCCCGGCTTCGAACTACCAGAACCCGTACTTGCGGCACAGCAGGAACTCGACTATAAGTCGGCTAAGTTGCTGGACGACATGGCAGACCACTTAGAAGGTAAAGCATTCCGGGGCCAGGATAACCTGGAAGATTCCTTCGAGCAGCTAACGCAAACGGTGCGGACTTGGTCTTCAGACGGACCACAACAAGCGTTCGCAGATCAACTGCAGACCTTTCTTACCCTGTCCCGGAACAGTGAATCCCTGACGATGTCCCTGAGTAAGAGTATTTCCCCGATTCAACCCGACACCGGAGAAAAACAAGACAAAATCCTCCCCTGGGTGCCGTCAAATAAGCCTTGAGCATTATTTTGCGTACACTCCAGAAGAAAATTGAATACAGTGAACTATTGCAGTCTGCGAAGCGCCTCCGTATACTGCCTCTCATGTTATTGACCCTTCGGGAATGCCAGACAGTTGCGTCGACCTGTTGTCGGTGTCGCGCACTCGTGTCTTCTGGCACCGGGAGGCTAGTAATCTAGAGCTCTAATTCTAGCCGAGCTGTTTTAGCACCCACCGCCAGAGGATTTGGCAGGTGGGTTTTTTGTTTTTGTGCGGTGAATTTTAAGAAGGGGTCCGACCCATGGCAACTGTGCAACAAGAATTACCCAGTGTAACACCGCTACAACGCGGCCAAGATTTTTCGAACCAGCTTGCGGAAGGTTCACGACTGAGCCACTTAAAAGCGCTCGAAGCCGAGAGCATCTACATACTCCGAGAAGCGGCGGCGGAGTTTTCAAGGCCGGTGATGCTCTATTCGATCGGAAAAGATTCGTCGGTCATGCTGCGTCTGGCGCAGAAGGCCTTCTTTCCCGGGAAAATTCCCTTCCCTCTTCTTCACGTAGACACCAGCTACAAGTTTCCAGAGATGATCGAATTTCGCGACCAATACCCAGAGCAAATTGGCGCCGAACTCATCGTGCACAAAAACCAGGAAGCGTTGAAGGCCGGAGCGAATCCATTTGTGCTGGGCACGCAAAAATGCTGCGGCCTATTGAAAACCAAGTCGCTTTTGGACGCGCTTGCAGAAGGCGAATTCAACGCAGCGTTTGGCGGAGCGCGGCGCGACGAAGAGAAGTCACGTGCTAAGGAGAGGATCTATTCCTTTCGCGACATCCATGGACAGTGGGATCCCAAAAATCAGCGGCCAGAACTGTGGAACATCTTTAATTCGAAAATCGACAAAAGGGAGAGCATTCGAATCTTTCCTCTCTCGAATTGGACGGAACTCGACGTGTGGCTGTACATCTACACCGAGAATATTCCGATTGTGCCGCTGTATTTCGCGAAGGAACGTCCGGCTGTCGTACGGGATGGCTCCATCGTTCTGATTTATCCGCACGATCAGCTTCGCCCTGGGGAGAGGGCTCTGCCAATTAAATGTCGCATGAGATCGCTAGGCTGCGTGCCGTGCACCGGGGCGATTCGCTCCGCCGCCGATACGGTTCCGAAAATCATTGAGGAGATGATTTCGTTTCGTCGGTCGGAACGCGAAAATCGCGCCATCGACCATGATGAGGAAGGGTCAATGGAAATCAAGAAACGCGAGGGCTATTTCTAATGCCGCCTCTCACGGACATTGAGACAAGCAATTCGTTTGCAGAGTTCCTCGAACAGAATTTGAACAAGGAACTTTTGCGATTCACCACCGCTGGGAGTGTGGATGACGGCAAGTCCACGCTGATTGGCAGACTGCTGCACGATTCAAAAACTGTTTACGAAGACCAACTCGCTTCCGTTAAGAAGAGCCGCATCAACCGTTCCAGCGGGCCGATTGACTTTTCGTTGATCACCGACGGACTCCGCGCCGAACGCGAGCAAGGCATCACCATCGATGTGGGTTACCGCTATTTCACAACTGCGCGCCGAAAATTTATCATCGCCGACACCCCGGGACACGAACAATACACGCGAAACATGGCTACTGGGGCATCCACCGCCGATTTGGCGGTGATTTTGATTGATGGGACCAAAGGGCTGCTTCCCCAAACGCTCCGCCACACCTACATCTCCTCGTTGTTGGGGATTTCAACCTTGGTCGCCGCGGTTAACAAAATGGACTTGCTCGACTATCGCGAAGAACAATTCCAGCGGCTCGAGCGGGAATTTCTTGCGCTTGCAGAACATCTGGGCGTCAGCGCCGTGAAATGTATTCCTATCAGCGCGCTTGCGGGAGACAACGTCGTCGAGCGCAGCGAGCGCATGCCCTGGTATAACGGCCCAGCGCTGCTCGAACATCTGGAGCACGTTCCCATTCCGCGTCCGGTCAGCGCACTGGGCATCCGGTTTCCGATTCAGTATGTGCTTCGCCCAGATGCCAACTTCCGTGGCTTCGCCGGACAAATTGCCAACGGGGTGGTTCGCCCAGGCGATGCCGTGACAGCGCTGCCGTCTGGCCAGCAGTCGCGCGTTGAATCAATTGTTACCTACGACGGCCCTCTCGACGAAGCATCTGCGCCGATGTCGGTCGCCTTGACCCTCACAGATGAAATCGATCTAAGCCGCGGAGACATGCTGGTGTCGTCCACGAATCTTCCGTACGTCTCTCAGCGGTTCCTTGCAAGCGTGGTCTGGATGCATACGACGCCGCTGGAAATTGGCCGGCTCTATTTGATTAAGCAGTGCGCAAGGCGGGTTCGCGCAAAGGCCATCGCAGTCCAACACCGCGTAAACGTCAATACTCTTCACTCAGAGGCCGCCGAGCGGCTGCAGATGAATGACATCGCGACTGTTGAACTCGAAACCAGTAGTCCTCTTTTTTTCGACACGTACCGTCACAATCGCACGACCGGAAGTTTCATTCTCATCGATCCACTGACCAATGCCACTCTCGCCGCCGGGATGATTCTCGAAGATCTTTCGCGAGGAATCGAAAGCCCGGCAAAGCACGGCCTACCGTCGCAAGACGTTGTCGCTCCATTCGAGAGACACCGGCGGCACGGTCATCAGCCCGCAATCATTTTGGCAAATGCGCGTACGTCTCTAATCGCGCCATTGGAGCGCGCAATCTTTGAACGAGGATTCGAAGTGATGGTTGTAGAAGAGAATGCAGCCATTTCTTCCGCCCTGCACGCTGCAGGATTCGTCGTCATCTACCACAACGCCTCGCTCAAGGATAAAGAGCTTGCGGAGTTACGAAACTCCGCTGACACGCACTTTTTCGATCTTGGCGAACTGGAACTTCCCGAAGGGCAAGAAGAAGCGTTGGAACGCGTGATGCTTTTGTTGGAAGCGCTCCGCGTATCGCAGCACGCCGCACATCCGGAAAGGACCAATTGAAATGACAACAGCTCTCATCGTTGAAGCTCTCGAAACTCTTACACCACACGAAGTTCTGGGTGCCGTGCTGAATGAGCACTCCGGACGTCCGACCTGTTTGACATGCAGTTTTCAAGCCGAAGACATGATCGTGCTCAACTTTGTCCGCCAACGAATTCCTGCGATCCCGGTGCTTTTCCTGGAGACCGGTTATCACTTCGCCCAGACGTATGAATTCCGCGATCGCATGGCGAAGGAATGGTCTCTGAACCTGGTGAATGTCACTGCTCGAAATACCGTGGAACAACTAGAATCGGAATTCGGGATATTAAATCGGACGGACCCGACGCGATGCTGCCAGCTGCGCAAAGTCGACCCGCTGCTGCAGGCACTAGACCCTTATGAAATTTGGTTCACCGGATTGCGCCGCGAGCAATCGCCTACTCGAAAGAATTTGAAGAAAGTCGAAGCGCATCGTCTGCCGAGCGGAAAAACACTTTTGAAAGTGAGCCTTCTCGCCGATTGGACGTGGGCAAAAGTGTGGGAGTACACCGCAGAAAAACATTTCAGCTATTTGCCGCAGTACGACCAAGGCTATTTGAGCATTGGCTGTGAACCGTGCACCGCGATTCCGGATGATCCAGCCAATCCACGTTCCGGGCGTTGGGGCGGGAAAAAGTTGGAATGCGGCATACATACATTCTCTCAAGGCGGGCAATGATGCATTACGTGGTGGGGTTCCTGATTGCCTTGGCGGTGGGGCTCACCGGAGTCGGTGGCGGAAGCTTTACCGTCCCGGCGCTCGTGCTGCTCGCCGGCTTGACCGCCGGGGAAGCCGTAGGAACCGCATTCCTATTTGCCGGCGTGCTTCGATTAATCGCGGCTCCTTTTTATCTCGCTGGAAAACATATTCATTCACGCTATTTGTGGCTGCTGTTGCAAGGCGCGGTGCCAGGACTCTTGGTGGGCACCTGGGCCTTGCGTCTATTGAATCACGACGCGGGCAATCCAGTAGTGGTCCTGCTACTGGGCATTATTTTGGCGGCGTCTTCCAGTGTAACGTTTATTCGCCGGATTCAAAATCCTGCGTTCGCTGCCAAGAATCATCGATGGCTTCCATGGCTTGCGCTGCCCATCGGAGTCGAGTCTGGATTTTCTTCCGCAGGCGCGGGTGCGTTGGGAACGGTGCTGCTGCTGAACTATTCCGAAATGTCGCCAGCGCAAGTCGTAGGTACGGACCTGCTCTTTGGTTTGGTGTTAGCCGTAATTGGCGGCGCGTTTCACTGGAGTTTTGGTTCGGTCAGCCTGCCGATCCTGATTCAACTGCTGCTGGGCGGAATTCCCGGTGTCGTACTCGGTTGCCTACTGGCGCCGAAAGTGCCCGCAAAGAAGTTGCGAGCGGCGGTCGCCATGGTAGCCATTTTTGCCGGACTGCAGTTGGTCTGGAGTGGCGCGCACACACTCGCACAACGCCATGCGCCAAGTATGGCCAAAATCGTGGCGCATGCCAGAGTTGCCAATGCGCGTTAATCATTTCGTTTCGCTACCAGTCCGTTTCCGTGCTTCTTCGCCATTGAATGTCGCATCACCCTTCCGTGTTTCCCTCAGTTCTCCGCGGCTGCGCTGTTGTTGTTGACCCCACCCATAATTGTCCGAAATCCAGCAGCAACCCCCAAGCCTTCGCACCGCGAGGCAATCTAAATTTATCTCGGAGACAAAAATGAGTTTCCAAAGAAGTGGCCATTCCCATAAGCCAACAGTATTCCGTTCCCCGTCCTTGCTGTTTATTTTGTGGCTGACTCTTGCGAGTCTCAGCTTCGCGCAGGGAGACGCTTCTATTCAGGGCACCGTAACCGACTCTTCCGGCGGAGCCATTCAAGGCGTCTCCATTCAAATCAAAAATGTGGAAACGAGAACTATTCGAAATCTGATCACCGACGAAACCGGCCGGTACGATGCGGCGTCTCTGCCACTTGGCCGCTACGTCGTCAAAGCGGAGAAATCTGGGTTTCGTAGTGAAGAAAAGACCGGCATTTCCCTGGCGCTGGGACAATCAGAAACGGTCAACATGGCGCTGCAGGTTGGTGACGTGCGCCAGGTCGTGCACGTAGAAGCCGCGCCAACGGTCGTCGTGATCAGCACCGAAGATGTTTCCGGGTTGGTTGGAGAACAACAGGTTAAAGATCTCCCGTTGAACGGGCGCAGTTATGACCAACTCGTCACGCTGAATCCAGGCGTAGTGAACTATACGTCGCAGCGTGCAGGCGGAATCGGCACGTCAAATTCTGTTGTGGGCAATATGTTTTCCGCGTCTGGCCGCCGTCCCCAGGAGAATCTTTACCTTTTGAACGGCGTCGAATTCACCAGCGCTTCAGAAATTAATAACACTCCAGGCGGAGTAAGTGGACAACTTCTGGGTGTGGACGCAGTACGCGAATTTTCCGTGGTCAAGGACACCTACGGCGCAGAATATGGCAAACGGCCGGGCGCCCAGATCAATATCGCGACTGCTTCGGGAACCAATCAATTCCACGGCAGCGCGTATGAATTCCTGCGGAACAGCGCCTTGGACGCGCGCAACTTTTTCGATCACGGCGAGATTCCCGGTTTTCGCCGTAATGTATTCGGCGGGTCGATCGGCGGTCCAATTCGCAAAGATAAAACCTTCGTCTTCGCGAATTATGAAGGTTTCCGGCAGAGCCTGGGCCTGAGCGATTTATCGCTTGTGCCTGATGCCACTTCGCGAGCCAAGGCCGTGGCAAGTATTCAGCCACTACTCGCGTTGTGGCCTGTTGCCAATGGCGCCGAAATTTTGACCTCAACGGGAGCTCCCAGCGGAATTGCCGAGGCCTTCAGCAATCCGAACCAGAGAATTCGCGAAGACTTTGGAACCGCGCGGCTGGATCAAATCTTTACAGACAAAGATTCGCTTGCGGTAGTTTACACGGCCGACGACAGCGAAGCGCATTCGCCGACGAATAATCCATTCACCTTGGTCGATGTCTATTTGCGGGAGCAGGTGGTTAGCTTAAGTGAAACGCACATTTTCTCTCCCACGGTGCTGAACAAAGCGACGTTCGGCTTTTCCCGCGGAGCTTTTTATTTCAACAGTGGCACCACCGTGAATTTGGCAGCATGGGTGAACAACGGCCAACCCGTCGGCGCGATTGTCGTTGGAGGTGGCACCACGCTCAACGGGGCCTCGCAGATCACCAATGGCGGAACGAACGCGGGGAGCAATCTTCGTGCGGCGCGCAATCTATACACCGAATCCGACCAGGTTACGTTCACTCGGGGCAAGCATTTGCTCATACTCGGCGGATGGTTGCAGCAACTGCAGTCCAACGACAGCCTTGTTCAAGATCAATACGGCCAAGTTTCCTTCACCAATCTGCAAACGTTTTTGCAGGGTACGGTGAGCACATACACTTACGCGCCGAGCTATACGCCGTTGTCCTGGCGTTCCATCGAAGGCGCTTTTTACGCGGAAGATGTGATCAAAGTTACGCCCTCTTGGGAACTTCGACTCGGATTTCGCGGCGAATCCACGAATGGATGGAACGAAGCTTATGGCCGCGCCTCTAATTATACGTTTAGTCCGAGTGGCGTGATCGAAACTCAACCGGTTGTGGGAAGTTCCGCGCTCACAGTGAACAACGCGAAATTCCTGCCGGCACCTCGTATCGGCACCGCATGGTCTCCCTTCGCATCGAAAAAGACTGTGATTCGCGCGGGCTTCGGGATGTATTACGCGCTGCTTGACAATTTAAGTTATCGGCTGGATCAAAACGGCCCCTTCAACACTGTTTATGCTGTAAAGAATCTGCCATTCGGCAATATCGCTCCGGATGCCACGTATTCAGGTGTCAAGGTCATTCCGAGTGGCGTGCAGCCCGACTTGAAAACGCCGACCGTAGAATCCTGGAGCTTGAAAGTTGAGCAAGAACTTTCCGCAAACACTTCGCTAGGCGTTAGCTACATCGGATCGCATGGCTACCACGAACTATTGTCAGCTGACGCAAATCTGCCGAACCCGACCATCTGCCCGGCAGCGCCTTGCCCGGCTGGCTATCCAAGTGGTGCATATTACTACCCGGCGGGAGCGGCCCTGGCCAACAATGCTGTTTGGAACACCACGCATTGGCTATCGCAAGGAATCAGCTCGTATCACGGACTTGAAGTTGATGTGAATCGCCGCTTTGGACACGGGCTGCAATTCCGCGGAGTCTACACGTTTTCCAAGTCGCTCGACGATGGCGACAATATGAACACCAGCGTGGCCACGAATTCTCCCGCGTTCGTAGCGAATCCATTACAACCGAAGTCTGACTATGGCCGAGCTTCGTTTGACGTGCGTCATGCGGGCGTCATTCACGCCACATACGACCTTCCGTTTGGACGCAACGACGCTGCCCAGACGCACGCGTGGCTGCAACGCGTAATTGGAGATTGGCAACTGAGCGGAATTCAAACAATGCAGTCCGGCCTGCCATTCACACCGCAATTGTCTTACAACCCGTCCAATGATGGCGACACGCGCAATCCGGTGCGCCCCTCTTGGAATCCAACTTTCACAGGCCCGGTGATTTTGGGTGGACCCAACCAATATTTCAATCCCCAAGCGTTCATTCAGCCTTTGCCCGGCTCCTACGGCAACGTGGGTCGAAACATTTTGCAAGCTTCCGGACTCACAGAGACGGACCTGTCTCTCACAAAAATGTTCTCGTTCACCGAGCGCTTGAACTTGCAGTTTCGCACCGAAGTTTTCAACCTGTTCAATCACACCAACTTCAACGCCCCGAATCCAGTCGTCTACGCAGCGGCCACGGGAGGGCCATCCCCTACAGCAGGAGTCATCACCGCCACCACGACGACATCGCGCCAAATTCAATTTGGGTTAAAACTATTGTGGTGAGTTGGAGAGAATCAGAGGCTGCAAATAACCTCAACCATTACGCCGCTGACAACTCAGGGGAAATTACATAACCAATTCGCTACAGGCCCGGCCTGGTCACGTTGGTTTGCCTGGCCCGGCTACTTTCCGGGTATGATCTGGCGTTTTATCGGTTGGGATTTGACGCGCGAGCGACTAGCTCATCCAATTTCGAAAGCAACAACTTTAGGACGGGAGACTGGTTCGACTTTTTGTAGCCGAGGACCAGATCGATAGTCGGCGCATCCCCTTTCAAAGCACGACTCGTTACCGACGAAGGAAGAAAATTTTGTGCGTAAGCGGGTAGCAACCCTACGCCGCCGGTCGACGCTATTAAGGACATTCCCATGGCGAGGTGGTCCGCCTCATGAGCCGGCGTGATATCGATTCCGGAGCGCTTCAGGTACTTGTCGATGACCGCCCGCAGTACAGGAGCTGTGTTCGACACAATCACGAATGTTTCACCTGCCAGGTCCCTCGGACTGACGGCCTTGAGGGCTGCGAGCCGGTGGTCACTCGGCAGCACCACCATCAGGGGCTCCTTGACGAGAAGGCGAAACGTCAAGTCTGGGACTCCCGTTTCCCGCCGAAGAAACGCTGCGTCGATTTTTCCTTTCGACAGACCATCCGCAAGCAGAGGCGAGTATTGACTTGATATCATCACATCGATATTGGGCAGTTCGTTTCGTAAGATCCGCATGGCTTCCGGCATCCATCTCAATTCGTGTCCGGTCAAAAATCCCATCGCGAAGCATGGCTTGCCGGGATGAGCGACCCGGCGAGCAGCTTCGCTCGCCGCTTCCACTTGCGACAGCACTAAACGTGCGTGCTCCAGAAAGGCTCGACCCGCGGGCGTGAGTTGTATGCCGCGCGCGCTGCGTGTCAGCAGTTGCGCACCTACCTCCTCTTCAAGGTCCCGAATCTGTCGGCTAAGCGAAGGCTGTGTCGTGTGAAGCTTTTGCTTAGCCGCCACCGTAAGATTTCCCGCCTCTGCGACCGATACAAAATAACGGAGATGTCGTAGTTCCATCCCGCCCTCCATGCTTGTGAAGCATCGTACGCAAGCTTACAAAGTATCTCCCAAGGTTGCTACAACGTGCCAAGTATGTGTATCAGACACATGCATCACAAAGCCGATTGAATTTGGCGCCGAACAGTTGGTGAATCGCAGTCATGCTCAAGGTGCATTGGAGATGGAAACAGCAAGGGGAAACACTTTTTCCTCGAAGGAGATGAGAACAATGTCAAAAAAAAGGGAAGGAAAAATTGCTCTTGTTACAGGCGGCTCGCGCGGCATTGGTGCTGCCATCGCGAAGCGACTGGCGGCGGATGGCGCGAACCTGGCAATCACGTACACGAAAGGTGCGGACGCAGCCGCGTCCGTCATCAAGGAGATTGAACGCGCCGGTGGAAAAGCGATCGCGATTAAGGCGGACGCCGCCGATGCCGACGCGGTTAAAGCCGCGGTCGAAAAGACGTTTGCAACCTTCGGTCGACTGGATGTGCTGGTGAACAACGCTGGCACGGCCATTCCGAACGCGTTCGAGGAGTCCACGGTGGAAGAGATGGATCGCGTGCTCGACATCAACGTCCGCGGGGTATTCGTCGCGACGCACGCGGCGCTGAAACACATGAATGAGGGTGGCCGCATCATCATGATTGGCTCGGCAGTGGGCGAGCGTGCCGTTGCGCCCGGGCTGGTGCCCTACGCGGCCACGAAAGGAGCCGTCAAGATGTTCACTCAGGCGCTCTCCAGAGAGGTAGGGAGCCGGGGCATCACGGTCAACAACGTCCAGCCCGGTCCGATCGACACGGAATTGAATCCCGCCTCGGGTGATTGGGCGGTGCCGCAGAAGGCCGCCACAGCGATCGATCGTTACGGGCGTGTGGATGAGATCGCCGCGATGGTGGCGTTTGTCGCCGGCCCGGAATCCTGGTACATCACCGGGGCGAATCTTACCGTGGATGGCGGAATGAACGCCTGAACGCACACCGTGCGCCTGCGCTGCTGAACATCAATCGTATCCATGAATAGGAGCGTTTTATGTCAAACCAAGGTCTTTTGATTACCGGGGATCGAAATTCATATAGCGGTACTCACCGCCTACGGGCCGGAGGATAAAAATGAATCAGACGATTGAAGAGAAAAACAAAACACTTGTCATCAAAGCCTTCGACACACTATTCAACAAGCGTGACTACGCGGCTGCTCAGAACTTTTGGTCACCCCGCTACATCCAGCATAGCGCCCATATCGCGCCGGGTCGTGAAGGCCTGTTCGATCTCATCAAGAGCCTTCCGCTGACTCTCAAATATGAAGCCGGAACGATTGTAGCTGAAGGGGATTTCGTCATCGCGCACGGACGATTTAGCGGTTTCGGTGCTCCCGTGAACTGGATTGCCGCAGACATTGTGCGCGTTCAAGACGGAATCCTAGTTGAGCATTGGGATGTCATTGAGGACGAGGCCACAGAAGCGCAATCGAAAAGCGGCACTCCCATGTTCGGAAAGTCTTTCCCAAACTACAAATCAGGCAGGACGTGAACCAAGAAGACCAACGACCGAACCGGACCTTGTCGCCCCAGTCCTCTCGCACTGTTCATCGCTCAAGCCGCGAAGCGCGTTTTCGAGTCGCTTCCTTCCCGTATTAAAGCTCGACACCCAAAAGTTTGTCCGCTCGTTCCATGTTGGACTTCCACCCGCGGAGCGCGGAGTCGATGAGCGACCTCTCCGTAGTCATTCCTTCACCTGCCTTTCATTCCCGTCGGTGCCGAGCTTCGGACCGGCGAAGTCATCGTCAAGATCCAACGCGGCCGGGCGATGAGGAAAATGAGTAATGCAAGGGAATGCTCAAAATTTGCTAGTGAAGATTTTGGATGAAATGAATCACATCAAACGAGTTTTAAAGCACGCACAATCCTCAGCCTGCTGCGATTTAGACGACTTGGCGTAAAAGAAATGCTGCGCACTGAACACAAATTTGGACATGTGTCTAACGGACTGACACCTGACGTGACATCTACTCTCACTCCCTAAAGTCCGAACCGTGGAAATCTCTGAGGATCAGTCCCTTACGGTGGCCCCACAATTTCGACCTAGGCTAAAAACTTCTGGCAGACTCCGTGCAACGTTAAGAAAAGAAATCTGTGTTTCGCGCAGAACGAAGGGGGACACGTGGGCGACGGACCAAATTCGAGTTCCCGCCGAAATTTTCTAAGGTCAGGACTAATCGCGATTTCCTCCGTGTCTTTGGCAGGAGAGGCCCCTGCGTTGCTCGCGAATCCACGCACCGAGACAGCGCCTCACTTTTTCAACGAGCCTGAACGGAAATTCCTCTCCGCGGCCGTCGATTGCCTGATTCCCCCAGACGAACGCTGGCCCGGCGCTGCGGAAGCAGACGTCGTGAACTACATTGATCTTCAAATGGCCGGGCAATGGGGAAAGGGTGAACTGCTCTACCGTCACGGACCATTTCGTAAGGGTACGCCCACGCAGGGCTATCAGCTCGAGTACACACCCGCTGAGTTATTTCGACGATCGATTGCTGCCATAAACGCTCATTTTTCGGCGCAAGGAACATCTTTTAATCAATTGCCCCCTGCGGAAAAAGATGCGTACTTGAGCAGTCTCGAAAAGGGCGGTATCGACCTTGACGGCGTTCCCTCAAATACATTTTTTGACTTCCTCCTGAAACACACCGTAGAAGGATTCTTCTCTGATCCCATCTACGGCGGAAACAAAAACAAAATTTCTTGGAAGATGATCGGATTCCCCGGGGCCTACTCGGATTACTACGACCTGATCGATAAGCACGGCGTTGAACTGCACCGCGAACCGTTGGGTATCGGAGACGGTGCGGCCTCCCATCTCATGAATGCTATGCGGCGAGGACATTGAGCCGTGCCTCAAACACTCAAAGAAGTTGATGTGGTCGTCATCGGGGTTGGATTCGCGGGCTCCATTCTTGCCAAAGAGCTGGCTGCGTCCGGCCTAAAGGTTGTTGGACTTGAACGCGGCCAAGCTCGCCACACTGTTCCAGATTTTCAGGCCCCCGCAATCCATGACGAACTGAAGTACTCAGTCCGCAAAGGGATGATGCAAGACGTCACTCGCGAAGCGATGACCTTTCGCAACCACCACCAGGAAGTCGCTTTGCCGATGCGCCAGTGGGAGGCATTTCTGCCAGGCACTGGGCTGGGTGGCTGTGGGGCTCATTGGAATGGCCAAATATGGCGTTATCAAATCGCCGATTTTATATACAAATCACACCTCGAAAAGCGTTATGGGAAAAAGTTCCTGGATCCCGACCTGCGGATTCAAGACTGGGGCGTAACGTACCAGGAATTAGAACCGTATTACGACCGCTTTGAATACCTGTGTGGAGCTTGCGGCAAAGCCGGCAATCTAAACGGCAAGATCGAACAAGGCGGCAATCCGCTCGAGGCTCCTCGCTCTCGCGAATATCCCAACCCTCCGTCGAAGGAGCAATATGCCGGCGCTCTCTTCCGAAAGGCGGCGTCAGATTTGGGTTATCACCCATTCCTCCAACCATCGGCCAACATGACGCGCCCGTACACGAATCCAGAAGGATTAACCTTGAGTCCCTGCGTCTACTGCGGATTTTGCGAGAGATACGGTTGTGAACACTTCGCAAAAGCGAGCCCGCAAACCGTAATCCTACCGGTCCTCAGGAAGAATCCGAATTTCGAGCTGCGCACCGAGTCTCAAGTTCTGCGAATCAATCTAGACAATTCTGGGAAGAAAGCGACCGGCGTGAATTACATGGACGCGCAAGGACGCGAGTTCGAGCAGCCCGCCAGTCTCGTGCTCCTCACCGCGTTCGCCTTGAACGATGTGCGGATGTTGTTGCTTTCCGGCATAGGCCAGCCATACGACCCGGTAACAGAAAAAGGTGTTGTGGGGCGAAACTACGCTTACCAAACCCAAAGCTATGTTCCCGCGTTTCTCAAAGAAGACATCCACCTGAACTCGTACATGGCTGCTGGCGCTAGTGGGACAGTCATAGACGATTTCAGCGTCGACAATTTCGACCATTCAGCTCTCGGCTTTATTGGTGGCTGTTACATTTTGTGTGGCAGCACAAATGCCCGCCCTATCGAGTTTCATCCCACGCCTCCTGGAACTCCTCGTTGGGGCCGCCTGTGGAAAGATGCCGTACGTCGACACTACAACCACACCGCGATGTTCAATTTGTCGGGATCTTCGAGTGCTTCGCGCTGGAACTACCTTGATCTGGATCCAACTTACCGTGATGCCTGGGGACTGCCACTCCTCAGAATGACCTTTGACTTCCCTGATAACGACCTGCGCATGAGCAAATACGTCACCGGCAAGGCCAGCGAAATCGCGCGGCGAATGGGCGCCGTTATCGTCGTGGATGAACCACGAACAGGGCCCTTCACCACCACCGCCTATCAAAGCACTCACAATACCGGAGGTGCCATCATCGGAAGTGACCCGGCCACAAGTGTGGTCAACCGTTACTGCCAGACTTGGGATGTTCCGAATGTCTTTGTCGTGGGTGCCTGCAACTATCCGCAAAATTCTAGTTACAACCCAACCGGCACGTTAGGCGCACTGATTTATTGGACTGCTGACGCACTGAAATCCAGGTATCTCAAGAATCCAGGGCCACTGGTGTGAGCGATGACTCGAATCCACATTTTTCGCAGCGCGGCCTTGGCCCTACCCTTTGCCGGAGCTTTGCTCGTGAGTTTATCCACCGCACAATCCACTCCAACGGACCCACCGCCATCAGCAGCGCAAATTGTGGCGCAAGGCACAGCGAACGGGGCAATTGCTTGCGCCCGGTGTCACGGATTTGATGGACAAGCGGACGGGAGCGGTGCCTTCCCCAAGTTGGCTGGACAATTTCCGCAGTATCTCGCAAAACAATTGCGAGCTTACGCTTCCGGAACTCGCCAAAACGCGCTCATGCAGCCGATTGCCAAGGGCTTGAACGCCGCTGAAATCGATAGCGTCGCGCAATATTACGCCAGTCTTCAACCTTCTACGTTGCCCGCCCGCCCGGCCGCTGCGCAGCTCGTCGCTCGCGGGCAACAACTCGCCAAAGTTGGTGATTTGAATTTGCGTGTTCAAGCGTGTGAGAGCTGCCACGGACCAAACGGACTAGGAGAACCTCCCGCCGTGCCATATCTCACAGGTCAGTACAGCCATTACATCAACGTTCAAATTCAAATGTTTCGCCAAGGCACTCGCAAGAGTCAGCAGATGCAGGATCCGTCGCATGCCCTGCACGAAGAAGACATCGCTGCGGTCGCGGCCTATTTCGAGCAAGCTTCTCGCCCCGGGGCGAAGTGAGATCGGGAGACTAAATATGCCTGAAGTTGAACATCACTACACTGCAGCGAACAAACCCGAGAGCGTGGCGCCTTCCATCGCGAGCGAATCGGCAATGGCCGCTCTCAGAGATGGTCCCCGCGGAGCTTTGATTATTTCGGCGTTCGCGGTCGGTCTACTTTTTGCAGGTTGGTTGTTGTTCTATTTCGTTCTGTTCATGAGCAGGGGGCACGTTGGCTAACCAGTTTAATAACGAAAATGCTTCTGGACTCGTTTCCGAACAAGTCATCCACAAGACGGAACGCCGCTGGCTCTTTGTCATGGCCGGCATGCTCGGCGTGATGCTGGCGGTTATCGTGCTCACAGGTGTCGCGCAAATGTTGCATCCCTCGAGCGATATAGAAACGATCAACCCGGCGACGCTGCACCTCCAAGGCGAGTTCGTCGAGAGTAACCTCGGCTCCGCTGTCGAACCGGATGGCTCGATCACTGTCCGCATCATTGCCGAACAATATTTGTTTGTTCCTCAGTGTGCAGTGGTGCCGGCGGATACACCCGTTCGTTTTCGCCTGACCAGCGCCGATGTGACCCACGGTTTCTTCGTCCAAAGCACCAACACCAACGCCATGGTGGTGCCTGGCTACATTACCAACGTGATGACCAACTTCGCGCGCCCGGGCAACTATGAAATGCCTTGTGACGAATTTTGTGGTTTCGGTCATCACGCCATGGCTGCTCGCGTGGTGGTCATGCCCAAAGATCAATTCAAAACCTTGCCGCCAGATCAAAGGATAAATTGTGGAGCGCAATAGATCACTCCCTCTCGCCCATTTGTGGGTAGCCTTTCTTTGCTTCTTGCCTGCCGTTGGACTGGGTTTCTGGCAGATGCTGATGCGCAGCCCGCTGCCCGCTCCCATTGACGATCCAAACACCTACTACGCCTCAGTGACCGCGCATGGCTCGATCATGGCTTACGTTTTTCCGACATTTTTCGCAATGGGATTTGGTTACGCCATCGCCGTGACTGCGCTCGGAAGGCCGCTCATCGGAGAAAAATGGGCGTGGGCCGGTTTTTTCATCTCTCTGATCGGCACCATCGTGGCGCTCGTCCCGGTTGCCGTTGGCCGCTCTTCCGTGCTGTACACTTTTTATCCGCCTCTGTTAGGAAGTCCCTGGTACTACGTCGGCGTCGGCCTCGTCTTCATCGGTTCCTATTTCTGGATCGCGTTGATGCTGGTTAATTTCCGTGCATGGAAACAAGAGAATCCCGGAAAACCGGTTCCACTCGCCATGTTTGCCATCACCGCGTGCGCCCTACTGTGGGGTTGGACAGCGCTCGGCGCGATCATTGAGGTCCTCTTTCAAATTCTGCCCGTGACCTTCGGGTGGCGCCACACCATCGATGCTGGCTTGGCCCGCACGCTCTTCTCGCTAACCCTGCATGCCATCGTCTACTTCTGGCTTATACCGGCTTACATCGCTTACTACACTCTCATGCCTCAAGCTGCCGGGGGACGACTTTATAGCGACACTATGGGGCGCGTAGCTTTTGTTTTGTTCCTGGTTTTCTCTATTCCCGTCGGCATGCACCATCTCTTCATGGATCCGGAGCACGGATCCGGTTTCAAGTTCGTGCAATCCGTGCTCACCTTTATGGTTGCGCTCCCCACTTTACTCACCGTGTTTACAATCACCGCCTCTCTGGAAATAGCGGGGCGAGTGCGCGGAGGCAAAGGTCTGTTCGGATGGATTCGCGCGTTGCCCTGGGACGAACCTATGGTTCTCGCTGTCGGTCTTTCGTTGCTTCTGTTGGGCCCGGGCGGCTTCGGCGGACTCATCAACATGAGCTTCGCCATGAATGCCATGATTCACAACACCTCTTGGGTCACCGCTCACTTCCATCTCATTTTTGGAGGCGCAGTTGTCATCGTCTACTTCGCGATTGCCTACGAATTGTGGCCGCGGCTCACGGGAAGGCCGCTTGTCTCGAAGCGGCTGGCCTACCTCCAACTGTGGATTTGGTTCTGGGGCATCCTGATCACCACGATACCCTGGCACATCGCGGGGCTGATGGGCGAGCCGCGGCGCTACGCAATCTTTGACTATTCGGATCCTGTTGTCGCCAAGATGGCACCACTCGTCATCCTGTCCGTGATCGGTGGCCTCGTCATCCTCAGCTCCGTTCTCCTGTTTTTTTACATTCTTATTCGAACCAGCTTTGCTCCTGCGGCGGAATCCATGCCTCCCCTTCGATATGCTTTGTCGGTCAATCCTCCTGCCGCAGTGCCTCCACTTCTCAATGGATTCGCCTTCTGGAACGCAATCCTGTTAGCGCTTGTGCTGATCGCGTATGGCTATCCCATCGGTCAGTTCTTTTTCCTCCACAATCAAGATGCGCCCGCGTATCCCTTGACCAGGGAGATCACGAAATGAGCCCGTCAATCGATCCATCGCGACTCCACAATCCCTGGCGCTTTATTGCTGTCGCCCTTCTTTCGGCCATTGTGGTGGTAGCGTTTGGATTGGGCTTCTTGCTCTTGCCGCGCTATCAGGGAAGCCACGCGCCGTCTTCGGAAGAGGACGCGGTGTATCACGCTCTGGGTTTTCACCAGCACGGCTATGCCTCCACCACTATTCAGCCTCCACTGCGGATCCCCACTCGCGTTGCCTGGACGGAAACGACCATTCGTCAAGCAGTAAACGGCGACCCCAGGCGTGGAGAAGTCATCGCCCAGGACTGCACCGCATGCCATGGCGAAAAAGGAATGAGTTCGCAACTGTGGATCCCCAATCTGGCGGGGCTCGACCCGCTTGTTTCGTTCAAACAAATGGATGACTTTCGCTCGGGAGCGCGCTTATCGAATCCGATGTCCGCGATTGCGCAATCGCTCACGGCTCAGCAGTACGCCGACCTGGCCGCCTACTATGCATCACTTCCCGGACTGCCGGAAAATCGCGGCGAACGCTCGCCACGCTCCCACAGCAGTTACCGCAATCCCGATTCCGTGCAAAGGCTGATTTACGCCGGCGACCCAAAACGCGGAATCGCGGCGTGCGCTTCTTGCCATGGTCCTGGCGGCTATCGCATCGGTTCGCCCGCCTTGACCAAGCAAAATGAACTCTATCTCGACCAGCAGCTCCACGCCTTCGCACAAGGCACACGCACCAACGACATGAATAAGCCCATGCGAACCATCGCCGCAATGCTCACCGACTCCGAGATGCGCGCGCTCTCCCACGCATACGCAGACGACAACACCAAGCAACCATGAACCTGTTTTTCTGAAGGTACAGGCTACATGATCCGCAGGTCGCTGAAGCTGCTCGTCGTTGCCAGCCGCACCATGAAAATGAATTCATACAGAATATTCGTCACATCATTTAGAGTTGGCGCGCTGTAACAGCCAGGAATGATCGATTCCCAATCTCCGGCGAAGGGAGAGCAAGATGAAATCGTGGATCGCAAGTCTGACCTTAGCACTGGCGGCGGTTGGAATGATGGCGCAAGCAGAACTCCCCGATGGCTCGATTCAGGGTCTGAATAGAGACAAGAAAGTCGGATACATGGGCATGGGCGCCGCCGCTGTCGGTCCTTACCATCACTGCACGTTTGAACTTTTTGCCCTGGATGCGAAGAAAGTTGATTCTCGGTCCCGAAGCCACACAAGCCGACGTGATGACAGCCATGAATGGTCACATCCTTATGAAGGGCGTCCTCGTCGGCCGTTTCCACCGGCCGTAGGTTACAGCGCGCCTCCTCGCTTCGCCCAATTTCGCAAGAACGATTCATCGCCTTCTGCGGGACGGCAGAGACTCGGCGATTGGGGTCGAGTGAACACTTTGCAGACTGGAAAAACGCGCTTCCGCAAGACAATCGCCACCCCTCTAATAAGCGCATTCGCCAGACAGGAAAGACGAAATCAAGAAGTCTATTTTCGCTTGACAGTCGCGAGACCGCGCAGTACAAACCTCGCGCAGAGCGCCCTTTTCCCGCAAGTCGGAACCTAGTGTCATGGAAACCACCAGCCCAATTCCAGCACCTTGCTGGTTTGCATGATTTCGTACTGCCACGCATGACAGCACGGGAGTGTCAGGGCGTGTTCGACCGATCCGGTGCCGTCATCAAGTCGAACATGGCAGGATCGGAGCGTTGCATTTCGATGGATCCAGGATCACTGGGTATCCACGAGACAAGAGAAAAGGCCGCATTCGGGGATTGGGCAAACCTGGAGGACTAACATGCGCAAGTTAAAGTGGTTGTTGCCTTTGTTGTTGGTAACCCTGTGGTCGGGAAACTTGACGTACGCGCAATCGCGACTTGGCGGCATAGTCAGTTGCGAGGATACTTATTCACTTTGTACCGAGCGCCAGTACAACCGTAGTTATGAGTACCCGGGGAAATATATCGGCCACGACGAGCCCTCATTGCTTTTCTATTCCGACGAACCAGGGTCGGGAGACTATAACGTCTATAAGCTGGTTCTGCCGACCGATCCTCCCAAATTTCCCACGGATGCCAACCCCAAGGGAACGGGTCGGCCGACGGTTTGGAATTTTCAGTTGCATCCGGCGTTCTGGTTCGGGATGGCGCTGTGCGACTCGGAGTCCAATCCATTATTCACGCATCGGTGCGAACCGGATTCCGATGAGAACATCTTTGATGATGCGAATCCGAAGTCAAAGAGGTACATTGGCCGGCACCCGGGAGCCGCATTCCTTGAATTGCAGTTTTATCCGCCGGGATGGGCGACGAGCTACACCACCAACCAATATGCCGTGGCGCTGCACATCAACAGCTACAGCGTTCAAGCCCTAGGGCCAACGGGTCCGATTGCCAACAATACGGACTGCCAAAATAAGGTGGGGCTGGAAACGACTACGTTTGCCTTGCTTACACTGGATGGCAAGTCTCAGGCGCCCGGCGACCCGCTCAATAGCGATCCCAACAAACAGGCAGTGATCGCCGGCGAGACGTTTCTTATGAATCCGGGCGATACGCTGATTGTGACGATTCGCGACACCGAGGATGGCCTTCTCACCACCGTCAAGGATTTGACCACGGGCCTGACCGGCTTCATGACCGCCAGTATCGCTAATGGTTTCGCGCAGATCGTGTTCGATCCCAACGCCACAACATGCACATCCAGGCCCTACGCCTTCCACCCCATGTATGCAACGTCGAGCGAACATACGCGTGTGCCTTGGGCGGCGCACACTTACAACGTGGCCTTTTCGGACGAGATCGGCCACTTCAATTATTGTGACGCGCAGGACGGTTCCTTCATTCCCGGGTTGTTGGGAGCGTGTCTAAGCAGCCCGGTTGAGAACGAGGTCGATGCAACGGGCGCGCACAATGAGGTGGACGATTTCTTGTGCGTCGACCCTGCCAGTTCGCTTATCTTCGGTTCGCTAGGTCCACTTGGAGGCTGCCTCGATTCTGATGTCGATTTTGATGGCGTCCCTTATCACAATGCGTGGGCGGGCACCGGTCCGGATCCATACGGCTTTTCAGCGGTACCGAGCCCCATTTTGTTTACCAGTCCGAAGTTCATGCCGAACGAGGGTGAGGGCGAAGAGCGAGATGGAAATTTGCAGAGTTTTAAACGCGTCGCTTTCGAGGCGGACCTCCCGGCCATTGAGGATTCCACCGTCTGTGATGTACTAACGGGAAATGGATGTGTGAATCCGCCGCCGGGCGCGCTCTTTTACCCGATCTACAGCACCACGGAGATCGCTGAAGGGTGCTGGTGGCAATTGGGTGGGCCCGCGATTCCGGGAACGAAAGACAATTTTGGCGGGAGTTCCGCGACCGAATACAAAATGCTGCTGGGATCGGTGTACATTGACGGCACGCTCGGACGTCCCGGTTCCATCGTGTTCTTTGAAAATTACCATCGAGTGCTGCCATACAATCCATGTAAATAGCGACGTGCGACAGCACGACCACAGAGTCACGGCGGTCTGCAGATGGTTAGCTAAGCGCCAGTTCCCTCACGTTGCACCATCTATCAAAGAGCACATGAGGCCCTCCAGCAAGCGCCGCTACGATCTGGACCGCTGGATGAGCATGCTTCCGCAGCCGTGGAGTGCGGCGATGGAAGCCACCCTGTTCACGGGCTGATCTACGATCATCTCAAGCCCTACGCCGCAGCGTTGAAGGTCGCGCATCCCCTGATGCTCTGGGCCATTGCCGCCGCGAAACGAAAAATCGATCGGATCGACGCCAACAAGATTTGTGACTGCCTGCGCTGCGATTTCCTGCCGGAGTGCTACATGGCGTCGACGGCGATTCGCGAGCGGCGGCGCACGCTGCGGTACCGTAACCTGCTGGTCCGCCAGATGATGCAGATGAAAATCAAAATCAGTTCGCTGCTGATGGAAGCTGGCGTGAGTACAACAAAGAGCGATTTCACCAGGCCGGTTATTTCCGGGAACTGCTCGCCAGCAACCCGGACATCGACGACAGCCTGCGGAGAACACAAACTCAATCTTGCGGGGCAGCACCTTGCTGCGCCAGCCAATGGAAGTCTGGTTCTCTATCGCGAGGAACCGCAGCCGAGAGGCCAACACGCGCTGAAGCGAAGAAAGAATTTACGCCTGCGCTCCTCCGAAAGCGCATCGGGAGAGCTTTTTGCCTCTTTACGGCAAACGGGCCACGCGGTTCTCTCCATCGTGGGGCGGGGCGGCGTCGGATGCGTGGATCCATCGGGCGCGGGCACACAACGGGTACACAAAAACAGTGAAGGGCGGGAAGCAGAAGAAAAATAACGGAGATATTTTGGCGGAGAGAGTGGGATACTCACCTAGCCGTTTTGAGTATCCTCCCATGTTCTCAGCAATATGCGTTGGAACCGCAATGGATACTAGCGATTTCTACGATCTCACCTATTTCAACTATCTCTCCTGTTTCAACAGTTTGGGTCCGATTTTGGACTTAAGCAGACACCAAAGACACCAAACGAGACGGCTAGAGCAGTCACCAAACTCAGGATCGTTTTTCAGGCAATTCCACGAGGGAAAGGCACGCGAGGAGGTTTCCCGTGAGCATAGCAGCGAGCATCACCAAATACTCAACGGATCTCAGACTTCACTAGGACTTGTGGCCCGGAGTGACTTGCGGTTAGCCCGTCATCCGGGAAAAACATAATGGGTTCTTTCCTGCCAAGATGTCACTTCAACGAATAGCCAACTTTTCGACTAAGTGACTGCTGTGACGTTTGCCCACGAACAGCTCAAATCTGCGTGGTCATGGACGACGGTCTGGGCAACCGTTGTGGTTTCACGGTAAGCTCGGCTTTCGTCGGAAAAGGTCTGAGGTTCT
>Ga0209275_10000095_pt1 | contig 26962 bp, 29 predicted proteins | sample HubBroMetageREF2_FD_188344 | JGI IMG/M metagenome (GOLD analysis project Ga0209275, IMG submission 188344) | Reference soil microbial communities from the Hubbard Brook experimental Forest, New Hampshire, USA - Hubbard Brook CCASE Soil... | ecosystem: Environmental > Terrestrial > Soil >... | reverse complement strand
AAGACGACCTCGACACCGTCGCCATCCAGCTCAACGGCCGCCCCCGCCAGACACTGAACTGGCAGACTCCAGCCCAACGACTCGAACAACTACTCGTTGCACCCACCGGTTGAGACCGCCAGGCCCGTTGGTACATCGATGGCCTGGGTGGCGACCGGACACCCCGCCGACGTGTCCAGCGACCCCGGGCAGGCGCTGGGCAGTCGTGGGCATGGGGCAAGCCGGGCCTCTCACGTCACCGGGTCGTGACCGGCGGTGACCGGGTGCGTCTCCGGCCGCGGGCCAGGCCTGTTGTCCTGCTTGATGGTAAGGCGCCCCTTGCTCATGACCCCGACGCGCTGCGCCTGGCGGGCCAGGCTGGTGTCGTGCGTGACCAGGACCAGCGTGAGCCCTCGTTCGCGCCATAGATGCTCCAGCAGGCCGATGATCTCGTCGCGGGTGTCCTCGTCGAGGTTGCCGGTCGGCTCGTCGGCGAGCAGTACCTTGGGTTCCTTGACCAGGGCCCGGGCGATCGCGGTGCGCTGCTGCTGGCCGCCGGACAGCTCCGAGGGCAGGTGGGCGGCCCGGTCGGCCAGGCCGACCGAGTCCAGCGCGGCGGCGACCCGGGCCTGCCGGTCGGCGTGGCCGACCTTCAGCGGGATGAGGGCGGCTTCGACGTTTTCTGCGGCGGACAGGGTCGGGATCAGGTTGAAGGTCTGGAAGATGAACCCGATCTTCTCGGCTCGGACCCTGGTGAGCTGGGTTTCGCGGAGTGCGCCGAGGTCGGTGCCGTCGAGCTCGACGGTGCCCTGGGTCGCGCGGTCGAGGCCGCCGAGCAGGTTCAGCAGGGTGGATTTGCCGTGGCCGGTGCGGCCCTGCACCGCCAGCCACTCGCCGTCTTCGATTACCAGGTCCAGATCGCGAACCGCCGGAACGGTGCGGCGGCCCTTCTGGTAGAGCTTGGTCACGCCGGTCAGCTTGTACACGGTTCTTCTCCTGTTCGTGAAAGGTCTTGCCGGTCTGGGTCACGCAACCTGAGAGAGGGCGTCCACAGGCCGCAGCCTGGCGATCCGCCAGCTTCCGAACGACCCGGCCAGCAGCCCGCCGGCCACGGCCAGGATCACCGCCAGCACGATCACGCTCCCGGTGATGGACGGATGCAACGGGACGGCCACGACGTGCGACGCCGAGCTGGGACTCGAGCTGTGCGTGACGCCGCCTGGGCCCACTGCCGTCTGCGACTGGGTGAAGCCCCCGGAGGACGTCGGGACGTTCGCGGACAGCTTGGGCGCGACCTTGCTGATGATTGCTGCGCCCGCGAAGCCCAGACCGACGCCCAGTGCGGCGCCGATGACGCCCATGACCACGGACTCGCCGAGCACCTGGGCGACGATCCGGCGGGTCCGCCAGCCGATGGCCTTCAGTGTGCCGAACTCGGCGACCCGGCGGGCCACCGCCGACATCGTCAGCAGGCTGGCCACGGCGAACGCGGCGATCAGCACCAGGATCGCCAGCCACTTGCCCAGGTCGTTGGCCAGCTTGGCGGCGTTGGCCACCGACCCGGTCACCTCGTTGGCCAGGCTGGCCGCGGTGGTCACGGTGGCGTGCGGGAGCAGTTTGGCGATCTCATGCTGCACGACGGAGATGTCGGCGGCGCTGGTCGCGGTCACATAGATCGTGTTCACGTCGCCGGTCTCGACACCGAGCGGACCGGTCTTGAGCCCCTGCGCCACCTCCAGCGGGATGTAGACGTCGGGCGGGCTGGCGGACTGAGGCTGCCGGACGATGCCGATGACCTTGAACTTCACGCTGTCGACCGTGATCGTCGAGCCGGCCTTCAGGTTGTTGCTCGTCGCGTAGCCGGAATCCACGACGGCGACGTGGGCGTCGGAGTCGGCGGCGCTGAACGAGTGGCCGGAGGTCAGCGACGCCGCGCTCAGCGGGCCGAGCGCGGTGTGCCGGGCAGCTACGCCGTCCACGCTGACCGTGCTCGGCGTCGGCGGCTGCGACCCGCCAGCCTTCCCGAAGTCCTTCGGGAACGTGATCGTGTTGTCGGTGAGCAGCAGTCCGCCCGCGGCCGCCGCCACGTCGTGCAGCCGGGCCACGTCCGCCACCTCTGCGGACTTGATCGGCGAGTACTGCGGGGCCAGGCTTGAGATTGTCTTGCCCGCCGCGTTCTCGCACTTGCCGTCCTGGCAGATCGTCGCGCCGTTCGGGCCGCCCTGAATGGTCGTGCCACCCTTCGGCGGCTGGCCGTTCGCTGATCGCTTCTTGGCCTGCGGGGCCTCGCCGGTAATGGTCACGTCGGTGCCCACCCCGTACAGCGAGGCCAGCACGCTGGACTCGGCCTTCTTCACGCCGGCCGAGGCGGCACTCACGGTGACGACCAGGCCGATTCCCACGGCCAGGCCCAAGGCGACGAAGATCGCCTGACGCATTCGGCGGCGCAGTTCGCGCCGCAGGTATGTAGCGAAGAACATCTGCTCTCCTATCCGCGATGAAGGATTTGCGACGCCCGATCCCCCCGGCCGGAACCCGCGGGCTGGCGCACCGGGCCGGCCTGCGTCGGTCGGCCGGTGCAGGGTCAGTTCTACCGAGGCCGCGGTTGCGCGGCGGTTGCACGACATCGGCCCCCAGATCCGCGCCCGCTGCGGTGTAACCCCGCCGCAACCGGAGGTGAGAAACCCTGATCCTGGCGGGCAGCCCGGCTTGGGTTAACGATCACCACGAGGAGGCGAGCAGCCGATGTCGCCGGAGATTTCAGGTCCTGCGGAACTGCACGACGCCACGTCGCCGGGCGGTGATGGCTGGCCCGACGACCAGGCGGACGGACCGGACCGGGACTGGCCCGACGACCAGGCGGACGGACCGGACCGGGACTGGCCCGACGACCAGGCGGACGGACCGGACCGGGACTGGCCCGACGACCAGGCGGACGAGCCAGATCCCGGCTGGCCCGACGACGACGCGGAGGACAAGCGAGACCCCGACTGGCCCGACGACTGGCCCGACGGCGGGGACGACCCGCCGTGGCGCCGGGCAGCGGCGCCCGCGGGCTACGGTCGGGACGGCGGGCCGGGCGGGCCCGGCCGATCGGGCCTGCGCCCGCTCGCGCTCACGATCGTCGCCGTTGTGGCGCTTGGCGCCGGGGCTGGCGTCGCGCTGGCCATCACCAAGGGATTTGATCACTCATCGTCACCGTCGGCGGCGCCGAGCACCCAGCCATCGGCCGTGGCCCCGGGTGGCAGCGGCGGCGGCGCCATCCCCGGCCGCGGCACGGCTCCTGGCGGCGGCGCGGTCGGGGAGATGTTCGTGGCTGGCCCGGTGACGGCGGTCAGCAGCACGTCGATCACGATCGGCGGGCCGAATCACACGGTGACGGCCACGATCACCAGCTCCACCCGGATAACCGGCAAGGTGACCAGCATCGGCGGGATCAAGGTCGGCGACCAGGTCTCGGCCCAGGTCACCGAGAGTAATGGCGGCCAGCCGACGGTCACCGCGATCCAGGATCCGGCACAGGCGCCGTCCGGCGGCGGCCTGCCATAACCGGGGCGAGGCATCATGGACGGGTAGGGAGGAATCACCGATGCGGGTGCTCGTGATCGAGGACGACCGCGAGCTTGCCGAGGCGCTGGGTGTCGGGCTGCGCCGGGAGCAGCTCGCGGTCGACGTCGCCCTCGACGGCCAAACCGGGCTCGAGCAGGCGCTGGTGACCGGCTACGACGTCATCGTGCTCGACCGTGACTTGCCCGGCCTGCACGGAGACGACGTGTGCGCCGGGCTGGTCAAGGCGGGCTGCCGCAGCCGGGTGCTGATGCTGACCGCCGCCGCGACGATCGAGGACCGAGTCGACGGCCTCGGCATCGGCGCGGACGACTACCTGCCGAAGCCGTTCGCCTTTGCCGAGCTCGTGGCCAGGATCCGGGCGCTGCTGCGCCGCGCTCAGCCGGTGCTGCCTCCGGTGCTGGTCAGCGGCGACCTCGAGCTGGATCCGTCACGGCGGCAAGCGAGCCGCGGAGGCCGCCAGCTCGATCTCGGCCCGAAGGAGTTCGGCGTTCTTGAGCTGCTGCTATCCGCCCAGGGCCGGGTAGTGTCGGCCGAGGAGATCCTGGAGCGGGTATGGGACGAAATGGCCGACCCGTTCACCTCCGCGGTCAAGGTGACCATGAGCAGGCTCCGGCGCAAGCTCGGCGACCCGCCGGTCATCGAGACCGTGGCCCAGGCCGGATACCGGATCTGAGGGTGCCGATGCCAGAACCAGCCAAGCCAGCCCCGACGGCCCGGTGGCTGCGCCTGCCCCGGCGCACCGTGCGGCTGAAGCTCACCCTGCTCTACGGCGGGCTGTTCCTGGTCTGCGGAATCGCCCTGCTCGCGGTCACCTACTTCCTCGTGGAACAGCACCTTCCCACGGCGTTGACAACCAAGAGCCTGGTCGGCAACGGGCAGACGACCGTTAGCGGGACCCAGTACAGCGCGGTCTGCTACAGCTCCAGCCAGGTCCATGGCAGCGACGGACTCGGCCAGGCGGCCGGCGGCTCGACTCACACGGCGAACGGATGCGCGGCTCTGCTGGGCGCGGCACGCAGCGACGAGCTGCGCCAGCTGATCATCGACTCCGGGATCGCGCTGGCGATCATGGCGGCGGCCTCCACGGGGCTCGGCTGGGTGGTGGCCGGGCGGGTGCTCCAGCCGCTGCGGACGATCACCACGGCGGCGCGGCGCATCTCAGCGAGCAACCTGTACCAGCGGCTCGCGCTCGACGGTCCCGATGACGAGCTCACCGAGCTCGGGAAGACGTTCAACGGGCTGCTCGCCCGGCTCGAGCGATCCTTCACGGCCCAGCGGCAGTTCGTCGCCAACGCCTCGCACGAGCTGCGCACACCGCTCGCGCGGCAGCGGACCCTGGTCGAGGTCGCGCTGCGCGACCCGGACGCCACCGTCGCGTCCATGCAGCAGACCATGCAGCGCGTGCTGGCAACGGGTGAGGAGCAGGAACGGCTGATCGAGGCGCTGCTGACGCTGGCGCGCAGCCAGCGCGGCCTCGACCGGCGCGAGCCGCTCGACCTGGCGGTCGTGACCGGCGCGGCGGTGTCGGCCACCGAGGCCGACGCGGCCGAGCGCGGAGTACGGGTGAACGCCTCGTTCGGATCCGCCTCATCCCTGGGTGACGTGCGGCTCGCCGAGCGCCTGGCGGCCAACCTGGTCGACAACGCCGTGCGGCACAACGTCCCCGGCGGCTGGGTAGAAGTGGCGACTGGGGTCAGGTCGGGCCGCAGCGTGCTTTCGGTGTCAAACACCGGCCCAGTGATAGCACCGGACCAGGTGGAGAGGCTGTTCCAGCCGTTCGGCCGGCTCGAGGCGACCCGGCTAAGCCGGGACGGGCTCGGCCTCGGTCTGTCGATCGTCACCGCGATCGCCGCCGCGCACGACGCGGACCTGCGGGCCCGCCCGCTGCCCGGCGGAGGCCTCGAGGTCGAGGTGCATTTCCCGCCGACGCCCGAACACCCGCCTGCCGCCCCGGTGCTGGCGGCCGCGGGCCAGGCTAGGTGACGGTCGGCTTCCTCGGCATCCCGAGCGGACGCCTGGCCGACAGGGCCAGCCGCGGCGCGGGCCTCAGAACTCGGGGACGAGCATCTCCGCGATCTGCGCGGCGTTCAGGGCCGCGCCCTTGCGCAGGTTGTCGCCGCAGACAAAGAACTCGATCGCCTTGGGGTCGTCCATACTCTGCCGCACCCGGCCGACCCAGGTCGGGTCCGTTCCGACCACGTCGGCCGGGGTGGGGAACTCGCCGATCTCCGGTTCGTCGGCGAGCACCACCCCCGGTGCATCGCTCAGTACCTGCTGCGCCTCCCGGCGGGTGACCTCCTCCCGGAATACGGCATGCACGGCCACCGAGTGGCCGGTGACGACCGGCACCCGGACGCACGTCGCCGACACCTTGAGCCGGGGCATCCCGAGGATCTTGCGGGTCTCGTTTCGGAGCTTCAGCTCCTCCGAGGACCAGCCCTCGTCCCTCACCGAGCCCGCCCAGGGCACCACGTTGAGCACCAGCGGGGCCGGGAACGGCCCGAAGTCGCCGACCACCCCTCGCAGGTCACCGGCCCGGTGACCAAGCGACCGGTTGCCGGCCACCTTCTCGAGCTGCGCGTAGAGCGTTTCGGTCCCGGCCTGCCCGGCTCCGGACGCGGCCTGGTAGGACGACAGCACCAGCTCGCGGAGCCCGAACGCCCGGTGTAGCGCGGCAACGCCCACGATCAGCGAGAGCGTCGTGCAATTCGGGACCGCGATGATGCCCTTGGGCCTGATCGCCGCCTGACCGGGGTTGACCTCCGGCACCACCAGGGGAACCTCGTCGTCCATCCGGAACGCCCCGGACTTGTCGATGACGACGACCCCGCGGTCCGCGGCCACCGGCGCCCATTGGGCCGACACCTGGTCGGGCACGTCGAACATGGCGAGATCCACCCCGTCGAAGACCTCCGGGGTCAGCTCGGCGACCTCGACCTCCTGGCCACGGACCCGCAGCCGCTTGCCTGCCGAGCGGGCCGAGGCCACCAGCCTGATCTCGCCCCAGACGTCGTCCCTGGTCGAGACCACGTCGAGCATCACGGTCCCGACGGCCCCGGTGGCGCCGACGATCGCCAGCGTCGGCCTGCGGCCCTGCTGCTTGCCTGGCACCGGCCTCACCTGCCCGTTCCGCCGTAGACGACCGCTTCCTGCTCGTCAGATCCCAGGTCAAAGGCCCGGTGCGCGGCGGCGACGGCCGCAGGGATGTCGTTCTCGTCGACGACCACCGAGATCCTGATCTCGGACGTCGAGATCATCTCGATGTTCACCCCCGCCTCCGCCAGCGCGCCAAAGAACGTGGCGCTCACCCCCGGATGCGAGCGCATTCCCGCGCCGATCAGCGAGACCTTGCCGATCCTGTCGTCGTACAGCAGCGATTCGAAGCCCACCTCGTTCTGCAGCTGGCCAAGCGAGGCCATCGCCGTGTGGCCGTCCTCCCGCGGCAGCGTGAACGAGATGTCGGTGGGGGCCGTCGCGGCGGCGGAGACGTTCTGGACGATCGTGTCGATGTTGATCTCTGCCGCGGCGATGACCCGGAAGATCCTGGCCGCCTCGCCGACCTTGTCCGGCACGCCGACAACAGTGATCTTTGCCTCACCCCGGTCCTGCGCCACTCCGGAGATGATCGCCTGCTCCATGGTCTCGCCTTCCACGTCACTGCCGGTGTCCCGGTCGCTGTCCGTGACCCATGTGCCGTCCCTGCTGCTGAACGACGAGCGCACGTGAATCGGGATCGCGTACCGCCGCGCATACTCCACGCAGCGCAGCATAAGGATCTTTGCCCCGCACGCCGCCATCTCCAGCATCTCCTCGTAGCTGATCCGTGGGATGCGGCGGGCATCGGCCACGAGCCTCGGGTCGGCGGTGAAGATGCCGTCCACGTCGGTGTAGATCTCGCACACGTCGGCGCCAAGCGCGGCGGCCAGCGCCACGGCGGTAGTGTCCGAGGCGCCCCTGCCGAGCGTGGTGATGTCCTTGGTGTCCTGGGACACGCCCTGGAAACCGGCCACGATCGGGATCGCGCCCGCGTCGAGCGCGCCGCGGATCCGGCCCGGCGTGACGTCGATGATCCTCGCCTTGCCGTGCGCGGAGTCGGTGATCACGCCCGCCTGCGAGCCGGTGAAGGAGCGCCCCTCCAAGCCCAGGTTGGCGATGGCCATCGCGAGCAGCGCCATCGAGATCCGCTCACCCGCGGTCAGCAGCATGTCGAGTTCACGCCCCGGCGGCAGCGGGCTCACCTGGTTGGCCAGGTCACGCAGCTCGTCGGTGGTGTCGCCCATGGCCGAGACCACCACCACCACTGAGTTTCCCGCCTTGCGCGTCGCGACGATGCGCTGGGCCACGCGCTTGATCCCGTCTGCGTCGGCAACCGAGGATCCGCCATACTTCTGCACTACAAGGGCCACGGTCAGGCCGCTCCTCCCGCTCGCCTGATCCAGCTTGTCTCGCCCAGCCAGCCGACTTGAGTGTATCCACCGTTGCGTGGCCCGCCGACGCGGTTTTTTCCGGTATCAGCCCGCAGCGGGCTCGTCGGCGACGTCCAGTCTCGAGTGCGCGACCACCGAGTGCAGCGCCCGCAGCGCGGCGCCACCGTGAGTTCCCCAGTGGTTCACGTACGAGTACTGCCACCACCACAGCGCCTCGGCGGCACGCCCGGCCTCATAGTGCTTGAGCCCGTGGATCAGGTCGGCGGCGACGGTAGCGAGATCGTCGGAGAGCCGGAACTGTGTGGCTTTTGTGTCCTGATAGGGGTCGAAAAGTTCGGCGTAGTCATCGAAGTCCAGCAGCCCGGCAGCGAGCCCGGTCCGCAGCGCGTCGAGGTCCGGATCCGCGCCCACGTCCGGCTCCCAGTTGCCCGGCAGGATGATGTCCCGGCTCGCCCCCAGCTGCGCCCCGGCCAGCATGATCTGGGCAACCTCGAGCAGCAGCAGCGGCACCGTCTCGTCTTTGCCCTCCCCGTTGGCCAGCGCGGTCACGCCGTCCAGGAACTCCTGGGCCTGCCGCGCGATCCGGTCGGCGAGCGGCCGCCAGTCGTCGCCCGCCGGGGGGTCCGGGGGGTCGCCCCCCCGGGACGGCACAGGACTAGACATCGAGCAGCCTCCGTCCTTCAAACGCCCGGCCGAGAGTCACCTCGTCGGCGTATTCGAGTTCGCCGCCCACCGGCAAGCCGCTGGCGGGCCTGGTGACCCGCAGCCCCATCGGCTTGACCAGCCGGGCCACGTACGCGGCGGTCGCCTCACCCTCGAGATTGGGATCTGTCGCCAGGATCAGCTCGGTGACCGTTCCGTCGGACAACCGAGTCATTAGCTGGGAGATCCGCAGATCATCAGGCCCGATCCCGTCGATCGGGCTGATCGCGCCGCCGAGGACATGGTAGCGACCGTGGAACTCACGGATCTTCTCAATCGCCGCGACGTCCTTGGGTTCTTCCACAACGCAGATCACCGCGGGGTCACGACGCTGGTCCCGGCAGATGCGGCACTCATCCTCTTCTGCGACGTTGCCGCAGGTTCGGCAGAACTTGACGCGTTCCAGCACCTCGAGCAGCGTGGACGCCAGCCGGCGCACGTCGGCCGGATCGGCGGAGACCAGGTGAAACGCGATGCGCTGCGCACCCTTCGGCCCTACGCCGGGCAGCTGGCCGAGCTCGTCGATGAGGTCCTGGACGACGCCTTCATACACCTCAGGACTCCCCGTCTCCCTTCACTGCCCGTTCACTGCTCGTCGTCGTTGTCGCCCGGTGCCTCATTGAGCCCGGGCAGCCCGGGGAATCCGGGCAGCCCCGCCTCGCCCGGATTGCCGGCCATCCCGGCGAGCGGTCCCATCGCCTCCTGCTGCAGGTCGCTCACGGCGTCGTAGGCATCACGGACCGCCGCAAGCACCAGGTCCGCTATGGTCTGCGCCGACTCTTCCGGCTCGGCCGGGTCGATCGCCGCCGCGGCGATGGTGACGTCCACCAGCTCGCCCTGGCCGTTGACGACGACCGTCACGAGACCGCCGCCCGCGCTTCCTTCCACCTCGGTGTCGGCCAGCTCCTGCTGAGCGGTGAAGAGCTGGCTTTGCATCTGCTGCGCCGCGGCGAGCAGCTGCTGCATATCCAATTGACCGCTGGGGTCCACGTCTGTCGTCCCATCGCTCATCGAGGTTGCCTGTGTCTTACCGTTCCGAGCCTACGGCCTGCCGCCGTCGCCGGGCACCATCGCGTGCCGACGACTCAGGCGTCGCCAATTTCCTCGATGACCTGACCGCCCAGGGTCCGCTGGATCAGGTCCACCCCGGTGAGCGCCGTGGTGGCCGAGTCGTCGTGGTCGGGTTCCCCGGGCCGGGCCGGGCGCGGGCGAGACGGCGGCGCCGGGGCAGCCTCCGGGCGCGGCGGTCGCGCGGCTTCCTCATCGGCGGCCGTGGCCTGAGCGGGCGGCGGCGTTGCGTACCGGGCGGAATCCTCCATGTCGGGACCGGCCGATTCGGATGACGGGTCCCGGCGGTCGCGCGGGGCGCCTGGATCGGCGACAGCCCTGATCCTGGGGCTGATGCCGAGCAGCTGCCCCAGAACCTGGACGAGGTCCTGGTCGGACCCCCTGGCGGTGAACCCCGTGGCGGCTCCTGCCTGGGCGAATCTCAGCGTGAGAACGCCGTCCTGCAGGCTCTCCGCGGTCGCGCTGTTGAGCTGGACCCAGGCGACCCTGCTCCGGCGCCCGACCGCGTCGAGGATCTCCGGCCAGCGCTCACGGATCGAACCAGCGTCCGCCGACGAGGCGGCCGCGGCGGGGCGGGATGCGGGCTCGGCAGCGGGCTCCGGCCGGGCTGGCCTGGGCGCCGGCGCCAACGGTTCGGGACGCCGCGCCTGGTCGGCAGCGGCAGCAGGCCTGGCCGGTGGCGACTCGCGCTGCTCGGGCCGGTGCGGTGCCTCCCCGGAGCCGAGCCTGCGCTCGAGCCGCTCCAGCCGGGCGAGCAGCCCCGCGTCGCCGGTGGCCGCCGCAGGCAGCAGCACCTGGGCGCAGATCAGCTCGAGCTGCAGCCGCGGGGAGGTTGCCCCGCGCATTTCGACGAGCCCCGCATTAATGATCTCCGCGGCCCTGGCGAGCTGCGCCTGGTCGAAGCTGGCCGCCTGCTCGCGCATCCGGTCGAGCCGGTCGGCGGGCACGTCGAGCAGCCCGGTCTGGCCGGCGTCCGGCACCGCGGCCAGCACGATCAGGTCACGGAACCGGTCCAGCAGGTCGGTTGCGAACCGCCGCGGGTCGTGGCCGCCCTCGATGACCCGGTTCACGGCCCGGAACACCGCGGCGCCGTCGCCGGTCGCGAACGCGTCGGCGACGTCATCAAGCAGGCTCTCGTCGGTGTAGCCGAGGAGGCTCACGGCCCGCTCGTAGGTCAGCCCGGACTCGTCGGACCCGGCCAGCAGCTGGTCGAGGATCGAGAGTGCGTCGCGCGCCGAGCCCGCGCCCGCCCTGACCACCACCTGCAGCACGGCGGGCTCGTATTTGACGCCCTCGCTGGCGAGAATGTCCTCGAGCAGCGCGCGCAGCACGGCGGGCGGCATCAGCCGGAACGGGTAGTGATGGGTGCGCGACCTGATCGTCGCGATGACCTTCTCGGGCTCCGTGGTGGCGAACACGAACTTCAGGTGCGCCGGCGGCTCCTCGACGAGCTTCAGCAGCGCGTTGAAGCCCTCGCGGGTCACCATGTGCGCCTCGTCGACGATATAGATCTTGAAGCGGCCCGAGACCGGCGCGTAGAAGGCGCGCTCGCGCAGATCCCTGGCATCGTCGACGCCGCCGTGCGAGGCCGCGTCGATCTCGATCACGTCGATGCTGCCGGGCCCGGACGGGGCCAGCGCGACGCAGGAGGCGCATTTCCCGCACGGGTCGGGGGTCGGCCCCTGCTCGCAGTTGAGCGAGCGCGCCAGGATCCGGGCGCTCGATGTCTTGCCGCACCCGCGCGGGCCGCTGAACAGGTAGGCGTGGTGCACTCGCCCGCTGCGCAGCGCCTGGCGCAGCGGCTCGGTGACGTGGTCCTGCCCCTTGAGCTCGGCGAAGGTGGCAGGGCGGTATCTCCGGTACAGCGCCGTGGGGGCAGCGCCGCTCGGGCCCGTTGCCGCCGCAGTCTCTGGGACGTCGCCTGCCATAGCCTCATCCTCACGAGGACTGGAAGGACCCCCCGCACACCCGTCAGAGCCCGCGTACCCTTGCTGCCTTCCAGCCCTGGGGGAGTTGGCGGGATAAACGCCGTGCGAGGGGTCTGCTGGCCAGTTTAGCCAGCCCGCCGACCAGAAGAGGCCGAGAACTCCCCCGCGAGGCCTCAGGGCCGCAGAGTCGGTAGGCTTGCCGACGGAGGATTCGCCTAGTGGCCTAGGGCGCACGCTTGGAAAGCGTGTTGGGGGCAACCCCTCAGGAGTTCGAATCTCCTATCCTCCGCCGCCCTGACGAGGCAAGACGCTGCCCCCGTGTCAGTTGAGTCGTCGGCTCGGCGCCCTGCCTAGTCTCATTTTTAGTCTCATTCGAGGCTCGGGTTCTGGCCGATTCTGGAGCGCTACTCTGAGCCGGTGGAGGATCCGTGGCGGCGGCAGCCTGACGCGCGTGCCGCCCGGGTGTTCTTCTTCACCGGCGTCAGCCCCCGGCGATGACCGGCCGACGGGGCGGGCTGCTGCGGCAGCGGAACTTCCGCCTGTTCTGGACCGGCGAAAGCATCAGCGAGGTCGGCAACTCCGTCACCATCGTCGTCATTCCGCTGGTGGCCATCGACACCCTGCACACCAGCACGTTCATCGTCACGCTGCTGACCGCGATGGTCTGGCTGCCCTGGGTCATCATCGGCATTCCCGCCGGAGCGTGGGTCGACCGGCTGCCACCCCGGCCCGTGATGCTGGCCTGTGATGCGATCTCGGTGACGGTGTACGCGAGCGTCCCTGTCGCCGCCTGGTGCGGGGTGCTGACCGTGGCGCAACTCATCGCGGTCACGCTGATCGCCGGCGCGACGGCAGTGTTCTTCAACAGCGCCTACCAGGTCTTGCTCCCAGGGGTGGTCGACGAGGCGGACCTTACCGAGGGGAACGCCAAGCTGCTGGGCAGCCGCGAGGTCGCGCAGATCGGCGGGCCAGGGCTCGGCGGGCTGCTTGCCCAGGCGGCCGGCCCCGTGACCGGGCTGCTGGCCGACGCGGTGAGCTTCGCCGTCTCGTTCTGCTGCCTGACCGCCATGCAGCCACCGCGGGATCGCCGGTCGGGTGGCCCCGCCGCCGGGGGCGTGCTCGACGGTCTTCGCTTCGCCTGGCGGGATCCCTACCTGCGCGCGATGACGGCGTTCTCGTCGTTCGGCAACCTGGCACTCACCGGTGTCGACGCTCTCCTCGTCGTCTTCCTGGTCCGTACCGTCGGGCTGTCCTCTGCAGCGGCCGGCCTCGTCATGGCCAGCCTCGGCGTTGGCGGCGTCCTCGGCGCACTTGTCGCCCGCCCACTGGGACGACGGTTCGGCACAGCGCGGGCCTTGATCTTCGCCGTCCCGGCCGGCGGGTGCTTCGCGCTGCTGCTCCCGCTCGCGGACAAGGGACCGCGGGTCGCGTTCGCCAGCGTAGCGATGATTTGCTCGGGTTCCGTCGTCGTCATCTCCAACGTGATCGTCGACAGTTTCGTGCAGGCCTACGTGTCGCCGGACATACTCGGCCGAGTCATCTCCGCGACCTGGACCGTCGGGTTCGCGATGATGCCCGTCGGCGCGCTGCTCGCCGGAGGCCTCGCCACCGCGCTGGGGGTCAGGGCTGCGCTATGGATACTCACCGCCCTGATCACCGCGTCCGGCCTCACGTTCCTGCTGACTCCCATGCGGCACCTCCGTGACCTGCCGCGGCGCCCGGCCGAAGATAGCGTCCCGGCTATGCAGCAGGGTTCTGGTTAGCGAGATGATCGCAGTGCTAGTGCGGTGCGAGACGGCGCCACCGGTGGCACGAGCACAGGAGGCCGAGAGGTGACAGTGACCCAGATAACCGGCGGGGCAGGCAGGCTGACGAGCCCGTTCGGATGGGAGCAGCACTGCTGCCTGCCAGTGCAAGCTGAGTGTGACATCACCCCGCTGCGCCGTTACCTCGACGCGGGCGTCAGTTACCTGTCGGTCAACGTCGGATTCGCGCCGCACGACATTGACGCCACCATGCGCGTCCTGGCCTCCTGGCGGCGGCAGGTCCTGCTCAGCAGCGAGCCGTTCACCTTGGTATCTACCGTCGACGACATGCTGGCAGCCCAGCAGCAAGGCCGGCTGGTCGTGGGCTTCGATCTGGAGGACACCAACCCGCTCGGCGGCGAGATCGCCATGATCGGGGCCTATTACGACCTTGGCGTACGGTCGATGCTGATGACCTACAACGGTCAGAACCTGGCCGGGTTCGGGTGCCACGCGCCCGAGGACACCGGGCTGACAAGCTTCGGGCGCGCCGTGGTCGAGGAGATGAACCGGGTCGGCATGATGGTCGACGTCTCCCATTGCGGCTACCGGACCTCAATGGACGCGCTGGAACGTACGGCCAGCCCGGCCATCTTCAGCCACTCGAACATGCGCTCGGTGTGGGACCACGAGCGCAACATCCGCGACGACCAGGCTCGTGCGTGCGCCGCCACCGGCGGTGTCATCGGGATCAACGGCGTCGGCATCTTCCTCGGCGACAACGACATCAGCGCGGCGGCCATGGCCCGGCACATCGACTACGCCGTGCAGCTTGTCGGCCCGCAGCACGTCGGTATCGGGACCGACTTCGTCTTCGACACCGATGACCTCAACCTCGAGCTGGAGAACTCGCAGATCTTCCCGGCCAGCTACCGCGGCAGGGAGGTGGACTTCTTCCCACCGGAGCAGCTCGCGCCGCTCGAAGCCGAGCTCGCCGGCCGCGGCTACCCAGCCGCCGATATCGCCGCGATCATGGGCGGCAATTTCCTGCGCGTCGCGCGCCAGGTATGGAACCCAGCTATCCCAGCCACGTCTTAGGCGGACAGGCGCGAATGCTTGTTCAAGCAAGTACTGTCCTTGCGTGGCCAAGGTTGACCCGCTGAACGCGACCGAAGAGGCCTTCTGGCGCGCGCTCATGCGCGTCGTGCTGTCCCTGCCCCGCCGTCTCGACAGTGACCTGGCAAGAAGCGTGGGGATCACGGCGAACGAGTACACAACGCTGATGTGCCTGTCCGAGGCTCCCGGACACGAGCTGCGGATGGCCGACCTTGCCAACGCTGCCGCGCTGTCGGCCAGCCGCATGACTCGTTTGGTCGATGACCTCCAGGTCCGCGGCCTGGTGACCAAGCGGGCGAGCGCACAGGACGGCCGGGGCAACGTCGCCACGCTCACCCAGGCCGGGCTCGAGAAGCTCAAGCAGGCTTGGCCCGCCCACCTGGCGAGCGTCAGGGGCAGGGTGTTCGACCACGTCGACTCCGGCACCGTCGCGAGCGCGGCACAGGCCCTGACCGAGATCGCGGCCCAGCTCGACGCCGGGCGCTAAAACCTCACAGCGTCGCTTCTGCCCGGCCTCCTGAGTGAAAGAATTTGCTTGCCAAAGCAATTAAATGCGCGGTAGCGTCGGAATTTGGCGTCGGCCGCGCGCACCAACCCGGGCGCGCCGAAAGCCAGGAAGCAGAGATGACGATGTCGAGGGACCTGGGCGAGCACACCGGCCAGGTGGGCGTGGCCGAGGCGGAGAAACCCGCCCCGGCGGCCCGCGGAGGGCAGTGAGGTGTCGGGCCGGCTGCTGGGAAAGGTCTGCGTCGTCACCGGCACGGGCGGGGGTATGGGACGCGCGACGGCCCTGACCTTCGCCCGGGAGGGTGCGTCCGTCGTCGGCTGCGACGTGGCCGTCGAGCCCGCGGAAACGACCGTCAAGATGGTTCACGCCGCTGGCGGCAAGATGGTGTCGCTGCAGCCGTGCCTTCTGGACGACCCCGCCGAGTGCGCGCGGCTGGTCGAGCTGGCCATCAGCCAGTACGGCCGGATCGACGTCCTGTTCAATCTCGCCGGGAAATCCCACTTCGCCTGGCTCGAGAACGTCACCGACGAGGAGTGGGAAGCCGCGCGCCGGGACGAGGTCGACCTGGTGTTCTACCTCACCCGTGCGGCGTGGCCACACCTGAAGGCCAGCCGCGGCGTGGTCGTGAACATGGCCTCGCTGAACGGACAGCTCAGCTTCAAGATCCTCCCCTCGCTGTCTCACACCACGAACAAGGCGGCGATCATCGGGATGACCCGCCAGCTCGCCCTCGAAGGAAGCGAGCACGGGATCCGCGTCAACTCGATCTCGCCGGGCCTGATCGAGAGCAACGCCACCAGGGGTGAGCTGCAGGACGAGGAGTGGGCCCGCAAGATGGTCGGCCGGACGCTGCTGGGCCGGTTCGGCCAGCCGGAGGACGTGGCGAACGTCGCGTTGTTCCTCGCGTCCGACGAAAGCGCCTATGTGACCGGGATCGACATCGTCGTCGATGGCGGCATGAAGGTCTGGTGACTTCGGCTGTGGCCGGCGCAGAAGGAGGTCCCATGCCTGACGTTGACACCCGCTCAGTGGACGCGGCTCGCCGAAGCGCGCTCGGCTCCGGCTTCTGGGCCGTGGCGTTCGCCTTTCTGGTGGTCATGGCGTTCGCCACGCTGCCGAGCCCGCTCTACGGCCTTTACCGTGCGCGAGATCACCTCTCGGCGTTCGTGATCACCCTGGTCTACGCGATCTTCGCGGCCGGCACGATCATCACGCTGCTGGGAGAGCGCTTCATCGTCGCGCGGGTCGGGCGCCGCGGCGCGATGCTCGGTGGCGTGGGGACGATGATGGTGTCAGCGGCGCTGCTCGCAGCGTGGAAGGACCTGCCCGGACTGCTGATCGGGCGCCTGCTCACCGGGGTGGCAATCGGGCTGGCCGCGGGCGTCGCGATCCCTTACCTCATCGAGTTGCGCGCTCGCGCGGATCCGAACGCGTCCGTGGCCTTCGCCAGGAACATCGGCGTCGCGGTGAACGTGGGCGCACTCGGAATCGGCCCATTGGTGGCCGGCATCCTCGTCCAGTGGGCGTGGGGGCCGCTGACGCTGTCCTACCTCCTCTTCGTCGCGCTCGGGGCGGTCGCGCTGATCGGCGTGGCGACGGCACCCGAGACGGCCGCGCCGGCTCCGCGGGCAGCGGCGGATGGCCGGCCGGCCCGCCCGCGGCGCAAGGTCCGGCTTCCGGTTCCGGCAGGAGCCGCGACCATCGCGGCCTTCTCCGCGACGGGCCTGTTCGCCGGGCTGTCCGGGCTCTTCCTGGCCACCACGCTGCACGATCCCTCACACGCGCTGAACGGCGCGACGCTGTTCGTGGTGTTTTCGGCGGGAGTGGTGGCCCAGCTGGCAACGAACCGGGTGCACGCATCGCGCGTGCTCGCGCTCGGCATGACCTCCATGGTCGTAGGTCTGGTACTGCTCGTCGTCGCCGTCCGCCTTTCGGCACCAAGCCTCGCGCTGTTCCTGATCGGCGGCGCGCTGATCGGCGCTGGTGCGGGTGCGGTCTACAAGGGCACGACCGGGATCGTGCTCGAAGCAACGGAGCCCGAAAACCGTGTCGCGATGACGTCGGACCTGGTCATAGCGGTCTTCGTAGGGCTCTCGGTACCCGTGATCGGAGCCGGGGTAGCGCTGAACGAAGGCGCGAGCGCGCCCGACACGGTGCTCGTCTTCGCGATCCTCGTCGCGCTGGGCGTTCTGCTGTCGGGCTGGCTGCTGCTGGGACGCGCTCAGCGCCCGTCGTAGGCAAGCTCGCCGCCTACCACGGTGGCGGTGGGCGCGAGATCGAGCAGCCGCTCGGCTCCGCAGGTGAACGGGTCCTCGGGGTAGGCGACCAGATCGGCGGGCGAGCCGGGCACGAGGGGCGCAGGCTGGCCAAGGAACTCGGCACCCGCCACGGTGTAGAGGCCGAGCGCTTCCGCCCTCGTGATCGCGTGCTCGGGCCCGAGCGGGCCAACCGGCGTGTCGCGGGTGGTCATGCCGTGGACGGCAGCCAGCGGGTCGAGCGGGCCGATCGGATGGTCGGTTCCGGCGCTGATCCAGGCTCCAGCGTCCACGAGCTCGCGCCAGGGGAACAGTGCTGCCGAGCGGTCCGCGCCCCACGCGCCGACGAACGCCGGGCCGAGCCCCGCGAGCAGGGCCTGCTGGACGGTGATGTGCACGCCTTGTTCCACAGCATCGGTGATGCGTCCCGTGATGAGCCCGCCGTGCTCGATCACCAGCATCCCGGCGGGGACCGTACCGGCCTGCTCGCGTGCGTCGCGGATGGCGTCCAGGAGCACCGAGACCGCGCGGTCGCCCATCGCGTGGGTGCCAACCGGCCAGCCCCGCCGGGCGCAGGCCGCCAGCGCACTGGCGAGGTCGGCGCGGTCCCACATCAGCTCGCCGTGGTAGCCGGCCCGGTCCGCGTAGGGCTGCTCCAGGGCCGCCGCCTCCACGCCGCCGTCGAGGACGAACTTCAGTCCCCACAGGCGCAGCCGCGCATCCCCGGCGCCCGGCCTGATGCCCTGGTCTTCCAGCGCGTCGAGGTAGGCATCTACCGATCCGGCGGCCTCGATGGCCGCGGGCGTCGAAAAGATCATGGCGTGGCTGCGGACGGACAGCTGCCCTGCGGCCTGGGCACGCAGGTAGGTGCGCCATTCCTGAGGTCCGACCGCTGGATCGCGGACTGTGCCGAGACCGTGCGCCGCGTACCGCGCAGACGCCTGGGCCAGGCCAGCGGCGAGGGCGTCCTCCGGGAGGGGCGGCAGCACCCGGCGGGCGTGTTCGAGCGCCGCATCCTGCAGCCACCCGGACGGATTGCCCGCCGCGTCGCGGGCGATGAAGCCGCCCGGCATGTCCGGGGTGTCGGGACCGATACCGGCCGCGCTCAGCCCGGCGGAGTTGAGCACCGCGTTGTGCCCGCCGCGCAGCAGCATCACCGGGTGATCGGTGGTGGCCTGGTCAAGCTCGACCGACGTGGGCAGCCGGCGCTCGGCCAGCTGGAGTTCATGCCAGTCGGCGGCGGTGATGATCCACTGGCCGGGCGCTGTGCTCGCGGCCCGCTCCCTCACCAGCGCGACAATCTGGCCGACATCGCTGGCCCCGGAGACCGGGACCCCGAGGATGTTGCGGGCCGCCAGCATCAGGTGGTTGTGCGTGTCGACGAACGCCGGCAGCACGACCAGCCCGGCGCCGTCGAGCATGACGGTTTCCGGCCCGTTCCAGGTTTGCAGCAGGTCTCGCTCTTCGCCGGGGCCGGCGGCGGCCGCGATCTTGCCGTTGCGAATCGCCAGCGTGGTCACCGGGCCCGCCGCGGGGTGCATGGTCCGCACCCGTGCCGCTCGCACCAGCAGGTCGGCCGCTGGCGTGGCGTTCATGAGGCACTCCCTTCGCCAAACCATCACCGGACCTGCACCGGCCGAGCCTATCCCGGCCGGCATCGGGCGCATCGTGACAGATGTCATCCCAGGCTCATGACATCCGGCGGTCGCGTTCAGGCCCCCAAGGCGGCAGATTGGTAACAGGCAGACGGACCGCCCGACTGTGCAACTGCCTGGCGCCACCACGGCGGGCAGGAGAACGGCAGGTAGTGATGAACGCGGTGCAGGACAGGTACCGGCCCCCGCAGATCAGGGCGTCAGATGCCGACCGCGACGCGGTCGTGGCGGCGCTGAGCGAGCATTTCCAGGCGGGCCGGCTCACGACAGAGGAACTCGAAGAGCGGACCGGGCGGGCCCTGGCGGCCCGCACTCTCGGCCAGCTCGACGAGCTGACGGCCGATCTTCCTGCTCCGCGGCCTGCCGCGCCGCCCGTCCCGGTCACACCGCGGCGGCCCGGATACCTGGTGCTGATGCCGATCGTCGTCCCGGTCGCCGCGCTCGCGATCCTCGCCGTGGTGCTCGGCACCAGCACGGGCATTCACGCGTGGGGATTCTGGTGGCTCGTTCCCGTCTCGCTGCTGATCGCCCGGCGGCTGGCTTGGCGGCATGACATTCGGCGCGACTTCAGGAACGACTTCAGGCAGCATTAACCACTAGAGCGCTCATCTCGCTCATGATGGTGCATAAGCACCGGCCAGCGAGGGAGCGTGTCCATGAACCGGGTGGTCACCGGCTTTGACGAGAACGGTAACCCGGTGGTCATCCGGCAGGGCGAGCCGCCGGTCGTCATCCACGCCGGGAGGTACACCACGACCGAGCTGTGGGTGTCGGAACGCGGCCCGATCGTGGCGGCTGGCATCGACGCCTCGGCGCGCGAGTGGGCGCTCGAGCCGCCAACGGGCGGCGCCTGCTTCCGTGTCGTCGAAATCGCGCCCGGTCCCGGCGACGGCGGGCCTGGCGTCCAGCACGCGGAATTCCAGGGCGCCCACGCCACGGACACGCTCGACTACGTCACCATCCTGAGCGGCGAGGTGACACTCGTCGTGGGCGGTACCGAGGTCACCCTCGGCCCAGGAGACTCCGTCGTTCAGCAGCCCGGCGTGCCGCACGACTGGCAGAACCGCTCGTCTGAGCCGGCCGTCATGGTCGGTGTCCTGCTCAGCGCCGGATAGCCGGGTGAGCGACGGCCCGCGGCTGGACTGGGGTCTGCTGACCTCATTCGACCCGGACGGTGCCGCGCGCGTTCCGCCGGATCTCGCCCGGATGTGGCAGCTCGCCGGGGAGTCGCTGAACCTGGTGGCGCGCCCGATCGAGCGATTCGAGCTCGCAGGCACGCTCAACGGCCATCCCGGCCACGTGCGTTCCGACCGGGCAAAGCAGAACTTCCCGGCCATCTTCGCCGCCGCTGTCGCCGGTTACCAAGCCCGGGAGCCGCTGCGCGGCTACAGCCGGGCCACCGCCGGTTCGGCCCTGCTGTCCTGGGCCGGGGTCTACCGGCCGACCGGAAACCCGATCGACGAATGGTTCTTCGTGCCGCTGCTGCAGGCGGTGGACCTGGTGGCGTGGTCCCTTCCCCGGGGCGAGCAAGCGGCCCTGCGCGACTGGGCGCGGGCGTTCGTGACCGCGGGCGACCGCTTCTACGACCGCAAGGCCGCGGGCAATTCCGCGCGGGCCAACAACTGGATGGCGCGCCGGCTGCTGATCCGCGCCGTGGCCGCCGCGGTGGCCGGGGATGCCGAGGGCCGCGCCGAAATGCCGGGCATGCTGCGCGACTTCGCTGCGCGCAACTTCATCGCCTCGCCGTCCGGGCAGCGCGACGGCCGGACCTTCGACTTCCTGCAGCGCGACGCCTTGCACTACCACGTCGCCGCCGTGCAGCCCCTTGTGGAGGTGGCGCTGTACGCGCCCGACCTGGCCGACCGGACCACCCGCGCGGCGGTCCTGTCCGGGCTCGAGTTCCTCAGGCCGTTCTTCCTCGGGCACGCCGAGCACATTGAGTTCGCCCGGACCTCGGTCGCGTTCGACCGGGAGCGACGTGACGACGGGAACCCCGCGTTCCGCAACGCCCCGTGGCAGCCCGCCGGGGCCCGCGTGCTGCTACGGCTGGCCAGGGCGGCATTCCCGCAGGTCCGCGCCTGGACCGAGGACATCGTCGACCCGGCTTACGACCCCCGCACCAAGCTGCTGGCGGCGGTCTACGGCGAGCCGCAGCGTCGCAGCGGCTGGCCGTAGACCGGACCAGTCAGGGAATCATCGGTGAGACGTTGTAGCGCTGGTGCAGCAGCCCGAACTCCTGCATCAGGTCGGCGACCCGCTGGATCAGCACCCCGTCGGTGTCCAGCGGGAACTGCGGGGAGGCCATGATCGCCGCCGCCGTGGCCGACACGCCCGAGTACTGCACCATCGCCTTCTCGACCGCGCCGGGATTTGTGTCGGCGATCCGCTGAGCTTCATCGAGCGCCTTGCGGAAGGCCGCCGCGGTCTTCGGGTACTTCTGCAGCCACGACTTGGTGACCACGTACCCGCTGATCGGGAGCGACGTCACGGCGCCCTGGTCGAGGTCGGTGAGCGGCTGGGCACCGATGGTGTCTTCCGCGTTGGTCGCGAACGGCTGGGGCATGAACGCCGCGGCCACCTTGTGCTCCTTGAGCGCCTGGGCCATGTCCGGGAACTGGATCGTCGTGAATTTCACCTGGCCCGGGGACATCATGTTGGCCTCGAGCGTCGCGCTGACCAGCAGCTGGCCGATGCCGTTGAGCGCGTTGAGCGCGATCGTCTTGCCCCGCAGGTCGTTCACGGTCCGGACCGACGAGCCTGCCGGGATCATCAGCTGCTGAACCTGCGGCTCCATGATCGATCCCGCGGCCAGTATCTCGAAGTGTGCGTGCTGCTTGACGTTGGCCAGCATGTAGGAGACGTAGTTCCCGCTGGTGATGGCGTACTTTCCCTGCAGCTGCTGGTCGATGACGTTTTCACTGCTGATGGCCGGTTCGATCGTCACGTGGATGCCCTGGGCGGCGAGCAGGCCGTCTTGCACCGCGATGTAGAGGCCCGCCGAGTCGGCAGCCGGGACGGCGGCGATCGTCAGATGGTGCAGCTCGACATCGGACGAGGACGACTGGGCGCCTCGCGCACTCGAGCAGGCCGTGGCAAGGGCGGCTATTACCGCCAATGCTGTGGCAATACCCCAAAAACGGCGTTTCATGATATATTCTCCCCACGGCGTGGTCTAAGGTTCGAACAGCCGTCGTCGCCCACCATGCCATGACCCGGCCGGCCGGGGTGCGGAATCACCCAACTTGCGGTGACCTGACCAGCGCAGATGTCTAGACAAATGCGCTTCTGATCCAACCACGGGCGCGCAAATCGCCCACCGCCAGCCAGACGGCCGCCCGCCCCGGCCGGCGGACGCAATCCCCTGCCGGCGCAGGGATTCTGTCCGGCGGGACCGCGGTGGCTCATCTAAAATCGGCAGGTGTGATCTTCAAGCAGGTAGGTGAGGGACGGCCCTACCCCGATCACGCACGGAGCTCCCGTGAATGGGCCGAGATACCGCCGCGCCCCGTTCGCCTTGACCAGCTCATCACCACGAAGAACGTGCTCGACTTGCACACCGTCCTGTCCAAGGACTCCACGTTCTACGGCGACCTGTTCCCGCACGTGATCCGCTGGAAGGGTGAGCTCTACCTCGAGGACGGCCTGCACCGGGCGCTGCGGGCCGCCCTGCACCAGCGGACCGTGCTGCACGTCCGCGTTCTGGAACTGGACTGACACCAGCCGGCGCTAAACCCTTGTGCGACTAGCCCTTGGCCCTTCCGCGACTAGCCCTTGCGCGACTAGCCCTTGCGCGAGGCCGTGGAGACCGCGGTCTTCTTCCGCTTGGTGTGCTTGGTCGCCGCCCGGTGAGCCTGCTGGGCTTTCTGGGCCTGCCGTTGCTGCAGGGCCGTTTCGTTGTGGGCCAGCTGCGGCGTCATCCACTCCAGCAGCGACGGCATCAGCGACCGCCAGGTGAACATGCTGTGCCCGCCGCCCGGTACCACCCTGAGAGTCACACCGGGCTGGCGGGTCTGCAGCAGCTGCTCGAAGATCTGGGCATTACGCATGTCCTGTTTATCGCCGCTGCCGACGCCGAGCCAGAACAGCGGGATCCTGGTGCCGGGCGGCAGCGACAAGATCAGGTCGTCCGGCGTGTTCTCGCGCTTCAGCTTGGCGCTGCCGCCAAACGGGTTCACCATCCTGGGCGGGTTCGTCAGCTGGTTGGCCGACGGCACGAAGTACCCGCTGAGCACCCCGGAGAAGCCGAAGTTGTTGCCGTACTTCAGGCCGAGGTTCGCGGCACAGAAACCGCCCTCGGAGTAGCCGGCGATTCCCCATGCGGCCCCCGGCGGCATCACCCGCAGCTTCTGGGAGATGTACGCGGGAAGATCCTGGGCGAGGTAGGTCGCGTCCTGGGGGCCATGGAACTGGTTGAGGCACTGCAGCGAGATCCCCCGGCCGCCGTTCGCGTCCGGCATGACGAGAACGGCCGGCTTCACCTGACCGTTGCCGATGAGCTCCTGCATCATCGCGGTGACCCCGACGACAGTGATCCAGTCCTGCGGGGTGCCGGGGAAGCCGTGCAGCAGCTCGATCGCGGGGAACCGGTAGTTGCGGTAGGACGCCTGGAAATACTGCGGCGGCAGGTATACGTAGACGTTGCGCGTGATGTGGCTGAGCTTGCCGGTCACCTTCAGGTGCGCCGTGTAGCCGAACTGCGCCGCCACCGCCTGGTCGATGGAGCTGCCGAGGAACGAGCTGAACTTCACCCCGGAACCGGTGTCGGTCGTCGGCAGCTCGGCGGCCTGGTTGCCCCCGCCGCTGAAGTCCGCGATCGCCGAATTCCAGTTCTGGTAGTAGTCGTAGTACTTGTTAACCGCCGCAACGCCAAACGCCATTGCGGGAATGAACGCCAGGCAGGCGGCGAGAATGCGGAAAACCAGCTGCTTCGCGACGGCCATCCACCACATCAGGCCACCGAACACCACCATGAGCAGCAGAAAGAACGCTGTGCTTTGCGGTTCCAATGCACACTCCGGAAGCCGGGCTCGATCCCCTCTTCTGATAGTCGCGCCACGCACCGCACGGGTGCGCCCCGATCCCAGTCCGGCGCGTCGCGGTGGAGGCGGGATTTGAACCCGCAGAAGGGTTGCCCCTTCACACGCTTTCGAGGACTTCTGAGCGTCATCCACCCTCGGTCGCGAGTGTACCTGGCCGAGGCGAGACGCCGGTCCGCGTTCGCGGGTGAACGGCTCCGGACGGGGGTGAATGAGACCCAAACTTTGCCAAGAAGCCGGACGCGGGACCTGGCGCGGTGGCCGCCTGCCAATTGGCGACCGGACGCGAGACTGGACGCGCGGTCCGCAGCCGTGGGTGAGACGTGAGTCCTCAGCCGTAGCGCCGCAGCTCGTGGAAGAAGCCGTCAATGACGCGCAGTTCGCCGGAACGGGCAAGCTCGTCGTAGACGTGCTTGCCGACCGCAAGGTCGAGCACCCCCAGGCCGAACGGCGAGAACACCACCGGCCGGCCTGTCGGCACCGTTACCCGCCCGGCCATCACGTCGTCCAGCGTGCCGTCCAGGAAGTCCCGGCTGTCTGTGAGCTGCTCGGCCAGGTGCGGGGAGGTGTCCGCCTTCAGGCAGTGATCGATGTCGTCGACGAAGTTGGCCGAAGCGAGCAGGATCTCCGGCGCGAGGTCGCGCAGGCACCCGCGTCAGCCCAGTCCAAGAGCGGTGGAGGTGGGATTTGAACCCACGGAAGGCTTGCACCTTCACACGCTTTCGAGGCGTGCGCCCTCGGCCACTAGGCGACTCCACCGCCGACGAGCCTACCCGACGTGGGCGATCGGCCGCCGCTCAGAGCAGATCAGTCCGAGATCTGCCGCAGGGCCGCTCGGCCTCCTACCGGCGCCGCGCGAAGAACTCACGCAGCAGCGCCGCGCACTCGTCCTCGAGCACGCCGCCGACCACCTCGACGCGGTGCGGGAGCCTGCGGTCGCGCAGCACATCCCACAGCGAACCTGCGGCGCCCGCCCTGGGATCGGCGGCGCCGTAGACCAGCCGGTCCAGACGCGCTGCGGTCGTGGCACCCGCGCACATCGTGCACGGTTCCAGCGTGACGACCAGCGTGCACCCGTCCAGCCGCCAGTTCCCGCGCGCGGCCGCTGCCTGCCGGATGGCCACGATCTCTGCGTGTGCCGTGGGGTCGCTGTCGGCCTCCTGGCGGTTGCGACCAGCCCCCGCCACCGCCCCGGCTGCGTCCAAGACGACGGCGCCGACCGGGACCTCGGTGTCGTCCCCGGCGGGAAGGCCTGCGGCCTGATCGAGGGCCAGGCGCATGGCCGGCTCGAACTGCGAAAGGTAGCCGGTGGTCACGGGCCGAGCACGCCGTCGAGGGCGCGCTTCAGTGCCGTCTCGAACCCCAGCCTCCGGGCGATGCTCTCGAGCGCCTCGTCGGGGAAGATGTCCAGGTCGCCGGACAGGGCGCCGAGGTCCATCTCGTCGATGCCGAGGTCGGCGAAGATGGACAGATCCCCGGCCGGGAGCACCTGGTCGAGATCCTCGTCCTCATCGGGGACCGGGATGTCCAGGTAGTCGAGGACCTGGCGGGCCAGGGGCCAGTCGACCGAGGCGGTGAGATCGGAAAGGAACACCGAGACCTGGCTGCCCACGACGCGGAGCGCGACGAAGAAGTCGTCGCCAACGGCGGCCAAGCCAATCGTGGCGCCAATACTCGGCTGCTGCCGAAGGGCATGAATGAGGTCTGCCAGGTTCTCCGTCAATGCCGTAGGCAGGAGCTCCGCCTCCCAGGCGTCATCCTCCCTGTAAACGACGAGGGAGAAGTCGGCACTGCTTACATCGGTCATCGTCACCCCAACGGCGCGTCTTCCAGGAGGGAATGGTGTCAGATTCCGGCAGGCCACGCTGGTTGATCGCTAGCTCGCGATGCCTGGCTGTGATCTGCCATGACCCGTGGTGACAGGCGGACGCCGCGCCAGTACTGATCGTAGCCAAGCGGGGCCGACCGAGGCGGACTGGCACGGAGACGGGCAGCCTGGTTGATCTGCCGGTGATCGGCGTGGGACGGAGCGTTGGCGCAGCTGATCCACTAGGGTTAGAGCCCTGGATAGTCATCATTGGTAGGTAGATTGCCCTGGGCTATGCTGGGGAATAAGGGCGGCAAGGGCTACCACGTGTCGCTTGCATTGAGAGGCGCTGGGAGGTGATCGGATGTTGGGAAAGATCATCAGGTGGGCGATCGTGCTCTTCATCGTTTTCTATGTCGCCACCCAGCCGGCCGGAGCAGCAGGTATCGTCCACCATGCTTATAACGGCCTGCACGATGCTGCCAGTTCGATGGCTACATTCGTGAACTCACTCTGAGCCGATGAGGGCGACCAGTCGCGCGGCGGGCGGGCCGGCCGCGGTCAGCAAGTACCTCCTACCCAACGAGCAGCAGGTCATACACACGCGTCGGCATCCGGCCATCTTGATCGGCCCGAGCCTCCTGACGCTGGTCGGCCTGCTGGTGGCGGCCCTGCTCAGCGCCACCGTGCTGCGCGGGTACGGGGCACTGATCACCGTCATCTGGGTCGCCTGGCTGGTGCTGTTCGGGTGGATGATCTGGAACGTCGTCAACTGGGCCGTTGACTACTTCGTGGTTACGTCGCACCGGATCTTGCTGACCTCTGGCGTGTTCACCCGGAAGGTCGCAATGATGCCGCTGACCAAGGTCACCGACATGAGCTTCCAGCGCACGTTTTCCGGCCGCATGCTCGGCTATGGCGAGTTCATCGTCGAATCCGCCGGCCGGGACCAGGCGCTGCGAACAATTGACCATATTCCCTATCCGGAGCAGCTTTACCTAGAGGTATGTGGGATGCTCTTCGGGGCCGAAGACGAGGCAACCAGCTCCGGTTCGGACTCGAGCGACGATTAAGTCCCACCTTCCCCCAGCTGTCCCTTCCCCGGGGTTCCTGCGGCCGGACGATCTCCTGCGACACGCCCGGCTGCAGGAGCCTGCCCGGATCCC
>Ga0209275_10000094_pt1 | contig 26968 bp, 23 predicted proteins | sample HubBroMetageREF2_FD_188344 | JGI IMG/M metagenome (GOLD analysis project Ga0209275, IMG submission 188344) | Reference soil microbial communities from the Hubbard Brook experimental Forest, New Hampshire, USA - Hubbard Brook CCASE Soil... | ecosystem: Environmental > Terrestrial > Soil >... | reverse complement strand
GCCGGGCGCTTCCTTCGCGGACTTCCGTCGATTGCTCGAGAAATGTTCCAAGTACGAAGCCATCATGGTTGTCGGCCATAATCCGAACCTGAGCGAATTTCTAGGACGCAGCATTAGTGAAACCGGATGCGAAGCCGGGACGGAGTTGAAAAAGGGTGCCGTGGCCAAAGTGGAAATGGGCCGCAACTCGGCGCTCCTGCATTGGTGCCTTACGCCAAAAGTGCTGCGTGCGCTCTATTCCGCTGCGGCTGAGAGTTCGCGTCCGAAGACCTCACGAAAATAGCTTTGTTCCTTTTCCACTGCCCACAGTTCCAGGTCAACACTGCTTCTTTGCTTGGTAACTAACGTCAGCTTCACTTCGCCTTCGTGCAGGCGAATGCGTGCCGTGCGGATCGCGGCAGTACGACTAAGGTTCAGCGCCCGCGCCAACCGAAGCAGGAGCGAAGCTTTGAGGACGCACTCCTGGTCCGCCGTAGGGAGCGCCTTGATTGGAGCATCCCCAGGCGCGGGTCGCGATTTCCCCAAGTAACGCGCAATGGCCGCGATAATCCGCCTCTGCTCAGGCGTGTAACCCAGAATCTCTGAGTTGGAAATGATGTAGTAGGCATGTCGATGCCTGCCGTTGCGGTTTACGTAATCACCTACTTCGTAAAGCATGGCAGCCGCGGAAAGCCACTCCTCATATTCTGCCGGCAAACCGTGCACAGATTTCAGCGCGGCAAACAACTGCATGGCGGAGGCGCGCACGTGCAGGGCGTGGGCCATATCTACTCGATAGTGCGAGACCGCGGCGCGGATCGAATCCCAGCGTTCAGATTCGATCTGCTTTCCGGATCGCGTTGTGCGGTCGTATTCGGCCGCCATTTGAGCCAGTAACCCATCGCGCAGTCCCAACGGCGAATAGCGGAATCCCGCAAGCTGACAACGATCCAGGAGTCCAAGGTACACAGCCGCTCCAGGCACAATAATCTCGGCGCGTCGCGGACCGACGCCAGAGAGAGTCTTTCGTTCTTCGAGCGGCAGTCGCGCCAGCAGCTTTGCAACGCGTCGCATTTGTGTTTTGGATACCGTGGCCGCGCGTGACCCTTTCGTCTTATAAAGTCCGTGGCAGATCGCAGCCAGCGATTCCGCAGTTCCAGATGTCGCAATCACCACCTTAGGACGGGCTCGCTTGATGCGATCGGCGGTGCGCTCGATCTCGCGCGATATGAATCCGCGCAACTGACGCATCTCGGATTTGCGCGGTGGATCATGACGCAGAAACTCGTTGGTCAAACGAACCGCGCCAAGCGGCAGGCTAACAGTGTTTCGAATGTGGCCTTCGCTGGAAATAGTTAACTCGCAACTTCCGCCGCCCAGGTCCGCCATCAGCACGGGGGAAGAACTCACGCGTAGGGTGGAAACCAGACCCAAATGAATGAGGCGGGCCTCTTCCAATCCTGAAATGATTTCGACGTCCCAACCGGTGGTCGACCGCACCCATTCGAGAAACGCTCTGGCATTGCGCGCGTCGCGTAATGCGCTGGTGGCAACAACGCGCACGGAGTCCGCACCCGCATTCTGGACCGCGCGATGGAACCGGCGCAGCACTTTCACGGTGGTGGCGATTGCCTCAGGAGACAGAAAACTGCTCCGGAATACCGACTCGCCTAAGCGCGTGACTTCCCGATCCTCAAGAATGTTGCTGAGGCGATGTTTGGTGAGGCGGGCAATCTTCAGGCGGACGGAGTTTGATCCGATATCAACGGCAGCAAGGGTCGGCATGGCGGAAGGGCAACAGTGTACCGTCGAAGAGGGATGTGCGTGGAGAAAATATCGTGGCCAGCCAGTCAACTCGACGGTCCTGCTATCGAGTCGTCTTAAATGGATTGAATATGCGCACGCCAAGAGACGCGAAATCCCGCTCATTCCGCGTTGCCACGGCGAGTTCATGAATTCGTGCGGTTGCGCCGATCATCACATCTTCGAGCAAATCATCTGGTTTTCCGTGCATCAGGCGGGCCCATTCGCGGAAACACGGCGCGTCCATTGGCAACACTTGATAGGAGTCTTCTAGTCGGTCAATCCACGATTGGATCTGCGCTGCTTTTTGCGGGTCTTGACGACGAGTCTGCTCTACCCCCGCCTGTAGTTCACCGATGGTTACCACCGACAGGTAGATCTGACTCTCTTGTAGCTCCGAAAGCCAGCCCACCACGGCGCCGTGAGGCTTCGGTTTCCGAAGTTCGGAAACCACGTTGGTGTCGAGCAAATAACGGTTCACCGGAATTTAATGGTTGGCCGCCGGCGAGACCTGCGTCGCTCAGGAATCAGGTTCTCAAAACGCGGGCCCGGACCGATCAGCAGTTCTTTGAGGCTGGGACGCGCCGAGTCTCGCAAGCGGCGCCACTCCTGGATCGGAACCAGAACCGCTGTCTCAATACCGCGGCGGGTCACGACCTGAGGGCCATTCTTGATTGTGGCATCCAGAAATTCGCTGAAACGAGCCTTCGCATCCTGCACTTGCCAAGCCACCAGCTGCCTCCAAAATCTCATTATATAACTAGTCATATGACTAGTCAATAACTGCAAAACCGCGGCCACTTTAAGCATCTGAAGAATATGGTGGCTAAACTCAGGCAACCGCGGTATTTGTTTCGGCAGACTCTGCGGAAGGTTTGCGACTTGGGACTGCCGCGACGCGAACCAGTTCAGATTTCTTGCTGGACAGTGCCGCCCGGGTTTCAGCGACGGCGTCTACACTTTGGCGAAACTTAGCCTGCGCCACATTTCGCAGCATGGCGACTAGTGCGGAGTCTCGGACGCTGCCGAAGAGAGCTTCTGCCTTTTGCGTTAGTTTCAGCCAGTCATGCCAGTCGCCGATGACATCCTGCATGCGCTTGAGTTGCTCGACGATCCGTTTTGCCTCCGCATCATGGTCAGCCAGCTCCGCGATGTATCGAGCGCGCTTCCCGACGATCCGGTATTGGTGAAGCGTTTTTTCCGTAAGCGTGACATGCTCTCGACCAAGCTTCGAAAGTTTGCCTAGCGTTAGCGCCAATGGTTCCGTACCCTTCGGGATACCAATCTCGCTGACAGCGCGCTGCAGTCGCTTCCGTACCTCGTCTGCAGTCTTCCGATTGAATGCCTTCTCGAGCTTCTGTTCGTGTTTTGTCCGCTCTTCCACTAGAGCGCTAACAAACTCAGATTTGTGTCCGTTGCCTTCGGGAGTCTTCAAGCTTCGCAACGAAGCGATTTCCACATCCAAGTCCCGCACTCGCCCCGCTTTCTTCCGCAGCCGCGACAATAGCGTGAGCAACTTCTTGTCGTTGCGGCTGAGCTTCGGGGCTACCTCGCTGAGGAGAGCCTCTACGCGCCGACTGTTGGTGCGAAACTTGTGTATGCTTTCTGGCACCGGATTCTTTGTAAGCTTGGTCAGTTCGCGAGCCAAACTCCGAAAAACTTGCCGGCTGCGTTTTAGGTCAATGGGCATATCCAGCTCTAAGATATCGAGACAACGAAAAGTACAAGGGAATCCGACAAAATGCAATCGAAGAACTTCGAGGGATTCGTCCCTCTCTAGCCGCAATTCAGTGAAGCTCGCGGCCCCATCAACAAAGGCTATTTTAACACTCCTGTAACACGATTCTGCTAGCCTGCCTTAGATGGCCAACCGTGCTCTAGGAGCGCCACGTTTGACAGGACCGCAACCCATTGCAAAACCAGAGGTTGCAGCGAGTTCTGGCGAGCGGCCCAGGCCTCTCCTCAAGGCCGGAAACAGCCAGGTCGCCGACAGTATTTTTCACTTCGCAATGTTGACCTGTGGGCTGTGCGTACTCGCCTTGGTCGCAGTGATTCTTTACGAACTCCTTAAAGGGTCGAGACTATCGTGGCACGCCTTCGGCTTAAAGTTCTTTTTCCAGAGTGAATGGGATCCGGTAAACGAGCAGTTCGGCGCGTTACCGTTTGTGTATGGCACACTAGTGTCCTCGTTCCTGGCGCTTCTTATCGCTGTGCCTCTCGCGGTTGGTGTGGCCGTGTTCATTACTGAAATGTGCCCGCGCTGGCTTAAGGGACCACTGGCCTTTACTACCGAGCTTCTGGCGGCGATTCCCAGCGTCATCTACGGACTGTGGGCAATTTTCGTATTGGTGCCACTGCTGCGCCAATATGGAGAGCCATTCTGCGCGCGGTATTTCGGTTGGACAGAGTTGTTCGAAGGGCCGCCGTACGGTATCGGCATGCTTGCGGCCGGAATTATTTTGGCCATCATGGTCGTGCCAATTATTTCTTCGATCACGCGCGAAGTAATGACGGCGGTCCCCCAACAGCAGCGGGAAGCGGTTCTGGCTCTGGGAGCAACGCGCTGGGAAATGATTCGAACGGGCGTTCTGCGAAATGCGCGGGCCGGGATTCTAGGCGGCGTGATCCTTGGTCTGGGCCGCGCCCTTGGCGAAACCATGGCAGTCACTATGGTCATCGGCAACCGGCCAGAGATTGCGAAGTCGCTATTCGCCCCCGGATACACCATGGCCAGCGTTATCGCCAACGAGTTCAGCGAAGCCACGGGCGATACCTACCTGAGCGCTCTCATCGAGATCGGATTGGCCCTTTTTATCGTTACAATTATCGTAAACATTCTGGCGCAATTTCTGGTTTGGACGGTGACGCGCGGCACTCCGGCGAGAAGCCATGCCTGAAACTGTGAGCGCTACTTCCGACTTCGCAGCCGCGCCGATCAGTTTCTGGCGGCGTGGTGTGAATTCCTTTGTGACTTTTGCGGCCGCAGCTGCAGTGGTCCTGGTTCTGCTGCCCCTGGGAGCCGTCTTCGGATACCTGGTTTATAAAGGGATAGGCTCGATCAATTGGGCCTTTCTTACGCAGACGCCCAAACCAGTGGGCGAAGTTGGTGGCGGCATGGCGAATGCGATCGCCGGTTCTGCGTTCATTTTATTGATTGCCAGCGTCATCGGCGTTCCCGTCGGAATTGGTGCGGGAATCTATCTGGCAGAGTATGGACGGAACCAACTGGGAAACGTAATTCGCTTCACAGCGGATGTGTTGAACGGTGTTCCCTCCATTGTGATTGGCATCGTGGCTTACGGGATCGTGGTTCTCTCGCAAGGACATTTTTCAGCTTTGGCCGGCGGAGTTGCCTTGGCCATCATGATGATTCCGACCATCACTCGCACCACCGAAGAAATGCTCTTATTGGTGCCCAATGCCGTGCGGGAAGCAGCTTACGGATTGGGGGTCTCGCGCTGGCGTACCACGCTGTCGATTACTTTGCGAACTGCGACGTCAGGCGTCATCACAGGTGTTATGCTGGCTTTTGCGCGCGTGGCCGGTGAAACTGCCCCGCTTCTGTTCACCGCTTTCGGGAACCAATACTGGAACTGGAAAATTAATCAGCCTACGGCCGCACTGTCGTTACAGATTTTCACTTACGCGATTTCGCCATTCGATGAATGGCACCGTCAGGCCTGGGCGGGAGCGTTGATCTTGATTGTGCTGATCGTATTCGCGGTGAGCGCCGTCCGCATAGTGGCAGGCCGTGGAATGCTCAAGGGAGCGAACTGAAGCATGGGTGTGGGCATCAAAGTCGACAAGCTGAACGCGTGGTTTGGTAAGACGCAGGCTCTCTATGACATAACCATGGATGCGCCAGCCAACCATGCAACCGCCATTATTGGACCCTCGGGCTGCGGCAAATCGACATTTGTACGTTGTCTCAATCGCATGCACGAAACCGTACCCGACGCTCGCGCCGCCGGCAGAGTTCAAATCGGCGAACTTGACGTTTACAACGGCACGTCAGCCGTACAGATTCGCCGGAGAATCGGCATGGTGTTCCAGAAGCCTAATCCGTTTCCAACGATGTCGATCTATGACAACGTAGCTGCCGGATTAAAGCTCAACGGCTTTCACGATCACAATCGCCTTGACGAGATTGTAGAGCGTTCGCTGAAACTCTCTGCTTTGTGGGATGAGGTGAAAGATACTCTTCGCAAGAAATCCGGCGCCAGCTTGTCCGGCGGACAACAGCAGCGGCTGTGTATTGCCCGCGCCCTGGCGGTCGAGCCACAAGTGCTGCTCATGGATGAGCCCTGCTCGGCCCTGGATCCCATCTCCACCGGCAAGATCGAAGAGTTGATCTTTCAGCTCAAGGAAAAGTTTACAATCGTGATTGTCACGCACAATATGCAGCAGGCGTCACGCGTGGCCGAATTTACTGGGTTTTTCCTCTTGGGCAAGCTGATCGAACTCGACAAGACGGAAAAGATTTTTACGACTCCGTCCGACAAGCGTACGGAAGATTACATTACAGGCAGGTTTGGATAATGCGCACCCGCTTTCAGCAAGGATTGGACGATCTTCGGGCCCGGTTGCTCCGCATGGGCGGATTGGCCGAGCAGGCCGTAGATCGTGCCTGCCAGGCTTATATTGACCGCGACCTGGCGCGTTGCCACATGGTGCTCGAAGGCGAATTCCAAATCAACGTCGCCGAGCGGGAAATCGACGAGCTAGCCTTTGACCTGCTCGCGTTACAGCAGCCGATCGCTGTCGACCTGCGCTTCATTCTGGCTGTCACCAAGATCAATTCGGACTTAGAACGGGTCGGAGATCAGGCAGTTAACATCGCTGAACGAGCGATGGATCTGGTGGAACTGCCGAAGGCAGATCTTCCGGTTGACATTCCGCGCATGGCTGCCGCGGTTTCGGCCATGGTGAGACGTTCGCTGGAATCGTTTATCGAAGGCAAAGCCGAGCTAGCACAAGCTGTGCTCGAAATGGATAACGTCGTCGATCGCATGAAAGACGAAGCTTTCATCACGCTGGTCAAGACGATGAATGAGCGGCCAGAGGTAACCCGCCAGGCCTTGGACGCGTTGCTGGTCGCGCGTAACTTGGAACGCGTAGCCGATCACGCCACTAACATTGCGGAAGACGTGATTTTCTGGGTGCGTGGAGCCGACGTCCGTCACAACGTCGCACCCGAAACCCAAGTGCATCAGGCCAGCAGCGACACTCATTAAAATGTTGTTAGAGCATGATTTTTGCAAAGAGACCGGTCAGCTTGTCTGACCGGTTTTGCTTTTCCAGTGATAGGCTGAAACATTCTTCCACCACGGAGGCAGCGCTTGCGCAGAAGTTTCTGTTTTACTGGTTTTCTTTTTCTTGTTGCCGCGCTCACCTTGCTCGCGGCACAAAATCAAAGGGACCCGCGGCAGATTCTGCTGCCCACGAGCAAGTCCTTGACGCTGCCTTCGCCAGGTGTGCTGGGTCCGCTAAATGGCTTCGCTGCCGCGATGGCTGTAAGCCCAAATGGGCGCTACGCCGCAATTCTCAACGACGGTTATGGTACGCAGAAAAACCAGGCGCACCAGTCCATCGCAATTCTCGATCTGAATACCAATGAACTTACCGATTTCCCTGAGGATCGTCTGCCCGAAGAGGCCGATCAGAGCTATTTCGCCGGTTTGGCGTTCAGTTCCGATGGTCAGCACCTTTACGCTTCGATTGGTTCGATTACTGACCCTACTGGAGAGAAGCCGGGTGACACCGGAAATGGGATCGCGGTATATCGTTTTCATGAGGGCAAGGTCAGTTGGGATCGCTTTATAAAGATTGCTCCGCAGAAGATTGCTGAAGGAAAGAATGTGGCGCAGGGCGTCCAAAAAATCGACAAAGGAACGGTCTTGCCTTATCCCGCGGGCCTTACGGTAATCTCCAGCGCCAACGCTCCCGACAAGTTGCTCGTCGCGAACAATCTTTCGGATAACGTTGTTCTGATCGACTCGGCGAGCGGCCAGGTTCTCAAGCAGATTGACTTGAGCACCCACGAGCTGATTCCGTCTTCGTTTCCTTACACAGTAGTTGCATCGCACGACGGCCGTCGCGCCTGGTGCAGTTTGTGGAATGCCTCGCGCGTGGCTGAACTCGACCTGGAGAAGGGAACGGTCACTCACTGGACTCCGTTGCTTGAGCCGAAAGGTCCGACTTCGGCAGGCTCGCATCCGACGACGATGCTGTTGAGTCCGGATGAACATCTGCTCTACGTGGCATTGTCGAATTCCGACCAGGTGGGCGTGATCGAAACCGAAACCGGTTTGCTCAAGTGGGTTTTGGAGACTTTGCCCAACGCGACGATGCCTCACGGAACCTACCCCGTTGCGCTCGCACAATCGAAGGATGGCAAGCGACTCTTTGCCGCTTGCGCGTCGCTCGATGCGATTGCCGTGTTCGATAGCTCCCACTTGGGCGTGGGCAATGCCGCTCCTGATCTATTGAATATGACAGGCGCCATCGGCTTTATTCCCACTGACTGGTATCCGAGCGCCCTGGCAACCGTCGGTGACGATCTTCTCATCGCCACTTCCAAAGGGCAGGGAACCGGGCCCAACAGGGGTCCCGACAATCTACAAACCGAGAAAAGACATCGCGAGCATCCTTACATTGCGACTTTGCTCTACGGCTCGCTGGCCCGCCTCAAAGTTCAGGATATCGAAAAGCAACTTCCGAACCTTACGCGCCAGGTGGAAGAAAGCAATCTTCTGCATTCCAGCCCAGGCCAAATCCAATTCGCGCAGAATTCCAACCCGATCCATCATGTGATTTACATCATCAAGGAAAATCGCACTTATGATCAGGTGCTTGGAGACTTGAAGCCAGGCGACGGTGATCTGTCGCTAACCATGTATGGTGCGGACGTCACGCCCAACCAACACAAGCTCGCGCTCCAATTCGGAGTGCTCGACAACTTCTACGACAGCGGAGAAGTTTCGGGTGATGGGCATAATTGGTCGACTGCGGCCATCACCAGCGATTACAACGAGCAGACCTGGCAGATCAGCTACCGAAGCAGAGAGCGCACCTACGATTTTCAAGGCAGTGTGGCCGACGAAATCCCGCTCGACGAAAATGAGCCGGATGTGAATGAGCCAGGCACGGGATACATATGGGACAACGTGGCCAGTCACGGCCTTACCTATCGCGACTACGGCGAGTTCATCTATGGTGTTTGGTGCAAGCCGACGGAAAGCAAGACGACGGTTCACGAAGGTACGCCGGCGCCGAACTTGTCCTGCCCGAAGAACGCGGTGAATAAAGGAGAGGCCCTGCCGCCTAACGTCGGCCTGCCTCATGCATCACCCAGTCCGTGGCCTTGGACGGTTCCGATGCTAAAAGCTACGAAGGCGACCAAAGCGGTGCTACGCGATCACTTCGATCCACTATTTCCCGACTTCAACACGGAGTATCCCGACCAGTTGCGAGCGGATGAATTTCTTAATGAGTTTGATGGATTCGTTCGCGCTCGTAAGGAAGGCAAAGGAGCCGAACTTCCCGCATTCGTGCTGCTTTATTTGCCTGATGACCACACGCACGGCACTACTCCTGGAAAGCCCCGGCCAGCTGCGAGCGTCGCTGATAACGATCTCGCGGTTGGCCGCGTGGTGGAAGCGGTTTCGCACAGCCCCTACTGGGGCGACACGGCCATTTTCATTCTCGAAGACGACGCCCAGAATGGCGCGGATCATGTGGACGCTCACCGATCCATTGCCTTCGTGATCAGCAAGTATTCGCCCGGCTCCACCGATCATCCTCTTTTGGACCACCACTTCTACACCACGGTGAGCCTGATCCATACCATCGAGACATTGCTGGGTCTGCCGCCGATGAATCAGAACGATGGTTACGCGCCGGTGATGGCGCCGCTGTTTTCCGGCGCTGGCAATCAGCCGCCATTTACGACCGATTGGAGTAATCGCGATAACGGGTTGATCTATCAGATGAATCCGGAAAAGGGTCAGGGTGCTGCCGAATCCGCCAAGATGGATTTTTCTCATCCGGATGCGGCGAATCCAGTCGCGCTCAATACAATCCTCTGGCGTGATCGCAAGGGAGATCAGCCGATGCCAGCAGCCCAGCACAAAGTCGTTCGCGACGAATCTAAGCCAGAAAACGACTGATCGCGCTCGGATCGCGTAGGCCCGGACGTCTAGTCGGGCAGCGAGCGGAGCGAGCCGTCAATCGCGCTTCGCATAACCCAGCGGACATTGGCGTCCACCACGACGCGTGGACGCTTATGCCTAACGCTGAGCTGCTACTCCGCTATCCACGTCGGCAAAGGAAAACGCCGTCGAAATATTGGGATACTCTTTCCCCTCGACTTCCACATAAGGATACACAAAATAATTCAGCGGCTTTCCGTCTTGCTTCGGGCTCAACTCCAGATCGCGTCCCATGGTGAATTCCACGCGATCGTCATCGTGCGCGCCGAAAAAGTAGTCTCTTTTTTCCGGATGTTTCCATGCTTCGGAAATATCTACCGGAATCCACCCGTGTTGCGGTTCAAAGAACTCAGCCCAGCAGTGGTATCCAGCAATTTCGGATGAGTGTTTGTCGGGTGGAAGCGGAAATCCTATTTCGAATCGCGCCGGAATTCCCTGCGACCGGGCCATAGCGATGAACAGGGAATGAAAGTCGGTGCAGTTGCCCTTCTTGGCATCGCAAGCGTAAAGCACGTCCCCGCGTCCCCAGCCCGTGCCCGTCTTGTCATAACGCATGGTAGTGAAGATGTAGTCGTAGATGGCGCGTGCTTTGTCAAGAGGAGAGGCCTTGCCATCGGTGACTTTCGCGGCCAATTCGGCCGGCAATCCGGTTGTAGGCACCAACACATCGGGTGCGAGGTATTCCCTTCTTTCGCGGTCGCTAAGTCTCACCGCTTCGAGATGCGGCGAATAAATTCTAAACGTCAGCCGCTCGCGGCGGACAACGTCATAAACGACCTCGAAATGCAATTCCGGCTGCTTGGTTTTCGAAGCCTCGGCAAAATATATTTCGTTCTCGTATTTCGATTCATGCGTCTTCTTAAGCGGCAAGTCTCCGGTCGCGGAGACGACCTTCACAGTTTGAAATGCGTCCGAGTGCGACTGTGGAATCCAAATTCGCACTTTCTCGCCCGAGGGGATATCTTTGACGGTGAAGGCATAGTGAAAAGTGAAATGCCGCGTCTCTTGCGCCAAGGCAATCCCAGAAAACACAAGCAGCAAGAGGGGCAGCAAAAGCCGCGGCTTCCTTAGCATGAGTAGCTTCCTTTCGTAGCGACAGAAGTGGTCAAATGGAAACGACACACGGGCGTCTGAAGGTTGGACCGTCAAGTGAAGCCGCGTCGTGGCACTGGCATCCGAGGACGTCCTTTGCTCAGCATGCAGAGTCATATTCTAAACGAGCCCTGAGTTTTCGTCGTGCGTTTGAAACTGTCCGGGAAAAGGGTGATTGACAATCTCTCGTCGTGCTTCGGTAAAATCGTGGCGTGCCCGCTGCCATTGTATGCCGCGATTTGCGAAAGACCTACGACCGCAAAGTCGAAGCCGTCCGAGGCCTGAGCCTGCAAATTGAACGCGGAGAGTGCTTCGGCCTCCTGGGGCCGAATGGAGCAGGGAAGACTACGACGATCGAGATCCTTGAAGGATTACTCAATCCTACGTCGGGTGAGGTCACGATTCTGGGCCACACCTGGCAGAAAAATCAACGCGAAGTGCGCGAGTGGCTGGGCATTTCGCTGCAAGAGACTCGGCTCTCCGAGAAATTAACCGTCCGCGAGACCATCGAACTTTTCGCCAGCTTTTATCGAGAACCACGATCCGCCGCCGCCGTGCTCGACGACCTGCAGCTCCGGGAGAAGGCAGATGCTTTCGTGGGTAAGCTCTCCGGCGGACAGCGACAACGCTTGGCAGTCGCGACGGCACTGGTGGGAAATCCGAGAATTCTTTTTCTCGACGAACCTACGACTGGACTCGATCCGCAGAGCCGCCGCCAGCTTTGGGACATCATTCGCAACTTCCAGCGAAGCGGAGGAACGGTCTTATTGACCACTCACTATATGGACGAAGCCGAGCGCCTTTGCGACCGCCTTGCAATCGTTGATCACGGCCAGATCATCGCCGAGGGCACGCCTTCCGAGTTGATCGAGCGACTGGGGGGGCATCACGTTGTGGAGTTCGAAGCCAGCGGCAACTCGTCCAGTGGTGCGGCTCTCGACGCCTGGCGGACTTTGCCCGGTGTCGAATCAGTGCGTCACGACGATGGTCTACTCAGTCTTACTGTGCGTGAACCGCACTTGACCATCCCGGCATTGCTCAATGCAGTCGAGAAGCACGGCTCGCAACTTTTACACCTCACCACGCGACAGGCCAGCCTCGAGGATGTGTTTGTCAACCTGACTGGCCGTCACTTGAGGGAGGAATGATGATTGGATTAATTCCGTCTGACGACGGACATTCGACCCGCGCCGTTCAATATCCTCTCTGCAGCGAACGGATTACTAGTTGGCGGTTCTTGGAATTTAGACCATGAGCCTCGCTCAAGAAACACCTGTAAAGGCGACGCCGCCTCCCGTGACACGCAACGGCCGCTGGTCAGGCTTCACGCATCTCGTCATGGTGCGAATGAAAGAACTCAAGCGCGAGCCTGAGGTCGTGTTCTGGGTATTCGGGTTTCCCCTGCTGCTTGCATTGGGACTGGGGATTGCGTTTCGCAACAAACCGGCCGATGTGACCTTCGTTGCCGTTGTCGAAGGCTCCGGAGCGCAGAACGTCTTATCTTTGCTCGAGCGTTCGCCGCAGAAGTCTTCAATCCACGCCGAGGCGCTCGACAAGTCGGCAGCACTCAAAGGATTCCGACTTGGCAAGTACGATCTGGTTGCTGAATCCGATGGCAAGGGAGGCTTCAATTATCTCTACGATCCTGCGCGCCCCGAAAGTGTGCTTTCGCGAGCTGAAGTCGATGACGCTTTGCAAGTTGCAGCCGGGCGCAAGAATCCGCTGCCCACTTCCTCTGTCGTATCGAATGAGCCAGGGTCGCGTTACATCGACTTTCTTATTCCAGGCTTGATCGGGATGAACCTGATGAACTCTGGCATGTGGAGCATAGGGTTCGCGCTAGTGGATATGCGGCAACGCAAACTGCTCAAGCGTTTTGTAGCCACCCCTATGCGAAGAAGCGATTTCCTGCTGGCGCTAGCCAGTGGCCGTTTGGTGCTGATGATTGCGGAGGTGGGGCTACTGCTCGGCTTTGGCGCGCTGGTTTTTCATATACGCGTGCTCGGATCGTTGCTCTCAATCCTTGTACTGAGCGCCATTGGCGCCGTGGGATTCGGTGGGCTCGGCCTGCTCACGGCAAGCCGAGCACAAAAGATTGAAAGCGTCAGCGGGCTGATCAATTTGATCATGATGCCCATGTGGATCTTCTCAGGCGTCTTCTTTTCCTACGAGCGCTTTCCGGCCGTTATCCAGCCGTTCATCAAAGCGCTGCCCCTGACTGCGCTCAACGATGCCCTGCGCGCAACGATTCTCGAGGGAGCTCCACTGGCCACGCAGACCGGTCGCCTGCTGATCCTTCTGCTGTGGGGAGGGATTTCCTTCCTGCTTGCCTTGCGCTTATTCCGCTGGACCTAGAATCGCAAACGTCTTAACTCGCGCAGAACCCAGCTTTCTAAAGTTGGCGACAGGTCCTTATCCAGTCTTGCGTGCGACAAACTTCAATGACGCCGAATTCATGCAATATCGAAGATGCGTCGGTGCGGGACCGTCGTCGAATACGTGGCCCAGATGCGAATCGCATTCGGTGCATGACACTGCCGTCCTGACCATACCCAAACTGGCGTCTCTCAAGGCGCTCACGTTTTCCGCGGCGATTGGTTGCCAGAAGCTGGGCCAGCCCGTTCCGGAATCAAACTTCGTGTCTGAACTGAACAGCGCGTTATCGCAGCAAATGCAGCGGTAAAGGCCCTTGTCGTGCAGGTTCCAATATTGTCCCGAGTATGCAAGTTCTGTATCCGCGTTGCGTGTTATGTCGAAAGCGTTGGGCGTTAGCTGCTTGCGCCACTCCTCTTTGCTCTTGACGATCTTCGGCATGCGAACCGTTTTTAGGCGCTCGCAGACGTCGGAGAAAAGAACGATGGTAACTTCGTGAGGCGGCTCCTTCGAGGAGGTCGCTTCGACCACTCGCGGTTTCCTCAGCGACCAAAGTGCCAATCCGGCCACCGTGGAAGCCGAACTCACAAGGAACGCCCGCCGCTTCAGCTTGCCCGAATCTTCATCACTGTCTACTTCAGACTTGAACATGGACGACTCCTCTTTCGATCGCTACTTGCTGGTGTAAAGCTCAGGAAACTCTTGATGAAGATGAACGACCTTCGGCGCATCGTTATAGACAATGTATGGGTTGTTTGGATGATTCGCCGCGTAATCCTGGTGATAAGCCTCGGCCGGATAAAAGGCCTTCAGAGGAACTAACTGAGTCACAATTGCGCGCGGGAAGACCTGCGATTTATCGAGTTGCGTGATATAAGCTTCGGCGATCCGCTTTTGCTCATCATTGCTGTAGAAAATAACCGACCGATACTGTGTGCCTGAATCCGGGCCCTGCCGGTTTAACTCAGTAGGATCGTGTGCGACCGAGAAAAATATCCTAAGCAGTTGGCCATAGGTGATCCGCGAAGGATCATAGGTAATCTTCACGGATTCTGCGTGCCCGGTGTCGCCCGTGCTCACCATTTCGTATTGCGCTGTATTCACTGCGCCTCCCGAGTACCCCGAAGTCGCGTTAATCACGCCTTTGACGTGTTGGAAAACCGCCTGAATGCCCCAGAAGCAACCGCCGGCGACTATCGCGGTCTGCTCCCCTTTGCTAGCGGTGATGGCCGCATCCACAACGGGACTCGGCACCGCAGTGATCGGTTTGTCGCCAGCATTACAGGCGATTGCGCCACCAACTGTCAGCAATAAGAGCAAGGCAGACATTCGTAAAAAGGTAGTCATAACAAATTCCTCCAGACCCCGACTCGCAGACCTTCTGCGCCTAGCCTATTTAGACTCGTAAGACAGGCGAAAGTTACAAACACCCTCAAGTGAACTGCCGGTGTTGCGGTAACTTGTGCTCTGATTGCGCATCCAATGCCCAAGGTTGATTATGTATTTTGATGCCATGAGAATCCTGCTTGCTTCTACTATAGCCGTTCTTTCGCTTGCCGCGAGGGTCCCAGCGTCGGCGGCTGAATCACCGTCGACTACGGATGGACGAGTTCCAGTGCTGGTTGAATTGTTTACTTCGGAGGGATGCTCAAGTTGTCCTCCAGCCGACGCTCTTCTGCAGAAATTGGATTCGCAACCCATTGCTGGAGAAGACATGATTGTTCTCAGCGAACACGTCGACTATTGGAACCACATTGGTTGGAAGGACCCGTACTCAGCTCATTTTTACAGCGATCGGCAAAGCGCTTATTCCAGGCGTCTCGGGCTGAGCGACGTCTACACTCCGCAAATGATTGTGGACGGAGCCGCCCAGTTTGTGGGCAGCGATGAGGCGTTGGCCGACAAAGCTTTTGCGAAAGCGCTGACTACACCGAAGATTGGCATTCGGATGTCGTGTGTCTCCGTCAGCGCGACAAGTATTTTGCTTGCTCGCCTGGAGACGGGCGTACTTCAGGAATCCTTCGGGTTGCATGCGGCGGAAGTCTACGTTGCTGTTGCTCTCAACCGCGCGCGCTCACAAGTGTCTCATGGCGAAAATGCTGGCCGCACATTGGAGCACACGGCGGTAGTCAAAAGGATCGTCAAGGTTGGAAGCATCCGGCAAGGACAAGCATTTGCCCAAGATATTCAAGTAAAGCTGGATCCCGGAACTGATACCCACAATCTGCGGCTGATTGCTTTTCTGCAGGAAGCGGGCCAGGGTCGCGTGATTGGGGCGGCTATGCATACAGTCGACACCGCACTGGCTGCACGGAATTAAAACTCGCTACGCTGCAGGCTAAACAGCCTACCTCTTTTCGCGCTGTAACTTTCCAGGCGCAAGCACATCACATTGCCATCGAGTTGTGGCGACCCAACTTCAAAGGAGAATCTTATGAAAAAGTTGATGTGCAAGCTGATGGCAATCTGTTTCCTGGCGGTTTCTGTGACGGTATTTGCCCAGTCCGGCAGTGACACCATGAAGCAGGACAGCATGAAGCCAGACACCACCAAACAAGATCAGATGAAGAAAGATGATATGGCGAAAGACAAGAAGGCTGGCAAGACAAAGAAAACCAAGAGCGACAAGACCAAGCCCAGCGATATGAAAAAGGACGACACCATGAAGCACGATGACAGTATGAAGCAGAACTAAGTTAGCCTCGTGAACTGGGAGGACGGGCGTCTCGCCCGTCCTGCCGGGCGGCATCCATCGACTCACCTTCCTGCAGGCGCCGAACTGGCAAATTCTCCATCGCCATCATCGTCATTATCATTGAGGCCCGCGCTCTCGTTGAGGTACTTCTTCATGCACTGCACGCAAGGCGTATAACCTTCTCGACGTGCCTCACTCGCAGTCATCGTCCGTAAATGTGCCTTGTCATGAAGCAATGGGCATGCGGCGCCGGCATGAAAAAGCTTTCCGTCATCCGCAACCACTACCATCATTTCCGGTGGAACGTTGGTGCCGGGCTGCGCAAGTTCCGAACGCAGTTGCGGGCCGACAAACGCGGAGGAATCTCCAATTTCGAAACTCCCGACAATCAAGAGGGCCGCTGCTACTGCAACCATCCAACCAAACGCCGTACCTCGGTGGCGCGGCATATTCTCCTCCAGCCTTTTGTGCAGGCGCTGGGTGAATCCTTGAGGTGGTTCGAACATACTGTCCTCCCCATAAAGGCCGATCACATTGCGAGAGCCTTCGAGCACTGCGCTGCATTTCTGACATCCGCGAAGGTGCTCATCCATGACAGCGCGGAGGTCCGGGGCGACTTCGCCGTCGAGATAATTCGAAATCTCGTGCCACACTTGCTCGCAGGTCACTACCATGGCTTGGTCCCCTTTGCGAATGACAACTTGCTGCTCCAACTGCCGCCGAGCCCCGGAGCCAGCAGATCGCGCAGCATTAAACGCGCGCGTAGCAATCGAGTTTTGACTGACGCTGTGGAAACGCCGAGCGCTTTGGCTGTCTCTTCAATGCTCAAATGCTGCATGTCGCGCAGCACGAAAACTTCGCGGTATTTCTGTCCCAGTGATGCCAGCGCCTCTGCCAGCTTCTGACGAACCTCGCTTCGCTCGAGGATTTCGGACGGAATCTCACGCCAGTCAGCGAAATCGCGGGGCACATAGTTACCTTCGTCGTCCTGGTGATCCGCGATCGGCTGCATGATCTCGACATGCTCTTTTCTTCTCCGCATGCGTGCTTCATTCACCGCGATCTGGATCAGCCAGGTGCTAAATCGAGCCTCCGCCCGGAATTGCCGAATATGTTTGAAAGCTTTCAGGATCGCCTCTTGGGCGACATCTTCCGCGTCCGCTTCGTTGCGCAAGATCGCGAATGCGGTCGAGTACACGCGCCGTTCGTAGGGTCGAATCAAGTCGTAGAAAAGTTCATGCTCGCCGTCCCGAATGCGCCGGATCAGCATTTCTTCAGTAAGCCTTCCGGCTCGATTCTCCAGTGAAATCGCCTCTTCCGGCATTACTCCCCACTGTAATACTGAAATTACGACATGCACACGACAACTATTTGGATAGATACTCCGGATCCTTCTTCCATCCGGTTAGCATTGATACGAAGTTGTTCCAACCATGCAGGACAACCATTACCAGATGGCCGAACACGAAGGCGAGAATTGCCCACATAATCAGGAAATGCAACAAGCGCGCCCAATGGAAACCGCCCATCATCCATGCCAGCCATGAGAACTGCACTGGCTTCCATACGGCGAACCCAGTCAGGACAGATAGCACGCCGAGTCCGATTGCGGAAGTGTACGCGTGCTTCTGCAACGGGTTGTAGGTTTCTCGCACCCGTGGCTTGGGGCCGAAGAAAAAGTAGTAGCGGATCATCGGCCAAACTCCTGGCAGGTCTCGCCGCGCAAAGAGAACTTGTTTATAGTTGCCACTGAAAATCTGATAGCCGATGTACACCAGTCCGGTCGCGAGATAGATCCACATGAAGGTGAGATGCCATTGCAGCGCTCCGCCCAGCCAGCCGCCGATGGCAAATGATTTGGGCCAGTTAATCAAATCTTTCTGGGGGATTTTGGCTCCGAAGCTCGGGAAAGCCCGAAAGATCTGAAGTCCGCTGCCCACCATCACGAACAACGCCACAGCATTTACCCAGTGGCAAAGACGAACGATAAACGGATGCTCGTACACCGCTTCGGTAATGTCTCCGGTCTTCGCGTTCTCAATCACAATCGCTTGCGTCGACATGTGCCCTCCTCGGCGGTGTTAGAGTCCGTAAAAGTACGAGTAGCCCTGATCTTCCCAATATCCCACTCTTTGCAACACATTGGTCACTTTCAGATCGGTCAAATACTTGGCCTGTTTATAGCCGATTTTGGTTGGGATCGTCAGGCGCAAGGGCGCGCCGTGCTCGCGGGTCAATGGCTGGCCGTACATTTCGTAACATAACATCGTCTGCGGATGCAGAGCCGTGGCCATGTCGAGGGACTCGTAATAATCGTCGGCGCACTCGACGTAAACAAAACGCGCCGTAGTATCAGCGCTAATCATCTTCAAGAAGTCTGAAAGATGCACACCGCCAAAGTTGCCGATTACGTCCCAACCTTCGACACAAACATGGCGCGTGTTCTGACTAAACTTCGGCAGAGCTTGAATCTGAGCCAGCGTGTAGTCGCCGGGTTTCTGCACTGCTCCTGAGACCGTGAGATTCCACTTGTCGAAATCAACTCCGGGGTCCTCGACATCGTAGCCGTTAATCGGAAACTTAGTAAAAGGAGTCAGGTCCGAGTCAGCAAAATCAGGCGCCCGGTGACGAGTACGAAGCATCTCTGCCGAGGCCCAGTCGCTGAAGCCAAGTCCGGCCTTCAGAAATGGTTTCTGCAATGCGGGAATTGCAAATGCGCCCAGCGCGAGCACCGGCGTGAGTTTCAGGAGTTCGCGCCGACTGATGCGCTTGAATTGCTTTTCATTTATTTCCGATTTCATGCGTGCTCCTCACAGTTCGCTCGGCAGAGATGGGATTCCCCAGTTCCCAAAAGGTTGCAGGCAGAGAGGGAAGCAACTCCAACTCCTAGTACGGTTGGAACAACTATCTAAGCGCGAACGCTATGATGCAAGCAGACATTTCTTGCAATTGAGTTCCTAAGGGATGATAATTTGTATCATCTTCCAAAGACGCACTACGGAGGCTTCTGGATTCGGCCTTTGCGCTTTGCTCGTAAGCGGGAGTAGTTCAGCGGTAGAACGCCAGCTTCCCAAGCTGGATGTCGCCGGTTCGATCCCGGTCTCCCGCTCCATAATCTTGAACCTTGCACTCGATTTGCGATCCGAGTTCCCATAACGCACAAATTTACAGTCGTTTGACGATTCTTTACGTTCTATCTGCCGCTGAATGTGTTGGAATGTCTATTGCTAGTTTCAGGGGACTTTTGAGCGGATACGCGGGCGTGGCGCTATCAGAGCGCTGTAATTATAGTTTTCACGACATGAGACGCAACCAATGAAATCGCGAGGAGCCACCGCGCTGGCACTCGCTGGCTGGATCATACTCGGCGCAGCCTGCTCGAGTTTCGTTTCGCTGAGCTACGCAGCCGCGGCCCAGAGCCAGGGGTCCGCAACGCCCTCGGCGTCCGGGGTAGCGAAACCCGTGGGAACAGTGAAAGCTCTCTCCGGGAACACGATTACTCTGACCACCGACGCGGGATCAGCCGTGAACATCGTCGTTCAGGTTTCCACTCGCCTGCTTCGCATTGCACCAGGGCAGAAGGATCTCAAGGATGCGACGCCGATTCAGTTGTCGGAAGTGCAGGTAGGCGACCGGATACTTGCGCGCGGCACGGCGTCGGACGACGGCAAGTCCGTCGCCGCTTCGTCCGTAATTTTGATGAAAGAATCCGACGTCACCGCCAAGCAGGAACGCGATCGGGAGGATTGGCAGAAGCGTGGAGTGGGAGGACTGGTCGGCAAAGTCGATACGGTGAGCGGAACGGTGACGCTGTCGGCCCCGCCGGGCAGCGACAATAAGCCGGTTGCGATTCACATTTCGAAGTCGACAATTATTCGTCGATACTCTCCTGATTCAGTCAAGTTCGACGACGCAAGGCCGAGCACGTTGGATGAGATTCATCCCGGAGACCAGCTGCGCGCGCGCGGAACGCGCAGCGCGGATAGCACCGAACTAGCGGCCGACGAAGTAGTTTCGGGCGCCTTTCGAAACATTGCAGGCTTAGTCACGGCAACGGATGCGAGCGCCAACACTATTACCGTGATGGATCTGGCAACGAAAAAACCCGTGACTCTCAGTGTGACAACGGACTCGCAGCTCCGAAAGCTTCCTCCCCTGGCTGCGCAGCGGGTCGCGCAACGATTGCGGGGCGGAGCTCCCGACAGCTCGTCTCATCCACCGGCTCCGGGTGCAAATCCAGCAGATGGTGCCAAGGCAAGTCAGGTAGCGCCCGGCGGCAACGCAGCAAGTTCTCGCCCCAGTGGCGCGCCAGATTTCCAGCAGATGTTGAAGCGAATGCCTCCCGTCGCGCTGGCTGACTTGCAGAAGGGTGACGCAGTCATGGTTGTGACTACGGAAGGTACCGCCAGTACTCAACCGACCGCGATAACGTTATTGTCCGGCGTGGAGCCTATTCTGTCCGCCTCACCAACTGGCAATCAGGCGGCAATGCTTCTTTCTCCGTGGAACCTCGGGGGCGGCGGCGGCGATGCTGCAGCAGGTACAAACCCATAGCCGAACGGCCCCATAGATCTGCTTCAGGAGAATGAATGAAGTCCGGCCAGGCCCGAAGTTTTGTATTCATATTTATTGCGGCTTTCGTCTGCATCCTGTTGGCAGGTTACTTGCCTGCGCAAACAGCCACAGGCGCGCTTCGCGGACGGGTCACGGATCCAACTGGCGCCGTCATCCCGCAAGCAACGGTCACCGCCACCGGCCCGCAAGGGCAAAAAACAACCGCCGTCACTGATAGCCAGGGAAACTACGAACTGAAGGGACTGCCGCCAGGCAGCTACACGGTTACGACGTCAGCGAAAGGCTTCGCTGTATCTACAGAGCAGAACTTTGCGATCTCTGCAAGTCAAGTGCAACGTTTCGATATCGCCCTTGAGATTCAGGTGGAACAAGAAAAGGTTGAGGTCCAAGAAGAAGGCACGAACGTAAGCGTGAGTCCGTCGGAGAATGCCAGTTCCATTGTGATCAAAGGGAAGGACCTCGAAGCTCTTTCGGACGATCCCGACGAGTTGCAGCAGGAACTCGAAGCTCTCGCAGGACCATCGGCGGGACCGAACGGCGGCCAGATCTATATCGACGGATTCACCGCAGGGCAACTTCCGCCGAAGTCTTCCATTCGCGAGATACGAATCAACCAGAATCCATTTTCCGCAGAGTACGACAAACTGGGCTATGGTCGAATTGAGATCTTTACCAAGCCCGGCACAGACCAGTTTCACGGCCAGTTCTTGCTGGACGGCAACTCGTCAGCCTTCGACGCGCTGAGCCCCTTCGCGCCAAACCAGCCCTCTTTTCACTCGGAGCTGTTCAACGGCAGCGTCAGCGGTCCGATCAGCAAGAAGGCTTCGTTCTTCTTTACCGCTCAGGTCAGAGATGTCAACGACTCCAATGTTGTGAATGCGATCGTGCCTACAACAACGGACCGCAATCCGACGATTGCCAACTTCGCTCAGGCACTTCCCAATCCCGAGACTCGAATCAATATCGGCCCTCGATTTGATTTTCAGCTCAGCCCGACCAATACTCTGACCGTCCGTTATCAGTTCTACAGGGAAAGCGAGACCAATGATGGAATCGGGCAATTTTCTCTGCCTTCCCAGGCATATAACATGACCTCCACCGAACACACAGTGCAGATCAGCGACACTCAAGTCGTGAGCACGAACATTGTGAATGAAACCCGATTCCAATATCTCCGTGACGACAGCAATCAGACGGTGCAGCCAATGTTCTCTGCGAATTCACAGGATCCCTGTGCGCTGCTACATTTCCAGGCCACCGTTTCGGTGTTGGGAGCGTTCACCTGCGGAGAGAATCAGATCGGAAATGGCTCTGACGCTCAGAACCACTACGAATTGCAGAATTACACGTCTATCGTTCATCGCAACCACTTGGTAAAGTTCGGCGGGCGGCTGCGGGCAATGACGGACTCCAACGTGTCGAACGCGAATTTCAACGGGGCATTTACTTTTTCGTCTCTGACTGCGTATCAGACCAATAGCGGCGTTGCCTGTCTGATAGGTTTGCCGACTGTGCCCACAAGCAGTCAACTAGCAAACTGCGGTGCCAGCCAGTTCTCGATCACAACTGGGCAGCCGCTGTCCGAGGTCACGCTGGTCGATGCGGGGCTATACGCGCAGGATGATTGGCGGATACGCCCCAACATGACGCTCAGTTACGGCCTGCGCTTTGAAAGCCAGAACGACATCCACGATCACGCCGATTTTGCTCCTCGATTAACCTTTGCGTGGGGTCTGGGTGGCGGGGGCAAGAAAGCTGCGCCGAAGACCGTGCTCCGAGCCGGATACGGCATCTTCTACGACCGTTTTCCGTACAACCTTGTCCTACAGGCCGAGCGTCTAAATGGGTTTACCCAATTGCAAACAATTGTTCCTGGACTCACGTCCGGAAGCACTCCCGTGGAGCCGCCATCTCCAACTCGTTATCAAATCGGCTCCGATCTGAGAGCGCCGTACACCATGCAGTCGGCCGTCGGCGTGGAGCGACAGCTTGCTAGAAGCACTACCATGGCTGTCACTTACATAAATTCCTACGGAGAGCACCAGCTTTTCCTGCGCAACGCAAACGCTCCTCTGCCGGGAGCACCTGACATACGGCCATTCGGAGGCACCGACAACATTTATCAATACGATTCCGAGGGCATATTCCGACAGAACCAACTGATCGCGAATGTCCGGACGAATATTGGATCGAAGCTGTCGCTCTTTGGTTTTTACACGCTCAACTATGCGCATAGTGACCTGGGCGCCGGATCAGGGGGAAGCTCGCCGGGATTCTCTCCGGGTACTTCCACCATCAGCGCCAACTTTCTTTCAAACTCATACAGCCCCCTAGTCGATTACGGGCGGTCACAATTCGACGTTCGCAGCCGCGCAGTTTTGGGTGGTACGGTCTCACTGCCCTATGCGTTTCGTTTGAACCCCTTTATTATCGTGAGCTCTGGGGTTCCTTATAACGTCACGGTCGGACAGGACTTGAATGGCGATTCAATCTTCAACGATCGGCCTTCGTTGGTTTCGAATGCCCGCTGTAGCAATGCGCCCCCTTACATTTCAGGTGTCGCTTGCACAGCGTTAGGTACGTTCAACCTCTCTCCAGCTTCAGGGTACACGCCCATTCCAATCAATATTGGCACCGGCCCGACGCTATTCACTATGAACTTGCGTCTTAGCAAGACTTTTGGGTTTGGCAGGGAGGTGGGGGCAGGGGCCGGCGGTCCTCGGAGCGGACAAGGCGGCGGAGGAGGTGGTGGCGGAGGAGGACGAGGAGGTTTGCCTGGAGGCGGGTTAGGCGGTCGAGGTTTGGGTGGCAGCAGCGGTGGCGGCGGTCCATTCAGCATGGGAGCCACCACCAATCGGCGCTATAATTTGACCTTCAGTGTTTCCGCGCGAAATGTTCTCAACCGGGTGAACCTGGCGCCACCAACTGGCAATCTAAGTTCGCCGCTTTTCGGTGAATCAAATGCGCTCGCCGGCGGGCCCTATTCGTTTGGCTCAGCGACTCGAAGGATTGATCTCCAGGTTCTGTTCTCGTTCTAGCGGCTTGCTGTTTCGCAAGGATATTGTTACAACTTTCAGTGGAGAAACCGTGAGAAAATTCAGACCTCTTGGCTTGCTGGTGGTGGGTATCCTTGTGTATTCGCTGGTCTTCTCTGGTTGTTCGGGCAACGGCGCAATCGCGATTACGCTGTCTGCCTCAGAAACGTCACTGAATCCCGGCCAAACCGTAACAATTATTGCCACCCTTACCAATGACAGGACTGATCAAGGTGTGACCTGGACTCTTACCGGTCCGGGCACATTAAGCGGCAATACGACGACCGCAGTCGTGTATACCGCACCAAGCACCGTAGCGGTAGCCACAAGCGCAACTATTACCGCAACTTCGGTAGCGAACACGACTATAACTGCCACTCAATCCGTTTCTTTAACTGCAGTCCTGACCATTACCACCACCTCGCTTCCAGCTGGAATTCTGGGTGTTGCCTATGACTCGTTTATTAACGCTGCCGGCGCGCCTTCGCCTTTTACCTGGACGATAATCTCGGGCAGTCTTCCTCCGGGGCTCACCTTTCAGACGACTAGCACCAGCACGTCCGCCGAGATCACGGGTACGCCGACGGTTTTGGGGACATCCAATTTCACCGTTCAGGTTGAGGACTCTTCGGACGCGATCGTGACGCAGGCGCTGAGCATTGTGATCAATAAGCCGCCTCCGCTATCGGTCGCAACCGGCTCATTGCAGTCTGGCACGGTGGGCATTCCTTACAATCCGAACAATGTGGCTTTGCAGGCAAGCAGTGGGGTCCCGCCCTATACTTGGAGCCTTGCAGGAGGCACTCTGCTGCCACCGGGTCTTTCGCTCAGTTCCAGCGGCGTGATTTCGGGAACACCCATCGCAACCGGAACCACGAATTTTACGGTTCAGGTGACTGACTCGTCCGAACCCGCGCACCAGACCGCCACGGCAAATTTGAGCATCACCATCAATCCCGGGATTACCAATAACGGACGGCTGAGCGGACCCTATGCGTTCTCTGTCCGCGGTTTCGATGCCAGCGGACTCTTTGTGGCTGCTGGCAGCTTTACGGCGGATGGCAGCGGCAATATCTCCGCCGGCATCATGGACATAAATGATACGACGGGGAGTTTTCCGGTCAATCAAACTTTCAGCGGCACGTATTCAGTGGGCACAACTGGATTGGGATTCATGACCTTTAACATAGCCCAGCCGGGCACAGGCAGCCGGACCTTTGCCTTCTCGATAACAGCTGGCGGGAATGCGAACATCATAGAGTTCGACGACAGCACCGGCGGATTTGTTAACAATTCGGCGCGTAATTCGGGCGTGCTCTTGAAACAAACCGTCTCCGCACTTACCAATAATTATGCATTCGGCTTTGTGGGAATCGACTCGGCCAAGAATCGTTTTGGCGAGGCGGGGCAGTTTGCCGCAAGTTCGAACGGAGCAATCAGCGGTTCGCTGGATTCCGATGACGCAGTTAAGGGTGTCTCTTCAAACGTCACGTTCAGCGGCACATACACGCTTGCATCGAACGGTCGAGGTACGATAACGATTGGGGCTGACAGTTACGTCTTCTACGTTGTCAACGCGAGTCAGTTGCTCGCTATAGAGATAGATCCGTTTTCTCCGGGCTTGCACCCTCTGGTGAGTGGTTCGATAATGCAACAGAGCAGCGTTAGTCTCACCGGTCCTGGCGTTTTCCAAGTAACGGCGCTAGACCCATCCGGATCCGTGGCGGAGAGCCAAGTCGGGATCTTTAACGGCAGCGGCGGAAGTTTCAGCATGACCTCCGATCAGAATACTGGGGGCACGCTGACCCCACAGCCATTAGTGGGGACTGGGACCTACGCTCTTGACACTACTTCCGGACGTACCACTCTGAATCTGCTGACCGGAGCCGGCTTTCAAAACTCTCAAGTGCCACCGCCGCAAAATGACCCGGTCCTCTATCTGGTGGGTAATAACCAGGCCTTCATTATCGGCACGGACACTGCTGTCAGTTTTGGATTTATGACGCCGCAGGCACCGCCGCAGACAGGATTTTCGAGCACATCTTTGTCGGGAACATACGCGGGCGGATCGCTCGCGCCCGCGGACCCCGACGTCTGGAACGTAGTTAGTACCGCAGTCGCAGGCGGCGGCAACCTCACCGTGACCGCGAACATCAGCAATCAAAACGGGCTGATAGGGCAGAACCAAACGACGAGCACCACTTCTGTGGCGTCCAATGGCAGGGTTCAGGTGACGCTAGGTACAAACACGGAAGCGCAAATCTTCTACATGGTCTCGCCTGGGCAGTTTGTGGCGATGGCGGGATCTGGAGACACAACCGCAAGAGTGGACAATTACCAGCAATAGTTTGTTTGTGTCTTGCTCGCGGAAACAACCTCACTGCGTTGCGATCAGCTCTTGCAGTTTCGCTCGGTATCCCCGACTGCACGAGAGTTGCTTGCCGTCTCGGAGAATCACTACGTACTCGCCGCGATTGCACGGCTGCAGTTCTTTGATCTTCCGCACGTTCACGATAATTGAGCGATGGATGCGAACGAACTGGTTCGCATCAAGTCTGTTGGAAAGGCTGCCAATTCCCTCCCGCAGCAAGTAACGGCCACCGCTGGTGTTCACCTCAACGTAATTCCCCGCTGCTTCCATCCACGCAATTTCGTTGGTGTCGACGAACACTACGCGCCCCGCAGTTTTGATCACCAATCGCTCAGTTTTCGGTTCGCTACGGGCCTCGGCCAACAAGTCAAGAATGCGATGGGTCAATTGACGATCGTGTACCTTCAAAAGCTCAGCTCGCGTTCTTTCGACAGCCGCATGAAGCCTATCTTGGTCGATAGGCTTCAAAAGAAAGTCGAGAGCGCGCGCTTCGAACGCTCGCATCGCGTGCTGATGGTTGACGCTGGTTAAGATTACGATCGGCGCATCTGCCTGAGGAATACGATCCAGGGCCGCGAAACCGCCGATATCCTGGATTTCGATATCGAGTAAAAGCAAGTCAGGTTTGTAGTTGCTGACAGCAGCCAGGGTTTGCAGCGCATTACTGCACTCAGCGACGATCTCAACTCCGGTTTCCTCCGCTAGTAGAAGTCGCAACTGATTACGGACCAGCGCATCTTCGTCGGCGATGACGACGTGAATCTGAGGAATCATCATGCGAATTTCACGCAGACGGCTTTCGATTTGCGGAGACCACCCCATGTTTCTTTTGACG